>Ga0302273_1001334_pt1 | contig 10293 bp, 9 predicted proteins | sample III_Bog_N1_3_FD_198774 | JGI IMG/M metagenome (GOLD analysis project Ga0302273, IMG submission 198774) | Peat permafrost microbial communities from Stordalen Mire near Abisko, Sweden - III_Bog_N1_3 | ecosystem: Environmental > Terrestrial > Soil > Wetlands > Peat | place: Sweden: Abisko... | reverse complement strand
GGTCTTCGACCAAAGCAGTATAATAAAAGGCGCGCAGCAGCCGGCCCTTGGACTGAAATTCTTTCAGCAGCCGCTTATAATCAATATCGAAACCGAGCGATTTGGCTGTCGCATAAAGATTCGCGCCATCAATAAACAGGGCAATTCGTTCCTGGTCTGCCATTCTAACTTTCCGTTTCATGTTGTAATTTTTGGGCTTTTTCAGCCTGAATGTCTGTCGAATTGAGAGATTGACATATAACAAACCGTGACAAACGCAAGCTGGATATGCCCGATTTACCTAAGCGTCGCCGCAATTCTTCCTTATGAAAAAAGCTGGGCTGACAGGTGGGAGCTGAGTTTTCTATCCATTTTTTTCAAACTGTCGCAAAAGTGAAATGAATTCCATCTAATCTTTTTCCCCCACTTTTTGCCGATTGCCCGCTGAAATGATCGCGGCGGCGCGCCTGTTATGGTTTGGGTTCTTATTCTTTATAGGCCGTCATCTTATGTCTGAATAACGACAATAATGAGGCTTTGGCAAAACGGGCTTGGTTAAAAAACGTTCCCCAAAAAGGCTTGCGCGCTCCGTGGTTGCCTCTTGTCGGGATTTTGTATAACAGAAGCATTGATTCCCGAATTGAATGTTGCTGGAGCGGCCGAATGGCGCGAGTCACTGTTGAAGATTGCATTGATAAGGTCGAGAACCGTTTCGACCTGGTTCTGCTGGCCAGCCACCGCGCCCGCATGATCTCTTCTGGTTCGCAGATCACCGTGTCGCGGGACAACGACAAGAATCCGGTTGTCGCCCTGCGCGAAATTGCCGATTCCACGGTTGCGCCGGAAGACTTGAAGGAAGACTTCATCCACTCGCTGCAAAAGCATGTCGAAGTGGACGAGCCCGAGGCCGAGGTCGTGCCCGCGCTGAACACGCCGAGCAGCGACGCGGCTGGCGACGTGCAGTTCGACCGGATGACCGAGGAAGATCTGCTGCGCGGCCTCGAAGGGCTGGTGCCGCCGGTCGAGACGGACGACGATTCGGAATAAGGCGCAACCGCCTTCGAGAATTGCCAAAAGGCGGGGCCGGGTTTTCCGGCCCTTTGTCGTTTTGCGGCGGCCTTTAGCTGTTTTTGGCGCCAGCTTTGGGCTCCGCTTTGCGTCAATTATGTTTTTCTGACGTCGATGCGGCTGGAAAGGCTTGCCCCCTGCAGCCGCCGCGCCGATAGTACGGCGCGCGAAGCCTGCGCAATTTGTCTTCAGGATATGCACTCGAATGATGCGGCAGTACGAACTCGTTGATCGCGTTCGAAAATATAATCCGCACACCGACGAAGACCTGCTCAACCGCGCCTATGTCTATGCGATGCGCGCGCATGGCGCGCAGAAGCGGGCCTCGGGCGATCCCTATTTCACGCATCCGCTCGAAGTCGCGGCGATCTTGACCGACATGAAGCTCGACGACGCGACCATTGTCGCCGCCGTGCTGCATGACACGATTGAAGACACATCAGCCACCCGCGCCGAAATCGACGAGCTATTTGGCCATGAGATCGGCCGCCTCGTCGATGGCCTGACCAAGCTGAAGCGGCTCGATCTCGTTTCCAAGCGCGCCGCCCAGGCCGAGAATTTCCGAAAACTGCTGCTCGCCATCGCCGATGATGTGCGCGTGCTGTTGGTCAAGCTCGCCGACCGCCTGCACAACATGCGGACGCTGCATCATGTGTCGCTGGAAAAGCGCGCCCGTATCGCACAGGAAACACTGGATATTTATGCGCCCCTTGCTGGCCGCATGGGCATGCAGAACCTGCGTGACGAGCTGGAGAACCTGTCGTTCAAACATCTGATGCCCGATGCTTTCGCGATGATCTCGACGCGGCTCGAAGATTTGCGCAACACCAATAGCGAGCTGATCAAGACCATCGAAAACGAGCTGACCGAGGAACTGGCGCAGCGCGGCATCAAGGCCAGCGTGCGCGGGCGGCAGAAGCAGCCCTATTCGGTCTGGAGCAAGATGGAGCGCAAATCCATCGCCTTCGAGCAATTGTCGGATATTTTCGGCTTCCGCGTCCTCGTCAACGAGTTGGACGAATGTTACCGGGTCATTGGCGTGGTGCACACCAAATGGCCGATGGTTCCGGGCCGGTTCAAGGACTACATCTCCACGCCGAAGCAGAATGATTATCGCTCGGTGCACACCACCGTCGTGGGGCCGGGCCGCCAGCGCGTCGAGCTGCAGGTGCGCACTTACGCCATGCACGATATCGCCCGGCACGGCATCGCCGCCCACGCGCTTTACAAGGACAAGCGCAACGCGCCGGTGCCGGTGCTGTCGATTGAAAGCAACGCCTATCAATGGCTCAAGCGCACCATCGATCTGCTGGCCGATGGCTCCAGTCCCGAAGAGTTTCTGGAACATACGCGGCTGGAAATGTTCCATGATCAGGTCTTCTGCTTCACGCCGAAGGGCCGGCTTATCGCTTTGCCGCGCGGCGCGACGCCAATCGATTTCGCCTATGCCGTGCATACCAGCGTCGGCAATTCGGCGGTGGGCGTGAAGATCAATGGCCGCCTCGCACCTCTACTGGCGCCGCTGGCCAATGGCGATGAGGTCGAGATCGTGCGCGCCGAGGCTCAGACGCCGCCCGCCGCCTGGGAAACCATTGTCGTGACCGGCAAGGCCCGTGCCGCGATCCGCCGGGCCAGCCGCGACGCCGTGCGGGCGCAATATGCCGGGCTGGGCCGCCAGATCGTGCTGCGCGCCTTCGAGCGCGGCGGCAAGGCCTTTTCCGACGACAAGCTGCGGCTGGCTCTGCCGCGTCTGGCGCGGACCAATATCGAGGACGTGCTGGCGGCGGTCGGGCGCGGCGAGATGTTTTCCGGCGACGTGGTCAAGGCGGTCTATCCCGATTTCCGCGAGGAGCGGAAGGCGCCCAATCCCAATCGCGGCGATCCCGGCTGGTTCGGCATGCAGAAGGCTTCGAGCCTCGTCTTCAAGGTGCCGGGCGCGCCGGATAATGTGCACGCCTTGCCGATTCGCGGGTTGCGCGGCGACCTGCCGGTGACTTTTGCGCCCGAGGGCGGCGCCGTGCCGGGCGACCGCATCGTCGGCATCATGACGCCGGGCGAGGGCATCACCATCTATCCGATCCAGTCGCCGGCGCTGGAGGCTTTTGACGACCAGCCCGACCGCTGGCTCGATGTGCGCTGGGATCTCGATGGCGAGCCGGAGCTGTTTCCAGCGCAAATCAAGGTTGCGGCGATCAACGAGCCGGGCAGTCTTGCGTCGGTGGCCGGGGTGATCGGTGAGCAGGGCGCCAATATCGACGACCTGCACATCATCACCAAATCCCCGGACTTCCGTGAAATTCTGCTGGATGTTCAGGTCTTTGATTTAAAGCATCTCAATACGGTGCTGTCGCGCCTGCGGGCCTTGCCGATTATCAGCAAGGTCGAACGGGTGAACGGCTGAAGCGGAGTTTCGGATGACAGCGATTTCGCCTTTGCGGCTCGGCGTCAATATTGATCACGTCGCCACCTTGCGCAATGCGCGCGGCGGCGCGGTTCCGGATCCCGTGCGCGCCGCGCAACTGGCTCTGGCCGCTGGCGCCGACGGCATTACCGCGCATTTACGCGAGGACCGGCGCCATATCCGCGACGACGACATGGCCAGGCTCAAGGCCAGCATCGCCGCGCCGCTGAATTTCGAAATGGCGGCGACCGACCAAATGCTCGACATCGCCTTGAGGATCCGGCCGCATGCCTGCTGCCTCGTGCCGGAAAAACGCACCGAGCGCACCACCGAGGGCGGACTCGACGTGATCGGCGGCCACGACCATCTGGTTCCTTTCGTCAATGAGCTGAATCGCGCGGGCATCCGCGTGTCGCTGTTCATCGAGCCTTCGTTCGAGGCGCTGGCGGCGGCGGCCTCGATCAAGGCGCCGGTGGTCGAATTGCATACTGGCGCCTGGTGCAACGCGGTCAATCTCGGCGATGCGGCGAAAGCCGAGGCCGAGTTCACCCGGCTGCGGCTGGGCGCCGCCGAGGCGCAGCGCTTGGGTCTCGAATGTCACGCCGGTCATGGACTCGATTTCGACATGGCGCGCAAAATTTCCGGCCTGCCGCAGATTGTCGAGCTCAATATTGGCCATTTCCTGATCGGCGAAGCCATCTTCATCGGCTTGGCGGAATCGGTGCGGCTGATGCGTCAGGCGATGCGCGAAGGCCGCGATCAAGCCGGAGTCGTCTCAGCGTGATCCTGGGTTTCGGCATTGATCTTTGCGACATAAGGCGCATCGAGAAAGTTCTGGCCGAGCATGGCGAGCGATTCGTGGCGCGCTGCTTCACGCCGGTCGAGCGGGCCAAGGCGGATGGCCGGGCGGCGCGCGCCGCGACCTACGCCAAGAGGTTCGCCGCCAAGGAAGCCTGCGCCAAGGCGCTGGGCACAGGCATAGGGCAGGGGGTTTCCTGGCAGACGATGGGCGTCGTCAATGACCCCTCAGGCAAGCCGACGATGGTGCTGACCGGCGGCGCGGCGGCGCGGCTGGCGGCGATGACCCCTCGGGGTTGCGAGGTCTTTGTGCATCTGACCCTGACCGACGAATATCCGCTGGCTCAGGCGCAAGTGCTGATTGAGGCGCGGCCGCGCATTGAATAGGCCGTTTTTGCGGGGCTTGCCCTAGAATTGCCGAACAAAGCTTGCTCTTGCTGCTGAAAACGTGGAAACACAGCACAAATCGCCCATCGTCCCGCGCCTACCTGCGGGGCAAACTGGAATTTGAGAGACCTCATGACAGAGCCCGCGCAGCGCGACGCCCAAAAAGCCGGCCTGGCCAAACAACGCGACGAAGGCGGTCTGGCCGAGACGATCAAGGTCGTCATCCAGGCTTTGCTCATCGCGCTGGTGGTGCGCACCCTGCTGTTCCAGCCCTTCAATATTCCGTCGGGCTCGATGATTCCGACGCTTGAGATCGGCGATTACCTGTTCGTTTCGAAATATGCCTATGGCTATTCCAAACATTCCATTCCGTTCAGCCCGCCTCTGTTCAACGGCCGTATCCTGGCGTCCCCGCCCAAGCGCGGCGATGTCGTGGTGTTCAAACTGCCGCGCGACAATGAGACGGATTACATCAAGCGGGTGATCGGCCTGCCCGGCGACAAGATCGAGATGATCAAGGGCCGCCTCTATATCAATGATGCGATCGTGCCGCGCGAGCCGATCGAAAAGGACATGACCGACGATCTCTATGGTCATTTCGGCCCGGTGCCGACCTATACCGAGACGCTGCCTAATGGCGTCAAGCACACGATCATCGAGATCCAGGGCGATGACGGCTTTAACGACAATGCCGGCCCCTTCACCGTTCCATCAGGCCATTATTTCATGATGGGCGATAATCGCGATAATTCCACCGATTCGCGCGTGCCGCCGGATCAGGGCGGCGTCGGCTATGTGCCTTTCGAGAACCTGGTCGGCCGCGCCGAGTTGATCTTCTTCTCGATCAGCGGCGATTCTCCGGCCTGGGAATTCTGGCGCTGGCCCTGGACCGTGCGGTTCAACCGCATGTTCCATACGGTTAGATGAGTGGCCTCGCGTAAATATGCCGTCAAAAAGGCGGCGCCCCTCCCAGAGAAGCCGAAGAACGCCGAAAGACCGGCCGATCTCGGCGAGTTGCAGGCGCGCATCGGCCACGTCTTCGCGACTCCGGCCTTGCTGGAGCAGGCGCTGACCCACGTCAGCGCGCTGCCTGCCGCCAGCATCATCCGCCGCATCGATTCCTATCAGCGGCTGGAGTTTTTGGGCGACCGCGTGCTCGGCCTGGCCGTGTCGGATATGCTCTACGAGACTTTTCCGCAGGCCGAGGAAGGCGAATTGTCGCGCCGCCTCGCCGATCTCGTACGCAAGGAGACTTGCGCCGATATCGCCCGCCAATGGGGGGTGGGCGAATTCTTGCGGCTCGGCGAGGGCGAGGCCCAGACTGGCGGCGCAAAGAAATCGGCCATTTTGGGCGATATTTGCGAGTCGATCCTCGGCGCGGTGTTTCTGGACGCCGGCTTTGCCGCCTCGCAGGCGATGGTGCGGAAAGCCTTTACGCCGCGCATGATGCAGACGGGTCGGCCTTTGCGCGATCCCAAGACTGCGTTGCAGGAATGGGCGCAGGCGCGCGGCTTGCCGCCGCCAGGCTACCGGCAGACGGGCCGCTCCGGCCCGGATCACGCGCCGCGCTTCCTCATTGAAGTCACGGTCACCGGCTATGAGCCTTTGGTGGCCGAAGGCACCTCGAAGCGTTTCGCCGAACAGGCCAGCGCGCAAAAATTTCTCGAACGCGAAGGGGTTGCCGGCGAGGGCATTGCGTGAAACCCTGCCGTGCTCTTCACAAAAGGCGAAAATAATGAGCGAAAACGCTCCCGACCCGCACTTCCGGGACACTGAAAACACCCGCTGCGGCTTTATCGCGCTGATTGGCGCGCCCAATGCCGGCAAGTCGACTTTGCTGAACCAGCTGGTCGGCGCCAAAGTATCCATCGTTTCGCGCAAGGTGCAGACGACGCGCGCGCTGGTGCGCGGCATCGCCATCGAGGGCGACGCGCAGATCATTTTCGTCGATACGCCCGGCATTTTCGCGCCGAAGCGGCGGCTCGACCGCGCCATGGTCACTTCGGCCTGGGGCGGGGCGGGCGACGCCGATGCGGTGGTGCTGCTGGTCGAGGCGCGCAAGGGCGTCGATGAGGAAGTCGAAGCGATTCTGGCCAAGCTGCCGAAATTGCGCGCGCCGAAAATTCTGGCGATCAACAAGATCGACACGGTCGATCATGAAAAATTGCTTGGCCTTGCCGCCGACCTCAACGCCCGCTTTGATTTCGCCGAAACCTTCATGATTTCGGCGCTCAAGGGGCATGGCGTGCCGAAGTTCAAGCAAAAGCTCGCTGAATTGGTCAAGCCCGGTCCGTGGCTCTACCCGGAGGACCAGATATCCGACGCGCCGATCCGCGCTTTGGCCGCCGAAATCACCCGCGAAAAGCTGTTCGAGCGCCTGCACGACGAATTGCCCTATCAATCGACGGTTGAAACCGAATTGTGGCAGGAGCAGAAGGACGGCTCGGCCCGCGTCGAGCAGACCATCTATGTGACGCGCGAAGGCCAGAAGAAGATCGTCATCGGCGAAGGCGGCCGCACGATCAAGTCGATCGGCTCGGCGGCGCGCAAGGAAATCATTGAGGCGGCGGAACAGAACATCCATCTGTTTTTATTCGTCAAAGTGCGCGAAAACTGGGGCGACGATCCCGAGCGTTATCGTGAGATGGGGCTGGAGTTTCCGCGTAGCTAGAGCATGTCCCGCAAAAGTGGCTTCCGGTTTTGCGACAAGGACATGCGTCTCTAAGAGCAGTCCCGCAAAAGTGGCTTCCGGTTTTGCGACAAGGACGCGCGATTTAAAAAGGCGCGAAGCGGATGGAATGGTCGGATCGCGGCCTGATCATCGGCCTGAAAAAATACGGCGAATCCAGCGTCATCGTTGAATTGATGACGCGCGCCCATGGCCGTCACCTTGGCGTGGTGCGCGGCGGACGCTCGAAAAACATGCAGCCGATCTTGCAGCCGGGCAATGAGGTCGAGGCGGTCTGGCGCGCGCGGATCGAGGAGCATCTCGGCCTCTATGTGGTCGAGGCGGCGCAATTACGCACCGACAGCTTGATCGCCAGCGCCCAGGCCTTGCATGGGGTCAATCTGCTGGCCGGACTGCTGCGGCTATTGCCCGAGCGCGATCCGCATCCGGCCCTGTTCGAAATGGCGCAGACCATCGCCGAGTACTTGTCCGGCCCCGCCGCGCCAGCCTTGCTGGTGCGCTTCGAACTGGCCCTGCTGGCCGAGCTTGGCTTTGGCCTCGATCTGGAGCAATGCGCCGCGACGGGACAGCGGGACGATCTGATTTATGTCTCGCCGAAGTCTGCGCGGGCGGTCAGCCGCGCGGCGGGCGAACCCTGGGCGGCCAGGCTGCTGCCGCTGCCGGAGTTTCTGCGCCAATCGCCAAATTTTGCCGCGCCGATGGATCAGGTCTTGGCGGGCTTCCGGCTGACCGAATATTTTCTGCTGCGCGATGTTTTTTTGCCGCGCGGCCTCAAGCCTCCCGCGGCGCGCGTCGCCTTTCTGGCTGGGTTAAAAATAGACTAGCCAACAAAAAAGCGGCCCTTGCGGCCGCTCTTTTTGGTGTCGTCGAAAGAATGTCGCAGCCGCTTAGTGGCAGATGCGGCGGATCTCGCGGCGGGAGACGCCATAGCCTTCATCGACAGCAACTTCACGGCTTTCGCAGCTTTCGGCATTCACGTTGGCGGTGTTGATCTGGGCCACGGGCTGTTCGTGGCCAGCGGAGCCTTCGGCGAAGACGCTGGTCGACTGGGAAAGAGAACCGATTGCAAAAGTAACGGCCGCGACAAGCGCCATGACCACCAGGGCTGGCGCCAGTTTATTTGAAGCTTTCATTCTCGCCTCTGTCATAAAGTATTTATATTGCGGTGCGGGATGCGTAAGGCCCCCGCGGAACCAGGGCCTAAACTTGGAATCAACATGTTTCGAGGTTTTGGCCGCAGCAAGCTTCGCAGTTGCGAAAGGATGGCGTGTTCTAGCGCCCCGCGACGACGAGGGCTAGTGCTGAATAGCAACAATTCGATCTAAAGTTTAATCAAGTACAAACAGGGAACTTGAACGGCGGCGCGGGCTGGCCTAAAGCTGTGGCATGGGAAAAGCCTTACCGCCGCCGCCGGGCGAAAACAATCAGCCGATCAATGTCCGCGATGCGCTGGAAGAGCGCTATCTCGCCTATGCGATGTCGACCATCATGGGCCGTGCGCTGCCGGATGCGCGCGACGGGCTCAAGCCGGTGCATCGCCGCATTCTCTATGGCATGCATATATTGCGGCTCGATCCGGGCACGGCTTTCAAGAAATGCGCGAAAATCGTCGGCGACGTGATGGGCTCGTTCCATCCGCATGGCGATCAGGCGATCTATGATGCGCTGGTGCGGCTGGCGCAGGATTTCTCGTCGCGCTATCCGCTCGTCGACGGGCAGGGCAATTTCGGCAATATCGACGGCGACGGCGCCGCCGCCTATCGTTACACCGAAGCGCGGATGACCGAGGTGGCCCGCGCGCTGCTCGACAGCATTGACGACGATACCGTTGATTTCCGCGACAATTATTCCGGCGACCAGCAGGAGCCGGTGGTGCTGCCGGCGGCCTTCCCCAATCTTCTGGCCAATGGCAGCCAGGGCATCGCCGTGGGCATGGCGACCTCGATTCCGCCGCACAACGCCGCCGAACTTTGCGACGCTGCGCTCTATCTCGTCGCCAATCCGCAGGCGACCGCCGCGCAACTGGCCGTTTTCGCGCCGGGGCCGGATTTCCCCACCGGCGGCATTATCGTTGATTCGCACGAATCGATTGTCGAGACCTATCGCACCGGGCGCGGCTCGTTCCGCATCCGCGCGCGCTGGCATAAGGAAGATGGCGCGCGCGGCCTTTGGAATGTCGTCGTCACCGAAATTCCCTATGGCGTGCAAAAGTCGCGGCTGATCGAAAAGCTGGCCGAACTCGTCAACGAGAAAAAACTGCCGCTGCTGGCCGATGTCCGCGACGAATCAGCCGAAGACGTCCGGGTGGTGCTGGAGCCGCGCGCCAAAAACGTCGATCCCGCCGTCATGATGGAAAGCCTTTTCCGCATGACCGAGCTGGAATCGCGGTTCTCGATGAACCTCAATGTCCTCGTCGATGGCGTGACGCCGCGCGTGCTGTCGCTGCCCGAGGCTTTACGCCAATGGCTCGACCATCGCCGCAACGTGTTGCTGCGCCGCTCGCGCGACCGGCTGAGCGATATCGACCGCCGGCTCGAAGTGCTGGCCGGCATGATCATCGCCTTCCTCAATCTCGACGAGGTGATTCGCATCATCCGCGAGGAGGATGAACCGAAGGACATGCTCAAGGCGACCTTCGAGCTGACCGATAATCAGGCCAATTATATTCTCGATACGCGGCTGCGCTCGCTGCGCCGTCTCGAGGAAATGCAGCTGCGCGGCGAACATGACACGCTGACCAAGGAACATGCCGACCTGACCGCTCTTCTCGGCGACGAGGTTCGCCAGTGGAAGACGGTCACGGGGCAGATCCGCGAGATCAAGAAAAAATACGGCCAGCATACGGCGCTCGGCAAAAGGCGCACGACCTTCGAATCGCCGCCTGCCGTGGCCAGTGATTTCGACCTTGCCGAAATCCTGACCGAGCGCGAGCCGGTGACGATTGTCGTGACCGAAAAGGGCTGGATTCGGG
>Ga0302273_1001329_pt1 | contig 10315 bp, 8 predicted proteins | sample III_Bog_N1_3_FD_198774 | JGI IMG/M metagenome (GOLD analysis project Ga0302273, IMG submission 198774) | Peat permafrost microbial communities from Stordalen Mire near Abisko, Sweden - III_Bog_N1_3 | ecosystem: Environmental > Terrestrial > Soil > Wetlands > Peat | place: Sweden: Abisko... | reverse complement strand
ATCCGGTGGCGTTCATCCAATCCAGCGACACCATCGCCTTCGCCGGCAAAAAAATGGAGGAGATCAATTGCAACGCCGTGCTGGTGCGCGACGGTGAGCGCGTTGGCATTGTCACCGGCATGAACCTGTCCAAGGCGGTCGTGCTCAAGGGCATGTCGATCGACCAGCCGGTCGCATCAATCACCCAATTCGGCATGGTGACGGTGAAGCCGGACGAGTTCGTGTCGCAGGCCCTGCTGCTGATGACCAAATATAACAAGCGCCGCCTCGTCGTGCGCGAGGGCGATGCGTTCATTGGCATTGTCGAGGACATCAACCTGCTGAGCTTCTTTGCCGGCAATTCGCAGCTCGTTGTCAGTCGCATCGACCGCGCCGCCAGCTTGGGCGATCTGGGTTCGGCGGCGACGGAAATCGCCGCGCAAGTGCGACTGCTGCGCCGTCAGGGCGTCAAGATCGAAGTGGTCAGCGAGATCGTTTCCGATCTGAATCGCCGGCTTTTCGCCAAGACATTCGACCTGACTTGCCCGCCCGAAATGCGCGGCAAGGTCTGCCTGATTGTGATGGGTAGCGAAGGACGCGGCGAACAGACCGTGCGCACTGATCAGGACAACGGAATCATTCTGGCTGAACCCGTGCCGGAAGCGACGTTGCAAAAATTCCGCGATGATTTTTCCGGCGCGCTGGAAGGCTTCGGCTTCCCGCCCTGTCCCGGCCATGTGATGGTCAATAATCCTTTGTGGTCGCGGACATTGCGCGATTATGTCGGCGATTTCGCCGAATGGACGCGCCAGCCTGACGAACAGGGGGCTATGAACGTCGCAATCTTCTTCGACGCCGAAGCGGTGGCCGGCGATGCCGATCTGCTGCGGCAGGCCAAACAGACGCTAGTCGAAAAAGTAGCCAATGAGCGGGTGTTCCTGGCTCGCTTCGCTCGCGCCATTGAATCCTTCGAGCCGCCAATTGGCCTCTTCAATAATCTGAAGACGTCGGAAGGCGGCGGCGACGCGCTCGACCTCAAGAAGGGCGGGATTTTCCCGATCGTGCATGGCGTGCGCGCCCTGGCGCTCGAAGCCGGGCTTGAAGAGACCAATACGTGGAAACGATTGGCCCGGCTCGCCGATCTCGGCGTCCTGAAAAGTGATTTCGCCCGCTCGCTGGCTCAGGCTTTCGATTATCTGATGACCCTGCGTCTCGACGCCCAGCTCGATGCGGCGGCCAATAGCAGCCTGCTGCGTCCCGCCGAGCTGACCAGCATGGAGCGCGATTTATTGCGCGATTCCTTCCTTGTCGTGAAACAATTGCGTGACATTTTGCGTCATCGTTTCAACCTCAGCATGTTCTGAGGAGGGCGAAATGGTGCTGCGCCAAATCAAGCGATTGTTCCATCAGGCCACCTTGGGCGACCAGAATTATCGCTATCTGTTCAAGCCCGGGCCTGAAGACGAATATGTGTCGATCGATTGCGAAACCACCGGCCTGGACCGGCGGCGAGATGAGATCATCACCATCGCGGCGGTGAAAATCCGTGGCAGCCGCATTCTCTCCAGCGAGGCTTTTCGGGCGGTGGTGCGGCCGCGCGTCGCGATCAACACCGAAGCGATCAAGGTGCATGGATTGCGCGAGGTCGATGTCGCGCATGGCCGGACCATTGAGCAGATCTTGCCGGAATTGTTGCAATTCATCGGGGGAAGGCCGCTGGTCGGCTATTATATCGACTTCGACGTCGCCATGCTCAACCGTCAGGTGCTGCAATTGATCGGCATTGAATTGCCCAATCCGCGCATCGAAGTCTCCGGCCTTTATTATGAGCGCAAATTCGGCGATGCCCCGCCGGGCACCCATATCGACCTGTCCTTCGCGCAAATTCTCGAAGACCTGAAACTGCCGCTGCTGAACCAGCATGACGCTTTCGCCGATGCAATGATGACGGCGATGATTTATGTGAGCCTCAAGGATATGAAGGCGCGCGATATTCGCATACCCCGGCCGCGCCACAAGGGCATGGGAGAAATTCACGGCGGCTGAGGTTTTCAGCCGCCGCGATTGGTATAGAGTGCGCTGCGAAATCCAATTTTTGGAATCGCATGTCCTTTTCGCAAAACCGGCATCCACTTTTGCGGGACATGCTACAGGAGCGCGGCCCGTTGAGCGACATCACCATTTACCGGCAAGAAGGCGAGATCGCCCACTTCATCTTCAACCGGCCGCAGGCGCGCAACGCCCTGACCTTCGAGATGTACGAGCATCTGCGCGAGGCCTGTGAGAAGGTCAACGCCGACGAGTCGGTCAAGGCGCTGCTGATTTACGGGGCCGGCGACAAGGCTTTCGCAGCGGGCACCGATATTGCCGAATTCCGCGCCTTTCAATCGGATCAGGACGCCATTGATTACGAGGTCAAGATCGAGCGCGTGTTGACTGCGCTGGAGACTTGCCGCGTGCCGACCATAGCGGCGATCATTGGCGCCTGCACAGGCGGCGGCGCTGCCATCGCCGCCTGTTGCGACCTGCGCATCGCCGCCAGCAACGCCAAATTCGGCTTTCCCATCGCCCGCACCCTCGGCAATTGCCTGTCGGTGGCCAATTACGGCCGGCTGGCTGATTTGATCGGCCCGGCGCGGGTCAAGGACCTGATCTTCACCGCCCGGCTGATCGGCGCCGAGGAAGCCCTTACCTTTGGGCTTGTCGGCGAGATCGTCGAGCCGCAAGGCTTGCTGGCCCGCGCCGAGGAACTAGCCAAAACCGTCGCCAGCCATGCGCCGCTGACTTTGCGCGCCACCAAGGAGGCTTTGCTCCGCCTGCGCGGCAAGCCGGAAATGGGCGAGGATCTTGTCGTGATGTGCTATCGCAGCGCCGATTTCCAGGAAGGCATGGAATCCTTTTTGGCGAAGCGCCCGCCGAATTGGCAAGGAAAATAGCATTGACCCAGTCGCAAGAGGACGTCATCGCCGGCCAGTTCGGTCCGCGCGCGCAAGCCTATGTCGAGAGCGCGGTGCATGCGCAGGGGGCAGACCTTGAGGCGCTGCGGCGGCGGCTCATCGAGGCCGGGCCGCAAAAGGCTCTCGATCTGGGCGCGGGGGGCGGCCACGTCGCCTATCTTCTGGCGGCGCATGCCCGGGAGGCGGTCGCTGTCGATCTGTCGCCGGACATGTTGCGCGCCGTCGCGGCGCAGGCGCAGGTCCGGGGATTGGCCAATCTCGCCACGATCGAGGCGGCGGCCGAAGACCTGCCCTTTGCCGACGCCTCTTTCGATTTTCTCGCCAGTCGTTTTTCAGCGCATCATTGGCGCGATTTCGGCGCCGGCCTGCGGCAAGCACGGCGGGTGCTGCGCAACGGCGCTCCAGCCATTTTCATCGACGTGATCGCGCCGGGCCTGCCTTTGTTCGACACGCATCTGCAAACCATCGAATCTTTGCGCGACCCCTCCCATGCGCGCGACTATGCCCTGGCGGAATGGATGCAGGCCTTGGCGCAGGCGCGTCTTGGCGTGCAGGCCTGCCAGACGTGGCGGCTGAGGATGGATTTTGCGGTCTGGACCGAGCGCATGGCGACGCCCGAGCTGAACAGGCAGGCCATTCGCGCCCTGCAAGCCGCTGCTTCCGATGAGACGCGCGCTTATTTCGCCACGGAACGCGACGGGTCGTTCTTGCTCGATGTAGCGATGATCGAAGCAAAGGCTTTCTGACCCTTTGGCCTTGGGCGCGCAGGCTGGTCAAGGCCTGAAGAGTGCTGGCCAATTATCGTTCAGGCTCAAACTATTGTTGGTTGCGCCTGCGCGCCTTTACTGACGTATTGCAGGTTTTGTAAGCTGACATAAGTATTGCTACGTTAGGCGTTCCCCTCGGCTAGGGCTCCAACGCGTCCAGTTCTTTTGGGGAAAATTATATGCCATTGATTGGCATTGGAAAACGTCTCATATAAAAGAACGTCGGCTGGCTTGCGTGAGAGATTTCGCATGGCGCTCCACCGTTCGTCCCTGCGTGAATCACGGATATAACGGGTGAGGCAAAAGCAAGTATAAAATAAAAAAACCATACTTCGGCCATATCGTATGGTTGATGGAGATTTGTTTGAATGTCCAAGCCCAACTTCATTGATCGTCACGTCGGCGGCCGCGTGCGGTCGCGCCGTATCGAAGCGCGGCTGAGCGAAGCGGAATTCGCTGCCGCGCTCGGCGTCAGCATGCAGCAACTCAATGATTTTGAGGAGGGTCGCGAACGAATTCTGGCGCAGGCGATGCTGCGGATGTCGCAAGTCCTGCAGGCGAAACCTGCCCATTTTTTCGAGGGTCTGATCTCGTCCCCGGTTGCGTGATCCTCGAGCAGATTTCACAAAAGTGGTTTGAGGTTGTGCGGGATTTTTCTCGATTTCTATGAAATCGGATTAATTCCTGCTGCACGTCATGGGGTTTCTGACCTGTATCAATTGTCAATTAGGCTTTGGGTGGCAGGATGTCGTCCTCAAGCCGAGGGGCCTGATTAATGCAGGCGTCGCCGGACCAACCCTCCGCTGACTGATTGATTCCGCCCTATGAATGCTCCGGCTAGCCTATCCACTCCCGGCGCCGCGCCAAGCGCTGACGCCAGCGCGCCAGAAACCGCGCTGCAACGACCTTTGCAAGGGCCGGCGCATCATGCGCCGCATGGCAAGCTGGCGGCTTTGTCGCTCGGCGCTCTGGGCGTGGTCTATGGCGATATTGGCACTTCGCCGCTTTACGCCATGGATCAGATTTTTCACGACGGCGTGGCGCGGACGGCGGAAAATGTCCTGGGCGGCGTTTCGCTGGTCATCTGGGCGCTGACCATCATTGTCGCGATCAAATACGCGCTCTTCGTGCTGCGCGCCCAGAATGAGGGCGAGGGCGGGGTTTTCGCGCTTTACGGTCTGCTGCATGACCGCAGCAATCGCCTCGCGCGCATCTTGCTCTGGTCGCTGATGCTCGGTGCGGGCCTGCTGCTCGGCGACGGCATGATCACGCCCGCGATCAGCGTGCTGTCAGCCGTCGAGGGGCTGGGCGTGGCGACGCCGGGCCTTGAACATCTGATCATCCCGATCACGCTGGTTCTCCTGACCGGTCTTTTCGCCATCCAATCGAAAGGCACCTCCGGCATTGGCGGCGTGTTCGGGCCAGTGCTCGCCGTCTGGTTCCTCGTCATCGCTTTCCTTGGCGCGCGGCAGATCGTGGCGCATCCGGAAGTTCTGGCGGCGTTCAATCCGCTTTATGGCGTCAAATTCGTCGTCGCCGGCGGCTTCACCGAAGCTTTGCTGATTCTTGGCGCCGTCATGCTCGTCGTCACCGGCGGCGAGGCCATGTATGCCGATCTCGGCCATTTCGGCGCCAAGCCGATTCGGGTGAGCTGGTTCTGCGCGGTCTTCCCGGCCTTGCTGCTCAATTATCTGGGGCAGGGCGCCTATCTGCTCAGCGGCGCGCCGCTGGCCGGCGGCAATCTGTTTTACAGCCTGACGCCGCCACAATTCCTTTATCCCATGGTGCTGCTCGCCACGGTCTCGACGATCATCGCGTCGCAGGCGCTGATTTCCGGGGCCTTTTCGCTGTCATCGCAGGCCATCCGCCTCGGCCTGTTCCCGCGGCTGGATATTTTGCATACGCATGAGGCCCATGCCGGCCAGATTTACGTGCCCTTCATCAACTGGGCCTTGTTTTTGGGCTGCGTAGCGCTGGTCGTCTCTTTCGGCTCCAGCGCATCGCTGGCGGCGGCTTACGGGCTGGCGGTTTCCGGCGTCATGGTCATCACCTCGATCGCGATGTTTTCGATCGCCAAGCGCTATTGGGGCTGGAGTTCGGTGCAGACAGGCATTGTCTGGGGCCTGCTGACGCTGATCAACACTGGCTTTCTGGTCGCCAGTTCGCTCAAATTCTTCGAGGGCGGCTTCATCCCGCTGTTGGTCGGTCTGGCGGTGTTTGTGGTCATGGCGACGTGGCGCTGGGGCCGCAAGGCGACTTTCGCCGCCTATAACGCCCGGTCCAAGGGAACAATGGCCGAGTTCGTGCAATTGCATCGCTCCAGCACATTTTTCATGGAACGCAATGCCCTGGTGATGTCGCCCAAAACGCTGAACTCGCTCAGCGACCGCGCGCCGGCCCTCGTGCATCTGCTCTGGGAGCGTTATGGCGTGCTGCCGCGCAACCTCGTCTTTGTCGAGATCGCCCACCAGAAAGTCCCCTATGTCGAAGGCAGCCGCTACAATGTCACGGTCTTCGACCGGCACGACGGCGGCAGCATCATCGGCGTCGAATTGAGCTTCGGCTTCATGGAGGAGCCGAATGTCGAAAAAATGCTCGAAGAGCTGGCCCGGCACAAGCAGGTCAATCTGCCGGCCAATCCGCGCCAGTGGATTGTCCATGTCGCGCATGAAAACCTGCTGCCGGGGCGGCGAATGAGCCCTTGGCGAGTGGGACGATTCCGGCTGTTCCAATTCCTGCGCCTCGTCTCGCGGCCGGCCTATTATTATTATGGGCTGGGCGATCAGGTGCAGCTCTCGGCGGAAATCTTTCCGGTGCGGGTGCGCTAAAGCACTGTCCAGCGAAGTGGCTAAAGGTTCGCGGGAAGAGTCGAAGCTCCGAGTATAAAAAATATATATAAAACAAATGTTTATGTCTTTTCTGATCCTGCTGGGCCGGATCGGGAAAGCTTCTGGGCGTTTCTGGCGATCGTGAAATTGGCGCGACAGCGGTCAGTGGCGCGCATCAACTAGCAATCTTTCTCCTTCGATCCATGCAATATTGCATAGATCGAAGGAACTAAGTAATATTGCATAGTTCACAAACCTCGATTTCACTGACTTCCCGCAGCGACAAGAAAAGAGACAGCGTGCCGACTCGTTCTTCGGTCAGCTCCGGCGCCTTTGGGCTGATGACAGCCTTTATGAAATGGCCGCTTGCCTGGCGACTTGGCGTGGCCGTCGTCGCGGTGGGCGTCACCATCTGCTTTCGCCTGATCTTCCTGGCGGGGCTGGAGGGAAGACTACTCTATATCACCATGTTCCCGGCGATCCTGGCGTCCGCACTTGTCGGCGGCGCATCGGGCGGCTTTCTGGCGGTCGCGCTTTCAATGGTCGTGGCGCATGTCTTCGGGGCGCCCTTGACGGCTAGAGAAGAACTGGTCGGCGGCGCCGTTTTCTTCGTCAGCAGTTCGTTGATCGTCGGCGTCATCATTTGGCTGCGTTCGGTGCTGGAGCAGTTCGCCGCGGCCGAAGCGACCCGGCAAACAGACGAACTCGGCCAATTTGTCGAACAGGCGCCGGTGGCCATGGCGATGTTCGATCGCGAAATGCGCTATCTGGCCGCCAGCGCCCGCTGGCGGGCCAGTCACGGTCTCCAGCCCTATATCATCGGCAAGTCGCATTACGACACGTTTCCCGGGATGCCGGAGCGCTGGAAGGTCGCCCATCAGCGCGGCCTGGCTGGAGAAGTGCTGCGCGCCGATGAGGATTGCGTCACCCGTCCCGATGGTTCCGTTCAATGGCTTCGGTGGGAAGTGCGCCCCTGGCGTCAACCTTCCGACGAAATAGGCGGCATTACCATTTTCGTCGAAGACGTCACTGTGCGCAAACTGGCGCAAGACAGCCTGCGCGACAGCGAACGCCGCCTCAAGGCCATGTTCGAGACGGCGATGGAGGCCATTGTCGTCATCGATCAGCGTGGGAGGATCCTGTCGGTCAATCCGGTGGCGGAAGCGCAATTTGGCTATGCCGCCAATGAATTGCTCGGCCAGAATGTGTCGATCTTGATGCCTTCGCCGCAACGAGAAGGGCATGATGGCTATCTCGCGGCCTATCTGAGCAGCGGCGAAAGGAAAATCATCGGCCAGCGCCGTCGGGTTCAAGGACGCCGCAAGAATGGCGAGTTGTTCCCGCTTGAAACGGCAGTCAGCCAGGCCGAAATTGGCGATGAAGTCATTTTTGTCGGATTCCTGCGCGACCAGACCGAGATGGTCAATGAAAAGCGCCGCGCCGAAGCAGCGCAGACTGAACTCCTGCATCTCTCCCGCTTGAGCGATATGGGCGAAGTCGCGGCGTGGCTGGCCCATGAAGTGAGCCAACCGCTTACGGCGATCCTCAATTTCGCGGCGGTCGCTGGCAAAAGGCTGGCGGATGACAACGCCGCCTCCGTGCCGCATCTGGTCGGTTTGATCGAGACACAGGCCAAACGCGCGGCCGATATTCTCAGCCGCCTGCGGCGCTTCATCGAAAAACGCGAATCCATTTGCGAGCGGGAAAACATCAATCATTTGGTTGAGGAGGCGCTCGCTCTGGCGGTTTTGCGCACGAGTGCGCAATCTCCCTGCCTTGTGGCGAAGCCGCCGTCGGAAGTTATCGAGGTCAATGTCGACCGGGTTCAGATCCAGCAGGTTCTGTTTAATTTCCTGCGCAACGCCGCCGATGCCGTAGCCGATCAAGCCGATGCGGAAATCGGCATTGCAACGGAAATGGCGGGGCCAAAATTTGTGCGCGTCACCATTTCCGATAATGGCCCCGGGGTGGACCCGGAAGTCGCCGGACGGCTGTTCAGTCCTTTCGTCACCACCAAGGCCTCAGGCATGGGAATTGGCTTGTCGCTCTGCAAGTCCATCATCGAAAGCCATGGCGGCCAAATCGGCTATAGCGCGCGGTCGCCGCGCGGCGCGGCCTTTTATTTCACCTTGCCTTTGATCGAGGGCGAGGCGGAGGTTTCGACGACTTGAGCGGCCGCCTGTTCTCGTGACGGGCATTGTCCCACTTCCGTCAAAGTTTAGTCTTTTTACGGGTTTGATATTTGCATGTGGCGGATCATTATCCGATACCGCCCATGCACAGGTCAAAGCCATGGCCAACCAGCACGTTGAAACCAAGCCGTTTGAAACCAGAGATCTGGATCTGGCGCTGACCCGCATCGAGATGGGTCGCCCGGTGCGGTATATTGGCCAGCATCAGGGCGTCTTCCGTTTTGAAAGCGTCAAGCTCGCGGCCATGCTGACCTTGCGTGGGCGCGAAGGCTTGCATGGGGCGGAATCGTTCGATCTGTCGCGGTTTGTTTTCGAGGATCGCCGCCGGGGCGAGACGCCGCCCAAGCGTTGATCTTGCCAAGTATTGATTAAAAAAATCTTACCGCCCGGTCAGCAGCACGATCTTGCCGAGATGGGCGGACGATTCCATCAATTCATGCGCAGCGCGGGTTTCCTCCAGCGGGAAGGTTGCGTGCAGCATTGGCTTGACGGCGCCGCTATCGAGCAAAGGCCAGACCTTTTCACGCAACTCCCTCGCGATTTCGGTCTTTTTCGCCAGCGCGCGCGAGCGCAAGGTCGAGCCGGTCAGGGTCAGGCGCTTGAGCATCATCAGCATGAAATCGAAATTCTCGACCTTGCTGCCCTGCAAAAAGGCAATCTGCACCAGTCTTCCATCCGGAGCGAGCGCCGAGACGTTCTTTTGCAGATAGGGTCCGCCGACCATGTCGAGAATGACATCGACGCCCTTCTTGCCGGTCAAGGCTTTGACTTCGGCGACAAAATCCTGCTCGCGATAATTGATCGCCGCGTCAGCCCCCAGTTTCAGGCAAAATTCGGTCTTTTCCGCCGAGCCAGCGGTGGTGAAGACGCGGGCGCCAAAATGCTTGGCGAGCTGGATGGCGGTCGAGCCAATGCCGCTGGATCCGCCATGCACCAGAAAGGTCTCGCCAGGCCGCAAGGCGCCGCGCGTAAACACGTTGTCATAGACGGTGAAAAAGGTTTCCGGCACGCCTGCCGCTTCGATCAGGCTCAAGGCCTTGGGACGGGGCAGGCATAGCGCGGCGTCGGCGAGGCAGAAATCGGCATAGCCGCCGGAGCCGACCAGCGCGCAGATCTCGTCGCCAATCGACAAGCCGCTGACGCCTTCGCCCAAAGCGGCGATACGCCCGGCGATTTCGAGGCCGGGAATCTGGCTTTCGCCTGGCGGCGGCGGGTAAAGCCCGGCGCGCTGGATGCAATCGGGCCGGTTGATCCCGGCGGCGACAACTTCGACCAGAACTTTTCCCGAACCGGGCGTCGGAACCGGCGCCTCGCGCAGCCGGATGACCTCCGGACCGCCGCCGCCTTCGAAATAGATTTCACGCATTTGCGCGGGAATGGCCACGGGGCTTCTCCACTATCAGCTTGAGGTTTTGAGATAAAAATACACGCTCAGTACGATGCCGATGAAGATAACGAAAATCCGCACGTAAAGCGCCGGAATTCGCGAGCCGGCATGGGCGCCGAGATAGCCGCCGGCGATCGAACCCACCGTCATCACCAGAACCTCGGCCCAATGCACGCGGCCCGAAAAGAGGAAAGCTGCGGTGGCC
>Ga0302273_1001325_pt1 | contig 10325 bp, 4 predicted proteins | sample III_Bog_N1_3_FD_198774 | JGI IMG/M metagenome (GOLD analysis project Ga0302273, IMG submission 198774) | Peat permafrost microbial communities from Stordalen Mire near Abisko, Sweden - III_Bog_N1_3 | ecosystem: Environmental > Terrestrial > Soil > Wetlands > Peat | place: Sweden: Abisko... | reverse complement strand
TTTCCAATGGCAATGTCAGTTCGGGTAAAGGTGGTTACAGCAACGAAGCTATGGCGGCTTTCAAAGAAGAGATGACACAGAACATTGTTCCTTTTATCGACAAAAATTATCGTACACTGGCTTATGCACAACATCGTGCGCTTTGCGGACTGTCGATGGGTGGTGGACAATCGTTCTATGCCGGTCTTGGCAATCTGAATGTCTTTTCGTCTGTCGGTATTTTTAGTTCGGGCATTTTTGGCGGAATAGCCAGTCCAACGGGAAAGTCATTTGATGCCGAAAAAGAAATGCCGGGTTTACTTAGCAATTCCAACGCGTTCAATCAGAAATTGAAACTTTTATACATCTCTGTGGGCGAGCAGGACCCTCGTTTGGCCTATACCAAAGCAGCGGTGAGTAAATTCCGAGAAAGTGGTTTGAAGGTTGAGTTTGCTTCTTTTCCGGGCGATCACGAGTGGCAGGTTTGGCGCAAAAGTTTGCACGACTTTGCTCAACGTGTCTTCAAATAATAGTCATTTTAAATAGTATCAAAATGAATTATAAATATTTACTTTTCGTTTTTGCAACTGCATTTGTTTGCCAACTAAATATGGCTCAGTCGGTCGTAGAGGATTTTAAACCATCATCGGTCAATCAAACTGGAAAACTATTTCCTCAGGTTAATTCCGAAGGTCGGGTTCGCGTGAGTATTCCTGCATCCGAAGCTCAAAAAGTACAACTTGACATCGGAGGTGTGAAATATGATTTAAAAAAAGATGAAAAAGGTGTGTGGACAGGTGAGTCGGCTCCACAAGTCGAAGGTTTTCATTATTATCAACTCAATGTTGATGGAGCTTCCGTTCCCGATCCGGGGAGTCTGTATTTTTACGGAGCAAGCCGCTGGGGAAGTGCTATTGAAATTCTGGCACCCGATCAGGATTTTTATGCTCTAAAAGATCTGCCTCATGGACTTGTTAGTCAAAAACTCTATTTTTCTAAAGTTACTAATTCTTGGCGTCGTTGCTTTGTTTATACTCCGCCCGGATACGAAAGAACTCCTTCGAAACGTTATCCGGTGCTGTATTTGCAACATGGAAGTGGTGAAGACGAAACCGGTTGGGCAACCCAAGGGAAAGCTAATTTGATTCTTGATAACCTTATTGCGGCTAAGAAAGCAGTTCCTATGATTATTGTTATGGATAATGGTTATGCAACAAAAGCTGCTTATTCAGTGCAAAATACCGCTAGTGTACAAAGCAGAGGTGCTTTCCCTTTCGAAGAAGTTATGATAGATGAGATTATTCCAATGATTGATGCTTCTTTCCGAACTCTTACCGATCGCGATCATAGAGCTATGGCCGGACTTTCAATGGGAGCAAATCAGACCATTACCATTACGATGAATAATCTGGGTAAGTTCTCTTATATTGCAGGTTTCAGCGGAACATCAAACTATCCGAGTACTGAAGTTATTGATCCTACAACATTCATGGGTGGAAAATTCAAAGATGGAGCAGCACTCAATAAGCAAATCAAACTCTTCTGGCTTGGTTTAGGTACTAAAGAACCTAATCCGTTTCCAGGTTCGGTTGGTTCGTTTCGTGCTATGTTAGAAAAACAAGGTGTGAAATACACCTATTATGAATCTCCGGGAACAGCTCACGAATGGCTTACCTGGAGACGGGACTTGAATCAATTTGCATGTTTGGTTTTTAAATAATTCAACGCATTTAAAAATAATTTAATTAACCGTCCGGTAATCTTGGAAATTTGCATTATAGACTTGAATATGTTTAAAATTAAAAATTGAATATCTAATAATAAAAGTCTGCGAAGTCTAAGATGCCTATATTTGTACTGTTTAACAGACTTATTTATTAGGCATGTGTATTAGATATACTTATCACTAATTTTTGCTCGCTTAATAAAAATATATTCTGAATAGACGAAATCTTTTATCATATTTAATGGTTGAACCTGGTTACTAAATAGTATATCCGGACTGAGAACGTGTGCTGAAAATCTAACGTAGGTTACAGCTAAGCCACAGGTAAATTCATATACTCAATTTGTTGTATAAACTTCTCACTGACAAATAGTAGTGGCCGAGATTCAAAATAGATTCATACTAAGAAACAACAGTATGAATTAGCTGCTTCGCCATTTCAATAAACAACTAATAATCGAAAAAAACAAAGAAATTATGAACATCAACTCTCAAAAAATATCAGTGTTCGAAAAGGTTGGATACAGTTTGGGTGATTTAGCCGCCAATCTGGTTTTTCAAACATTAATTACTTATTTAGCCTATTTTTACACAGACATTTATGGTCTAAAAAGTACCGATGCATCAATTGTTATGCTGACGGTTGGTCTTGTTGCAGCATTTGTGTTTAATCCAATAATTGGAGTGTTGGCAGATAGAACCAAATCACGTTGGGGTAAATTCAGACCGTGGATACTTTATACAGCTATTCCATTAGGTATTGTAGCATTTCTTGCTTTTTCAACACCAAATTTTGCATACAAAGGAAAACTTATCTACGCTGCTGTTACCTACTCTCTTCTGTTACTGTTGTATGCTTCGAGTAACTTACCGTATTCAGCATTGAGTGGTGTAATCACAGGTGATATGAGCGAAAGAAACAGTATTTCATCATATCGTTTCGTGGCTGTGATGTTTGCACAATTTTTCGTACAAGTGTTTATGTTGCCTATTATTCAATATGCAGGTAACGGAGATAAAGCTGTTGGAATAGAATCGGTGATGACATGGATGGCAATTGTTGGTACTGTCATGCTACTAATAACCTTTTTTACCACCAAAGAACGTATTGTTCCTACGATTGAACAAAAATCTTCAATAAAAGATGACCTATCGGATTTGGTAAAGAACAAACCTTGGTTAATAATGCTCGGGGTGACTATTCTGGTATTCATCACCCTTACAATGAAAGGAAGTTCATACGTGTATTATTTTAACAACTTTGTAGACAAGGCTGCTTTGGCTAGTTTTATTAGCCCTGTTCTTTCTGGATTATCTAGCATCGGGGTTAACTTCTTTGGTTCTGATCCGGTAGCTGCAGGTTTTGGCTTGTTCAATGCAGGTGGTATTATATTTATGATTGTAGGGATTTCATTTTCAAAAAGACTTGCGGATAAATATGGTAAACGAGACGTCTATAAATACGGTTTGCTTGTTGCAACATTCTTTATTTTCGACTTTTTCTTTTTCAAACCAGATAATGTGCTCTTAATGTTTGGTTCACAAATCTTACATGGATTTTCGTATGGTATTACCATTCCGATTCTTTGGGCCATGATTGCGGATGTTGCAGATTATTCTGAGTGGAAAACTAACCGAAGAGCAACAGCAATTATTTTTTCGGCAATGATGGTTGGTCTAAAAGCCGGACTTTCAATTGGTGGGGCTTTAGTTACCTGGATTTTGGGTTTATATGGATATATTTCTAAAGAAGGCGCAATCGCAGGACACGAAACTATTCAACCTGCGTCGGTTGCGGATGGAGCGAAATTACTGGTGAGTATATTTCCGTCTATCACATTTCTTATAGGTGTAGGTCTACTTTTCTTCTACACTATTGATAAAAAAACTGAGATAAAAATTGAAGCCGAATTAAAAGTGCGTAGATCTGAAAGGAAGTAATCGAATACAGTTAAAATTACTGCTCTAAGACTGTATTTCAGAACTCAATGCATATTGTTTAAAACACAAAACCAGAAAACATAATCATTAACTAGGATTTTATAAAAATCATTAAGAACACACTAATTAGGTATGAAAATTAAAATTATTTTCGGAATTACAGCTATAGTTCTTCTTGCATCTGTTGATGCAATGGCTCAAAAGACATTAGCTACAGCTACTAAAGGTAAATTTCTCTTTGGTGTAGCGATCAATATGCAACAAGTGAATGGCGTTAATCCAAAAGAATCAGAGCTTATTGCCAAAGAATTCAGTGCTATTGTTTCAGAAAATAGCATGAAACCACAGCCCGTTCATCCGCAGGAAAACGTGTACAACTGGGAAGATGCAGATAAATTTATTGCTTTTGGAGAAAAAAATAAACAAGTGGTAACCGGTCATTGTCTTATCTGGCATTCGCAAATAGGTAGATGGATGTTTGTTGATGAAAACGGCAAAGACGTATCACCCGAAATTTTAAAAGAACGTATGCGCCAGCATATTTATGCTGTTGTGGGTCGCTACAAAAGTCGTGTAAAAGGTTGGGATGTTGTTAACGAAGCCTTTGAAGACAACGGAACCTACCGCCAGAGTAAATTTTATAAGATTTTGGGTAAAGATTTTATAAAATATGCTTTCCAGTTTGCACATGAAGCTGATCCTAATGCTGAGTTGTACTACAATGATTATAATGTGGAAACACCAACAAAATGCGATGCAATTGTCCAGTTAGTAAAGGAACTTAAGGATGCTGGATGCAGAATTGATGCTGTTGGTTCTCAATCACACATGCATATGACCGGACCTACGCTCGAAGCTACAGAAAACAGTTTTAAAAAGCTAAAAGTAGCCGGCGTACATATTCTTATCACAGAATGGGATATCTCCATCCTTCCAAGTCCTTATGATGGAGCAAATGTTTCAGCTAGTTTTGCTTATTCAAAGGAAATGGATCCTTATCGTGACGGAGTACCTGACTCTGTACAACGAAAATGGAATAAGCGTGTACTGGATATGTTCGGACTGTTTCTTAAATACAATGATGTAGTTGATAGGGTTACAGTTTGGGGGTTGAACGATGCAGGAACATGGTTAAATGGATTTCCAATTCGCGGAAGAAAGGATTACCCGGTTCTTTTTGACCGTAAAAATAACCGCAAATCAGTTGTTGATGATATGATAATAATGGCAAACAAATACAAATCAAAAAAATGAAAACACCAAAGTATTTAGTCCCCAATCTTTATACTGCCGATCCTGCAGTACATGTTTTTAACGGTAAAATATTTATTTACCCTTCACACGATGTGGAATCTGGTATTCCTGAAAACGATAATGGCGACCATTTTGATATGCGCGATTACCATGTATTCTCGATGGAGAGTATCGACGGTGAAGTGATCGATCATGGTGTTGTGCTTGATGTCAAGAGCATTCCGTGGTCAGGTCGTCAGCTTTGGGATAGTGATGTAGCACACAAAGACGGGAAGTATTACATTTACTTCTCGCTTAAGGATAGAAACGATGTATTTCATATTGGTGTTGCGGTGAGCGACCGTCCCGAAGGACCATTCGTAGCAGAAGACAGTCCGATAAAAGGAAGTTATTCTATTGACCCCTGCGTTTTCGAAGAGGAAAACGGAAGTCACTACATGTATTTTGGCGGTTTATGGGGCGGACAGCTCCAACGTTACCGCGACAATAAAGCCATTGAATGTGGTCACGAACCGGCAGATGACGAACCTGCATTATGCTCCAAAGTAGTAAAAATAAGTGACAACATGCTTGAATTTGCCGAAGAACCAAAGGATTTACTTATCCTGGACGAAAATGGGGAGCCATTGAAAGCAGGTGATCATGATCGTCGCTTTTTCGAAGCTTCGTGGATGCACAAATACAATGGAAAATATTACTTTTCGTATTCTACCGGTGACACCCATTTGCTGTGTTACGCAGTGGGCGATAATCCCTATGGTCCTTTCATCTATCAGGGAGTTATTCTGACACCAGTTATTGGTTGGACTACGCATCACTGTATTGCCGAAATTGCAGGGAAATGGTATCTTTTCCATCATGATAGTGTACCATCGGGTGGTCGCACTTGGTTGCGTAGCCTGAAAGTGGTAGAACTGGAATATAACGAGGATGGCACAATAAAAAAAATTGATGGAGGAGGTAAGTAGTTTCTGAATTTGCTCAGGATGTAAAAATTAAACTGTGTTAGTTAAAAACATAGCTTCTTTTATTCGCATTCCACTAGTGTGTGAAACGAGGATATTGAGCGATTTGATTATTTTTGTTCTTCTGAAAACTCTTTATTTTTTATTTCTTTGTTAAGAACTATTGCATCAATAATTTAAGGCTTATGACTACGAAAACCAATGTTTTTCAGAACATTAAATCTGAAAACTGATTATCATATATCTTTTTATTATGAACACTACCCTCATATGTTTTACAGAACCAAATTATTCGTATATTAAGTAAACTTGACACATTTTTTATATATTGTTGATTATTTTTATATTATAACAAGCTGAATGTCAAAGCAATGAACTCATCTGAAGTTTTCAAAATGTATAAAGGCAGTTTTACTGGATTATTACCACATATCGTTCAACTCTGAAACCGAAACGAATTTCTATCCAAAGAATTTATCGGTTGATTCATCTATAATTTAGATTAATTTTATTGAAAAAATAATTCTGTTTGTGAGTCAACTTCAAAAAATATACATACTTTTGCACACGTTCGTATTTTTCTGATAAATGGATAAAAGATAGAGCAAAAAAACTGGAAATTTGCTGTAAAACAGGCATTTACTCGATTTGTCATTTTCTAGCTATTTTTAACGAAGAGTTTCCATTTTTATCAACAGGCTAATACTTTGACTAACCTTGAATTCTTTTTTATAGCCTAAATTTATTTTTCAGAGGATGCAAAATTTATTATGTAAAAATCACCCAAAATGAGAACTAAATTACTCATTGCACTCTTTTCGCTAACATTATTTTCATTGCATTCATCCAATGTAAAGTTTTACAGCATAAACTCTTTATATGGAATTTCGATGCGTGAGCCGGCTTCTGTTTGCAAAGATAATAACGGATTTATCTGGTCTTCTTCCAAAACAGGGATTTTAAGGTTTGCCGGCGATGACTATCGGATTTATCAACTTCCATATGAGAATGCAGATATAATTTCGGTGAAACTTGTGTTTACCAATTCATGCTTGTTGGCTTATACAAATAATGGCCAACTATTTCGCTATAATGCCATTGATGATCAGTTCGACCTGATAGTAAGTATAAGCAAAATATTGAAAAACAAATACATATCGGTAAATCGTGTACTTGTAGATAACTCCGGATATTATTGGATTGCTACTTCATTTGGCCTATTTAGATATCAAACAGGGCATCTTACACTTATTCAAAATTCTGAAGAGGTTGATGATGCAGCTTGGTCCCCTGACCCCAATTGGTTGTTTGAGGCTCTACCCAATGGCATTTGGTTGCTTAACAAACAGACGTTTAAAATGAAATGTCTTTACAGATACAACTATAGATTCGATTTGCGCGTTTCTAAGTTTTATTATGACAATAAAGCAAAAAGACTTTGGATAGGGACACTGTCGAACGGATTGCTTTACTATGATTTGAACAGTCATACTATGTCCGGAGTGCAAATAAATGCTATTCCTAAACAGCCCATACTTGCAATTGAAGCAAATTCAGAATCTACGATTTTAGTTGGAATTGATGGGCAAGGTCTTTGGGAATTGAACAAACATGGAACAAAGATTCTGAATGTATATAAGGAAGATGTAAATAATCCTTTCTCGCTCAGAGGAAACGGAGTCTACGACATATTTAATGACCAGAATAAACGGATATGGGTATGCACATATAGTGGCGGTGTCTCCTTCTTTGATCAAACGTCCCCTTTGATTGACCAATTAACTCATACGATAAATAATCCGAATTCCTTAGTAAATAACAACATTAACAGAATCCTACAAGATAAGAGTGGAAATATCTGGTTTGCAACGGATAACGGCATTAGTTGTAAGGAAGCCGGAACAGGAAAATGGAAAACCTTCTATCAAAATCAACTGAATCAAGCTGCAGTTTTTGTTTCCTTGTGCGAAGATGACAAAGGACGAATATGGGCAGGTACATACTCTTCCGGAATTTACGTTCTTGATGAACGTACCGGCCGTGAATTGGCTCACTATTCTAAGGAAACAATCGGTCTTCCTTTAGAAACAAATTTTGTAATGGCTATTTTTAAAGATAGTCATGGAGATCTTTGGATAGGGGGTGTCCAAGGCAATCTGATTTGTTACCTTTCAAAAGAAAACAAATTCAGGAAATACTCTCCTCAGCCCATCTATAATATTGCTGAATTATCCTCAAACCAGATTCTTTTGGCTTGCACGTATGGATTATGTCTTCTGGATAAAAAAACTGGAATAGTCAAGACATTACTTGATGGATATCTGGTTCAAGATGTAATCTCCTTAAATGGAGAAATTTGGATTTGTACTAGTGGTGAGGGTTTAATCAGATATAACTCAAAAAGTCACAAAACACAAAAAATTACAACTGCATCCGGATTACCCTCTAATTATGTAAATAGCATAATGTATGCGGACGGATATTTGTGGTTGGGGAGTGAAAGTGGTTTGTGCAGATTGGACCCCAAAACTATGAGTGTACTTACCTATAATACGATATATTCGTTATCGGGTGTTTCTTTTAACCGTGGTGCGCATTGCAGGCTTAGTGAAGGACAACTAATTTGGGGAACTAGCAATGGTGCTGTACGTTTTTCTCCCAAATTATTGACAGAAACCAAAGCAAAAGGTGCGGTGTTTTTTCAGAATCTTACTCTTGCCGGTCGCTCTATCCGTGCGAGTTTGAGCACTCCATTAGATAGCCTGCAAAAACTATCGTTGAATTACAGTCAGAATACGTTACATTTAGAACTCCTATCTATTGGAAATGTTCCAGGAGCCAAATTTTCCTGGATACTAGATGGCTTTGATAATAGTTGGAGCCAACCATCAGGAAACCATTCTGTACAATATTCTAATATTCCAAGTGGACGTTATGTTTTGAAAATAAGGTTATATGATAGCTCGCTTTCTCAAATAATCGCAGAGCGATCATTGTTTATAACTGTTGTTCCTCCTTTTTGGAGAACTTGGTGGTTTGAAATTTTATGTTTTGCATTTTTTGTAGGTGTTCTTTACATATCTTTAAAATATTATATCGAGCGCCTTAAACAACAGCATACTGAGGAGAAAGTCAGATTTTTTACAAATACAGCTCATGACTTCAGAACATCCTTAACATTAGTTAGAGCTCCGATTGAAGAGCTAACGAAAGAACAGAATTTGTCTGAAACAGGACGGCATTACCTTTCGCTAGCCATTGAACAGACAAGACGCCTTTCTTCGGTTGTAACCCAATTGATGGATTTTCAAAAAGTTGATATTAAAAAAGAACAGTTAGTACTCCGGATGGTGGATATTGTTAGTTTGATTGAACAACGTTTAGCAATGTTCGAGTCTTTTGCGAAAAGTCAAAATATAAATTTACATTTTGAGTCAAATATAGAAAACTATCAAACAGCTATTGATGAAACAATAATAGAGAAAGTAATTGATAATCTGATTTCAAATGCGATTAAATATTCACCGCAAGACAATAATGTTCAGATAAATCTGAAATGTGAACCTGACAAGTGGATTTTGGAAATAAAAGACAACGGAATAGGAATTAGCAACAAAGCTAAAGATAAACTGTTCAGAGAGTTTTATAGAGGTGAAAATGCCATAAATTCAAAGATAGTGGGTTCAGGTATTGGACTCTTGTTGGTGAAAAATTATGTTGAGATGCATAACGGCAATATTAGTTATGTTAGTGAGGAAAACGTCGGCTCATCTTTTAAGATTATTATCCCATTTAAAGAGGTTTTGGAGGAAATCAAAAAAGAAAATATCGAAAAACAAGAAATGCTATCATTTGCATTAACAGAGACAGATTCTCAACCTTTGTTGCAAGAGAATAAATCTCCAAAAAGAAAAATGCGGATTCTAATTGTTGAAGATAATGATGATCTACGGAACTTTATGTCGCATCCCCTTCAAGCATATTTTGATGTCTCATTAGCCCAAGATGGCACAGAGGCTTGGAGTATTATTCAGAAACAGATGCCTGATTTGGTTGTCTCGGACATAATGATGCCGCGAATGGATGGATTTGAACTTTGCAAATTTATAAAGTCTACTTACGAGACATCGCATATTCCTGTTATATTACTTACAGCTCTTTCTGGTAAGACTGAGCAATTACATGGATTAGGATTGGGAGCAGACGATTATCTAACCAAGCCTTTTGATATGACACTCCTTATACAAAAAATAATGTCGATAATTCGGAACCGGGAAGCTGTCAAAGAAAAGGCTTTAAAATTGATTAAAGGGTCTGTGAATGATAATGAACATATTCTAGCCAATGAACATAATGATCAATTTTTAAAGAAAATACTTGAAGTAATTCGTGCCAACATGGCAAACACCGAATTTGGGAAGGATGATTTTGCTTCAGCTATGAATGTTAGCACTTCACTG
>Ga0302273_1001324_pt1 | contig 10329 bp, 9 predicted proteins | sample III_Bog_N1_3_FD_198774 | JGI IMG/M metagenome (GOLD analysis project Ga0302273, IMG submission 198774) | Peat permafrost microbial communities from Stordalen Mire near Abisko, Sweden - III_Bog_N1_3 | ecosystem: Environmental > Terrestrial > Soil > Wetlands > Peat | place: Sweden: Abisko... | reverse complement strand
TTGGCCGCCTCAACCGCGAAGCCCGCGCCTTTGGTCAGGCAGCACCGCAACCCATCGCCGATACGCCGGATCTCGAAGTACGTGCTTTTGCCGCCTGCATGGGCATCCTAGAAGACCCGGTCACCGGTAGCCTGAACGGCAGTCTGGCCCAGTGGCTGATGGCCGAAGGCTACGCGCCCGAACGCTACTTGGTCTCGCAAGGCATCTGTCTGGGCCGCGCCGGGCAACTACACATCGAGTGCGACGCCAGCGGCCAGGTCTGGGTCGGTGGCGAATCGGTGACCTGCGTGGACGGCCAGGTGATGCTCTGAAAGCTCAACGGGCCAGCGCGCCGCTGACGCGCCAGATGGCGTTGCCGACATCGTCGGCCACCAGCAGCGCGCCGCGCCCGTCCAGCGCCACACCGACAGGCCGCCCGTAGGCGTGGCCCTCGGGGCTTAAAAAGCCCGTCAGCACATCGACCGGCAGGCCAGCAGGCTGACCCTTCGCGAAGGGCACAAAAACCACCTTGTAGCCGCTCAGCGGCTGGCGGTTCCAAGAGCCATGTTCGCCGACAAAAGCGCCACTGGTCAGCGCGGGCGCCAGCGCCTGACCTTGCGCAAAAACCAGCCCCAGCGGCGCGACATGCGCGCCCAGCGCGTAGTCGGGCGCCATCGCCTGCGCCACTAACGCGGGTCGGGGCGGCTGGACGCGCACATCGACATGCGCGCCGTAGTAGCTGTACGGCCAGCCATAAAAGCCGCCGTCTTTCACCGAAGTCAGGTAGTCGGGCACCAGATCGCTGCCGAGTTCGTCGCGCTCGTTGACCACTGTCCAGAGCGCACCGGTTTCCGGCGCCCAGCCGAGGCCGTTCGGGTTGCGCAGGCCGCTGGCCAACACACGGTGGCTGGTGCTGGCCAGATCCACTTCCCAAATCGCGGCGCGGCCAATTTCAGCGGCCAAGCCGTTTTCGGCCACATTGCTGTTGGAACCAACGGTGACGTAGAGCTTGGCGCCGTCCGGGCTGGCGAGGATGTTTTTCGTCCAGTGGTGGTTGATCGGGCCAGCGGGCAAATCAAGCAGCTTGACCGGCGGCGCGGTGATCCGCGTCTGGCCGCGCTGGTAGGGAAAGCGCAGCACCGCATCGGTCGTGGCCACGTACAGCGCGTCGCCCACCAGCGCCATGCCAAAAGGCGAATTCAAATTGTCCAGCAACACGCTGCGCGTTTCGGCCTGACCATCGCCATCGGCGTCGCGCAGCAGGGTGATGCGGTTGGCCGAAGGCACGGCAGCGCCAACGCGCCGCATCACTTTTTTCATGAACCAGCCCTTGATCCCTTTGCCGTCGTCGGGCTTGGGCGGCGCGTTGGTTTCGGCGACCAGTACGTCGCCGTTGGGCAGCGTGTAGAGCCAGCGCGGATGGGCCAAGCCGGTGGCAAACGCCATCACCGCCAAGCCGACCATCGGCGTGGGCATCCGGCCTTCGGGCCAGCCCTGAGCCGGGGCGATGCTGACCGTCGGAATCAAGCCGGGACGCGGTGGCGGCAACACCGGATGCGGCCCCATGCCCGCTTCGGGCGCCAACAAGGCGGTGTCGCCGCAAGCACCCAGCGCCAGTGTGCAGAGCAAAACCGCCAAGCTGCACTTGAAAAAGTGAAAAGAATCCAGCTGTGCCTGCATCAGAAACCCTTTGCGTTCAAACCCTCAAGCCTTGCGCGCCAGAAGCGGCGGCGGGGTCAAAACGCCAGTGTGTCCCAGCACAGCCCCAGGCGCTGTCAGCCGGGCGCGCACCAAGTCGTCAGGCATTGGCGCCGCGCTAGCGGGCCAGCCCGACCCAGCACAGCGCCCGCGCCTAAATCTGTACCCGTGTTCCCAGCTCAATCACGCAATTATTGGGCAGGCGCAGAAAGCTCACGACGCTGCTGGCATTGCGCGACAGGGTGCCAAACAGGGCTTCGCGCCAGTGCGCCATGCCCGTGCCTTGGGGCGTCGGCACGATGGTTTCGCGGCTCAGGAAATAGGAGGTTTCAAACAGGTTGATGGCCAGCCCCTGGGCGCGGCAGAGTTCCAGCGCCTGCGGAACATCGGGCGTGTTTTTAAACCCGTAATTGACCTCCACTTTCCAGAAACCCGGCACCAGCGGCGTGACTTTGACGCACTCTTCGGCGGGAATCAGGGGCACCTCATGAAACACCACGGTGAGGATCAAATTGCGCTCATGAATCACTTGGTTGTGCTTGAGGTTGTGCAGCAGCGCCTGCGGCACTGTATCGGGGTTGGCCACAGCGTACACCGCCGTGCGCTGCGTGCGGTGCAGGCTTTCCTGGGTCAGATTGCTGATGAAAGGCAGCAATTCCGGGTCGTTGCGGCGGATGCTCTCAATCAGCAGCTCACGCCCGCGCTTCCAAGTGGCCATCAGCACAAACAGCCCCAAACCGAGCGCCAGCGGAAACCAGCCGCCCTGCCAAAATTTGAGCGCGCAGGCCAGCACCAGCACCGTATCGAGCGCCAGAAAAAACCCGGTAGCTGCCAGCGCGACAGGCAATCGGTAGCCCCAGCCGTGGCGCAGCACAAAAAAGGTCAGCACCGTGGTGATCAGCATCGTCATCGTCACCGCGATGCCGTAGGCCGCCGCCAGCGCCGACGAGCTGCCAAAACCGACCACCGCCAGCAGCACGGCCCCCAGCAAAATCCAGTTCACCGCTGGCATGTAGATCTGGCCCGCTTCCAGCGCCGAGGTGTAATGCACCTGCATGCGCGGCAGCAGGCCGAGCTGAATCGCCTGCTTGGTCATCGAGTAGGCGCCGGAAATCACCGCCTGCGAGGCGATCACCGTCGCGCAAGTCGCCAGCACCACCGCCGGAATCAGCCAGGCCTGCGGGAACATCCGGTAAAACGGGTTTTCCAGCGCCGACGGATCGCGCATCAACAGCGCACCTTGCCCCATGTAGTTCAGCGCCAGCGCGGGCAGCACCAGGCCCATCCACGCCAGCTGAATCGGTTTTTTGCCGAAGTGGCCCATGTCGGCATACAGCGCCTCGACGCCAGTGAAGGCCAGCACGATGGCGCCGACCGCGACAAACATGTGCCAGCCCTGCGCGTGCAAAAACATAATCCCGCGCCAAGGATTGAACGCGGCCAGGATGGCGGGCTGCTGCATGATTTGCACAAAACCCGTCAATCCCAGCACGCCAAACCAAACCACAATCACCGGGCCGAACAGCTTGCCCACCAGATCCGTGCCGTGGCGCTGCACCATGAACAGCCCGACCAGCACGCCCAGCGAAATCGGCAGCACATAGGGCTTGAGCACCGGCGTGATGACCTCCATGCCTTCCACCGCGCTGAGTACCGAAATCGCCGGAGTAATCACGCTGTCGCCATAGAACAGGGCCGCGCCGAGCACGCCAGTCAGCAGCAGCGCGGTGCGGCGCGCGGGCGTCTTGCCAGCGGCCTGAACCGCCAGGGCCGTCAGCGCCATGATGCCGCCCTCGCCCCGGTTGCTGGCGCGCAGGATCAAGAGCACGTACTTCAGCGTCACCACCATCATCAGCCCCCAGAAAATCACCGACACGGCGCCAGTCACATGGGCCGCGTCTAGCGGAATGCCGGTGGCCGGGCTGAAGACTTCCTTCATCGTATAAAGCGGACTGGTGCCAATGTCGCCATAGACCACGCCGATGGCGCCCAGGGTCAGCGCGGCCAGCCCCTGTTTTTCAGATTTTTCATGCATTGCAGTCAATCGTTGGAGAACAGGGCGCCACTGTCACCGATCCGGCATCAGGAACGCATAAGGAAAAATGCTCAGGCGTCGGCCAGCCGGTAGCCAACGCCGGTTTCGGTCAGTAGATGCCGGGGCTCGGCGGGGTCGCGCTCGATCTTGGCGCGCAACTGGCCCATGTACAGCCGCAGGTAATGCGTGTGCCCGGTGAACTCGGCGCCCCAGACATCGGCCAGCAACTGGCGGTGCGTCACCACCCGGCCCGCGCTGCGCACCAGACGCGCCAGCAGCTTGAACTCGGTGGGCGTCAAATGCACCGGCTCGCCCGCGCGCTGCACCCGGTGGGCGGCGAGGTCGATGTGCAGGTCGTCCAGCGCATGCACCGTCACGGCGGCGGCCAGCGCGGTGCCGCGATGGCGCAGCGCGACGCGGATGCGCGCCAGCAGCTCGGCCACGCTAAAGGGCTTGGTCAGATAGTCGTCGGCCCCGGCGTCGAGGAGCGCGATTTTCTGCGCCTCCTGATGGCGCGCCGACACCACGATGACCGGCACCGTCCGGTGCTGGCGCAGCTCGCGCACCAGCAGCTCGCCATCGCCGTCGGGCAGGCCCAGATCGAGAATGATGACATCGGGCGGCGCGTGGCGCAGCAGCGCACGCGCTTCGCTCAGCGAGGCGGCGGTCTGAACTTCAAAGCCCTCCACCGACAGCGACGACTGCATCAGCGAGCGGATTTCGCGGTCGTCCTCAACCACCAGCACGCGCAGTGTCATGGCAGCTCCCGGGTCAGCGGCTGGGCTTCTATCGGAAAGCTGGCGCGAAAGCAGCTGCCGCCGCCAGCGCGCCGCCTGAGCGTGAGCTGCCCGCCATGCGCCTGCGCTACGGCCCGGCACACGGCCAGCCCCAGCCCGGCGCCCCGGTGGCTGGACTGCTCGCCACGCGCATAGGGCTCGAAAATCGCCTCCTGATCCGCCTCGGCCACGCCGGGGCCGCGATCCTTCACCGCGATGAGTAGCGCGGCCTTGTCGGCGTACACCGTCAGATTAATCGGGCCGTCGCTGTACTTGAGCGCGTTGTCGAGCAGATTGCCCAGCATCTGGGCCAGCAGCACCGGGTCGGCCTTGAGTAGCGGCAGGCCGGGCGCGACGCTGGACTTGATGCGCCGCGCCGGATCGCGCTGGCGCACGCGGGCCAGCACGGTGCCGACAATTTCCTCGACGGATTCCCAGTCCCGGCGCAGCGCCTGGGCCGAGCTGGAGAGCCGCACGAACTGCAGCGTGTTTTCCGTCACCTCGCTCAGATAGGCGGCTTCGTTGACGATGCTGCCCAGCAGCCGATCCTGCTCGGCCAGTGAGAGCCGCTCGCGCTGAGTCTGCAAGGACGAGGCCGCGCCGACAATCGCCGCCAGCGGCGTGCGCAGATCGTGCGAAACGGCGGCCAGAAAAGTGCTTTGCAGCTGATGGCGCTGCGCTTCGCCTTGCGCGGCCTGCACCGAGGCGGCCAGACGCAAGCGCACCAGCGCCTGCGCCAGCAGCGTACACAGCGCCTGCGCATGCTCGCGGCCATCGGTATCGGCGGCCTGCGCCGGACGCACACAGGCGGCGCCGACGATATGGCCGCTATCCCCCAGCGGCAGATACCAGGCATTCAGACCCGGCCAGCGCCCGGTGCCGGGGCCAAGCACCGCCGCCTCGCGTGCGCAGCAGCGCAGACCGTCGAGCACCGCGTCCGGCACGCCGCTGTTATCGGGCAGGGTCTGCGCTTCGTCGGCCAGCACCAGCGTGCAGGAGCCGGCGTAGGCGGCATCGAGTGCTTTTTGTCCTTCTTCCTGCACCTCGGCAGCCGACGTGGCGCTGACCAGCTTGGTGGACAAAGCCTGCAACTGGCGCGCGCGCTGCTCGCTCTGCCGGGCGGCCTGCGATTCGCGCCTGATACCCGCCGCCAGATGGCTGATCACCAGCGATACCCCCAGCATGGCCGCAAGCGCGACAAAAAGCTCGCGGTTTTCCACCACCAGCGTCCAGCGCGGCGGCACAAAGAAGAAATTCAGCGCGCTGACGCTGCCGACCGCGCACACCACCGACTCCAAGCGCCCGAGCTTGTAGGAAGCGATCACCACGGCCAGCACATAAATCATCGCCTGACTCATCAGCGTGACATGCTGATCCAGCGCCATCGCGCACAGCGTGGCCGCAGCCAGCAGCGCCAAGACCGACAGCCAGCCGCTCACGCGGGCGGTACGATTTTCATGCGGGAGAGGTGTATTCGTCATGGTGTCAGCGTAGCAGCGACGGCATCAGGATCGTATAAGGAAGCGCGCCGCCCGGCAGGCCGCCGAAACGGGCCGGGCGCCTTGTTAAAAAGCCGTGCTGCGCCTGAGCGTGTCCGGCGGCAGTTGGTCGATTTCCACCAGCACGCGGGCTAGGCTGCGCCCTGCCGCCGCCAGCAGCGCCCGGCCTTTGTCCGCCGTGGCCGCTGCCGCGTTGCCCGCCGCGCCGTGCGCGTTGTAATCCTGCATTTGCCAGGCCAACTTGGCGCTGCGGCCATCGCCGAGCAGGCTGAATTTTTCGGCCCGGTCCTGCGAGGTGGAATGGAAGTTTTGCGCTTGCGCCATATCGACCCGCTCGGGCTTGAGCGCCAGCATCATTGACGTTTCAATATCGCCCGCGTGGATGCCAAAGCGGTGCTCGTCGGCGCTGAACTGCGCGGCCACCGACGCGCCCGCCTCGTCGAGCAGCGGCAAATTAAACCAGTTGACGCTATACACCAGCATGCCGAGCCGGGCGCGCAAATCCCGCGCCACCACATCGAGCAGCCCGACCTGACCGCCGTGCGAATTAAACAGCACCAGTTTGTTGACGCCGGTGGCCGCCACCGATTCGGCAATTTCCGTCCACAGGCGAATGAGGGTGTCGGCTTTGAGCGTCAGCGTGCCGGGAAAGCGCGTGTGTTCGGGGCTGAAACCGACCGCCTGCGTCGGCAAAAACAGCGCGGGCAAATCATCCGGCAGGTGCGCCAGCGCGGCGGCAATGACGCCCTCGGCCAGCGCCGTATCGACGTTGAGCGGCAGGTGCGGGCCGTGTTGTTCAGTCGCGGCCACCGGCAGCACGGCGATGCAGCGCGCCAGATCGAGCTGGGCAAAGTCGGGACTTTTAAGATCGGCCCAGAAACGGGGCAAGGAAGAACAGGCAGGTTTTTTGATCGTCATCCAGGTATTTTCAAACGGGATTTTTACGGAAACTCTCGACACCGCCCTTGAGCTTGTCCAGCGAACGGCTGAACGATTCCTTGAACTGGCCCCAAGACTCCAGCGTGGAAGTCGTCAACTCCGTCAGGCGCTGCTCGGCCTCGGTCAGATCGGCATCGAGTTTTGCAACTTCCTCGCCCAGTTTGGCCTGCGTTTGGGTACTCGACGAAGCGACTTTTTCCTTGAAACTGGCAATCGTCGCCTTCAGGTCATCCAGCTCCTTGCGAGCCGCCAGGGTGAACTCGCCGCGCTCGCGCTCCTTGTCGTCGGCGCTGATCTGGCCCGAAACAGTCGCAGGCGGCTTGATTTCCGGTTGGGGCTGCTTGAACTTGTCGCAGGAAACGCCCGCCACAGCGGCAACAAGAACCAGCCCCACCACTGACCAGGATTTTTTCATGATGACTCCTTCGGGAGAATAACGAGGCACGCAAGATTGGCCCGCTGAAAACCGAATCTAGCCGCGCCACCGCGCCCGGCCTTGCGCAACATCAATGCCCCCATGAATGGCCGCCAGCCCTCAGGCCACGGCGATGGCGACGGCTTTTTGAACCGTGTTGCGCTGGCTTTGCTGGCTGGCGTGGCGGCCTTGGCGTTGCGCGCCGCGCTGGCTGGCCCCGGCGGACGCGGTTTGGCGCTCGGCGCACAGCAGTTCGGCCAGACAATGCGGCCTGCCGCGTGCGCCGCTGGCTCGGTAGTCCCGCAGCAGCGCGGCGCGCACCTCATCTGCCCCCAGAGCGCGCACGGTGGTCAGGTGCGCAAACAGCACATCGACCAGCTTTTCCGGCGCGAATTCGTGGGTCTTGCCGGTGGTTTGCCACAGCCAGTCGCTGAAGGCCAGAAAGCGCCAGAACGCAGATGCGCATACCGACTCCAATACGGCTGGCGGTGTCAATTTCAGCCCCGGCCCGGATGTTTGGACGACGGCCAGTTGCGGGGCCGAACCGGCTTCGGGCGCTGGCACCGCCGCGCCCAGCAGCAAACTCAGCGCCGCCGCAAACCGCCCCGAGTTCGCCACCATTTCCCAGTAGCGCGCAAAGCGCTGGATGCGCTGCATGGTCGAAAAATCCACCGCGCCGGTCTGCAGGATCGTGTACGGCGGCTGCGGGTCGTACAGCATCGCAAAATCCGCCGTGTGCCGGGCAATCGGCGTGCCGCGCAGGCGCTTCAAAATGCCGAACTGGATTTCATGCGGCCCCAGCGCGTGCAGCCGGTCAAAGCCGTCGGCAAAGCTTTCCAGTGTCTCGCCGGGCAGGCCGAAAATCAAATCCGCGTGGACGTGCGCCTGGCTTTCGCTGACCAGCCAGCGCAGGTTCTCGGCGGTTTTTTCGTTGTCCTGCCTGCGCGAGATGCGCTGCTGCACCTCGGGGTTAAAGCTCTGGATGCCGACTTCAAACTGCAGCGACCCGGCGGGAAACTGTGCAATCAAGACCTTGAGCCGCTCGTGCAGGCTGTCGGGCACGACTTCAAAATGCACGAACAATTCCGGCGCAGCCCCGGCAGCGCCCGCCGCGTCCTCGGCTCCAGCACGGCACGCCGCGTCCTGCATGCGGTCGAGGAAAAACTGCAGGATGCGCACCGAAACATCCACCTTCAGGTTGAACGTGCGATCCACAAATTTAAAGTTGCGTGCGCCGCGCTGGTACAGCGTTTCCATCTCGGCCATGAAGCCGTCCAGCTCAAACGCCCAGGCGGTTTTGTCCAGCGAACTGAGGCAAAACTCGCATTTGAACGGGCAGCCGCGCGAGGCTTCGACGTAGAACAGGCGCTTGGCCAAATCCTGCGCCGTGTATTCGCCATACGGCAGCGCCAGTTCGGCCAGCGGCGGCTGCTCGCCGGGGATGATTTTCATCAGCGGCGCCGGGCCGTCGAGCAAGGCGCGGCACAGTTTGGGAAAGCTCACATCGCCCCAGCCGGTGATGACGTGGTCGGCCAAGCGGCAGATTTCCTGCTCGCCGGTTTCAAAGCTAACTTCCGGCCCGCCGAGCACGATTTTGATGTCAGGGCGCAGGGTTTTCAGCAGACGCACCAACTGCGTCGTTTCGACCACATTCCAGATATACACGCCCAAGCCGATCACGCGGGGATTCAGCGCCAGCAGCTCTTCGGCGATTTGAATCGGGCGCTGGCCGATGGTGAATTCGCGCAACTGCGTGCGCTCGCGCAAGCCGGGGCCGCCATGCAAATCCATGTTCGCCAGCAGGCAGCGCAGGCCGAGCGAGGCGTGGATAAATTTGGCGTTCAGCGTGGCGAGAACGATGGCGGGCGGGGCGGCGGCGGGGAGGAAATCCATGCCGCCATTATCAAAGCAGGCGGCAGGCGTTACCGCTCAGTCGCAGCCAGCCCGGCCAGCGCCTGCTGTTTGCCAAATTCCTGGCGAAAACGCTTGCGCACGATGGCGGCGGCGTGGCGGCGCTGCTCGTCAAGCGTGAACGGGCGCAACGGCGGCACGGCGATGGGTTTGCGCTCGTCGTCAATCGCCACCATCGTGAAAAAGCAGCTATTGGCGTGGCGCAGCACCTGGGTGCGGATGTTTTCCGCCAGCACCTTGATGCCCACTTCCATCGACGAAGTGCCGGTGTGGTTGATCGAGGCCAGAAACGTGACCAGCTCGCCGACGTAAATCGGCTCACGAAACATCACCTGATCGACCGACAGCGTGACCACGTAGCGGCCCGCATAACGGCTTGCACAGGCGTAAGCGACCTGGTCGAGAAATTTCAAAATCGTGCCGCCGTGAACATTGCCGGAAAAGTTCGCCATGTCGGGCGTCATCAGCACCGTCATCGTCAGCTGGTGCGCGGGAAAAGTCATCGAAAGCTCCAAGATCGGTTTGAGCGGGCGATTTTAGCCAGCGCCCCGCAAAACCGGCGTCTGCGCCGGTGCAGGCTGGCCGCTGGCGGGGCATTGATGCCACTATCATCAAGCGGATGACCAGCTCCGAACTGAATAACGATGCGCCCTAGAAATTCAACCGGCGACTCCTTCTTTGCCTGGGACGGCGACACGCTGGTGGTCAACGTTCTGGGCAAGCCCAGCGCCAGCAAAGATGCCATCGGCAAGCCCAAGGGCACGCAGCTCAAAATCAGCGTGACCGCCGCGCCGCTGAACGGCAAGGCGACAGACCACATGGTGCGCTTTTTGGCGCCGCTGTTTGGCGTGACCGTGGCCGACATCGAGGTGGTGTTCGGCCAGGAAAACGTCAACAAGCAGTTGCGTATCAAGGCGCCGAAAAAACTCCCGTCGGTGTTCACGCCGCCGCCCGCACCGGAACTAAAGGCGCCCACGTCGCTCAGATCACGATGAATTTCCAACGTTTTGTCACAGCTTTTTGTTTCATCGCCGCCTGCGCCCTGCCTGCGGGGGCTGGGGCGCAAAGCGGCCCGCT
>Ga0302273_1001323_pt1 | contig 10338 bp, 10 predicted proteins | sample III_Bog_N1_3_FD_198774 | JGI IMG/M metagenome (GOLD analysis project Ga0302273, IMG submission 198774) | Peat permafrost microbial communities from Stordalen Mire near Abisko, Sweden - III_Bog_N1_3 | ecosystem: Environmental > Terrestrial > Soil > Wetlands > Peat | place: Sweden: Abisko... | reverse complement strand
TTCCTCGCCGGCGTCAAACTCGCCTCATTTCGCATCTGGTGTCGATTTAATGAGTCGATGACCTAGGACCTCTTCGCGCGACCTCCACCTAGGCGATGCCCCGTTTTTGAGAAACTCCTCGCCGACGCTGTCGAAGCTAAACTGCCAAAGTAGTGCTAGATGGCTTGCGGCCTTGATGGTCTGGCCAGCGAGCTTTGTCCGGCCCTGCTTCACCAGATCGAAATAGCCGCCAAGGAGATCGGATAGCCCAGGCAGACTCCCAGAAAGGCGCCCGCGAGCACGTCGCTCGGGTAATGGTGAGCGGTCGCTATCCGCGACCAGGCTACGCAGACAACCATCAGCACGGCCGGAATCACCAGGGACGGCCAAAGCATGACGATCGGCACGAGCACCGCCGAGAGGGTCATCGTGTGCCCGCTCGGAAACGAATGTTCATCGAGGGTTGCGAGCAACGACGCCAACTCAGGGTCGACTATGAACGGCCGTCGGCGACGATAGCGCCTTTTTATCAACGGATAGAGGCAATGCGTCACGAAGGCGTTCGCCGTTGCGAAGAGAATGACCTTGTAGCCGGCCAAGCCCCAGTGGGCGAAGATAAGGGCGGCTAATAATATATAGATCCAGCCATTGCCAAGCTTGCTTATTCCGATGGCGCAGAGCCGCCCAACTGACGAATGAGCCGTGCGAGAAAGGATTCGCACCGCTTCCAGATCGGCGGCCTGGAGCGTTTCAACCCAAAGGGCGAGCCTCGGGCCGAGGCCCTCGCGGCCGCCCAAACGATGCTGGCAGGGTGGCAATTCTGATTTAATTGGACTTTCCCCATCCGAAGCTTGGCGTTCACATGACGCATCGGCGTCCGTTTTCGCATAGGGCTGAACGGGTGTGTTGCGGCTTTGAATGGTCGATTTCCTTGTCATCAGGCCCGCAGCATAGCCTGTGTCGTGGATCAAATATATGGCGCCCCACACTGAATTGTGCGGCGCCAGCGCCTAAGCGAGCGACCGGATTATTTGCAGAGCGGCCTCAAGGCGCACCGCTGAGCCAGCTTTTTGCCAGCCGCCTGAGCTTATCTAAATACCTGACCTTCGGGCTCCGAGCGGCCGTTCACGGTCGAAGACGCTGCACCAAGGGCCCCTCTCAACCTCCACCGGCCTGTCACGCCTTGCCGACGCCGCCCCAACATGGACAAAAGCCGACGATCTGGTTCTCCTACGAAAACCCCTGATATTTGACCAGATTGGCGTCGAACATCGGCCAGCAGGAACGCCAGAAGCCGGCAGTCAATTGCTATTCAAGAGTTGAAACAATGGCGTTCCCCCGGGACTTGGCGACGACGACAACGACCAAAGGCGCGCGGAGGGCAACCCGACTTGGGAATCCTGTCTACGGGTCCATGACGCTAGCCCGGCGATGTCTCGACATGGCCGAGCAGGTGGGCGGCGCCGCGCCAGGCGTGGCGGGCCAGCGCTTCGAACCGACGCATAGTCTCGATCCGCGCCATGGCCTGATCGGCGGTGATTTCGCCGGCGCCGACCTTGGCCAAGGTCGGCCTGCGATACGCGCGCTGCAATTCGACGAGACGGGCGGCGCTTTCTTCGAGCCGGGCCAGCGCCGAACCCGCGCCGGGCGTCTCCAGCACGTCGATCGGCGCGGCGGCGTCGCTGAGCGCCGTTTCCCGGGCAATGTCTTGCACGGCCGAGATGGCGGCGCGCATGGCGTCCGCGCAAAGCATGGCGGCGCGGGCCTCCTCCGGCCCATCCTTCATCGGCAGCAATTCGGACTCATCGCCCGCTATTTCGGCAAGCCGGGAAATATGGTCGAGCGCGTGCAGCGTGCTGGTCAAGCGAAGCTCTTCGCTATCCGAATCCGGCGGGCCGCTAACATCCGAAATGAACGCCCGCGCCTGGCGCAAGGCCGCCAAGGGCTCGGCGATGGAAATACTCGCGGCGGCTTTTTCATCGCCCGAGGCCGAAGCCGCGATCTTTTGGCAGATCGTCCCAATCGCCAGCGCAATCGTGCGCCGGACCGCCTCCACCGCCACGACGGGATTGTCCAGCGCCGCAGGGTCGAGGCCGCGCAGAATCGGCGAGCTTTTCTCCGGCAGCAGCCCCTCGACGAAACGCGTGAAGCGATCGAGCATCGGCATCAAGACAGCGACGCCGACGACATTATAGGCCGTGTGATAGGCGGCGAGCAGAGTCACGCCATCCAACGCCGAGGAAGCGCGGAGGATCAGCGGAATGGTCAGCGGAAACAGCGCCAAGGCGATCAAAGCGGCGATGAGCTTGAACAGGATATAGGCCAGAGCCAGCCGCTTCGCCGTCGTGCTCGCGCCAATGGCGGCCATGGCCGAACTGGTCGCTGTCCCGATATTTTGGCCGATGATCAGCGCGCAGCCCTGGTCCAGTCCGACCGCGCCGGCATGATAGGCCGAAAGGGTGACGGCGATGGCCGCCGTCGAGGATTGCATGACCGCCGTCATGACGAGGCCGACGACGACCAGCGACAGCAGGCCGAGCCAGCCGGAAAGCAAGCCGACGCCGGGCGCGCCGATCACGGCTGGCAGGTCCGAGGGATGCAGCTGCGCCGCGACGCCGCCCATGCCTTGCTGCAGCGTGGTCAGCCCGTAAAGCACGAGAGCGAAGCCGGCCAGCGAGGCGCCCGCCGCTGCGATGCGCCCGCCGCCCATCAGCTTGGCCAGCGCGCCAACGAAGATCAGCGGCAGGGCATAGGAAGACAACGACACGCGCACGCCGATCAGCGCCACGAGCCAGCCGGTGCCTGTCGTGCCGACATTGGCGCCAAACACCAGCCCCAGCCCCTGCGGAAAAGTCAGCAGACCGGCGCTGACCAGGCCGATGGTCGTCATGGTCGTCGCGCTCGACGATTGCACCAGCAGCGTGACGATGGCGCCCCAAAAGGCGCCAGAGAGCGGCGTCGCGGCGGCCTTGCCGAGAACAACGCGCAATGAAGATCCGGCGAGTCCTTTCAACCCGTCGGTCATGATCGTCATGCCGAGCAGAAAAAGCCCGATCCCGCCCAGAACCGTAATCGCCGTGGACATCCGCGTTTCCCCGCTCGCTACTTCGTTAGGATGTTTGCGCTTTACGCCTCGCCCTCAAGCTCGACGCGAGCGGCGGCCAGATCGTTTTTCTTCGCCGCATCGACCTTGGGATAGGCGAGATCGAGTTTTTCCACCGCCTCGATGATCGCCGAGGCGACAACCAGACGTGAGAACCACTTATTGTCGGCAGGCACGATGAACCACGGCGCGCGCGACGTCGCCGTCGCCTGGATCGCCGCCTCGAAAGCGTGCATGTAATCGTCCCAATATTTCCGCTCGTGGACATCCGAGGGGGAGAACTTCCAATTCCGGTCGGGATCGTCGAGGCGTTTCATGAAACGCCTCTTCTGCTCGTCGCGCGAAAGGTTCAGAAAGAATTTGAGGACGATTACGCCCTGCCGCGCCAGATAGTCTTCGAAATGGGCGATATCCGCGAGCCGCTCGTCCCAGAGGCGCTTCTTGACGAATTCCGGGGGCAGCTTCTGCAGGTCGAGCAGATGCTGATGAACGCGAACCACCAGAACTTCTTCATAATAGGACCGGTTGAAAATGCCGATGCGGCCGCGTTGCGGCGCCCGCTTGGCGTAGCGCCACAAGAAATCATGCGACAATTCTTCCTCCGAGGGCTGTTTGAAGGAATGAACCCGGCAGCCCTGCGGATTGACGCGCGCCATGACGTGCTTGATCGTGCCGTCCTTGCCGGCGGCGTCCATCGCCTGAAAGATCAGCAGCACCGACCAGCGATCCTGCGCGTAGAGCATGTCCTGCTCGGCCGCCAGCCAATCGCTGCCACGCGCCAGAAGATCCGCCGCCGCATCCTTGTCCATCTTGAGGCCGCAGGTGTCGCCCGGATCGAAGTCCTTCAGGCGAAAGCCCTTGCCGGACGCGACACGGAAGGGGCGCACGTATTTATCGATGCGCTCCAGGATTTCCTTTCTGGGCATGACGAAATCCTCCCTTGGGGTTACGGGTCGAAAATCCGCCCGCCCCTTGTTTTGAGGCAGCTTAACAGAAGAAATCGAAGCGCCAAATCATCGCTGGAAGGGGCGCGAGCCAAGCCATGCAAACAAAAATAATGTCCAGAGAATGGAAATAAATTTATACGATCTTTCGTCTGGCGCCATCAACCGGCGCTCCCTCCGTCGAGACTGCGGCCGATCTTGAGCAAGCATCACATTTTCAAAGCCTTGAAAGCCTCGCTCGCGGGCCTCGGCTGCGCCTGGCGCACCGAGCGCGCCTTCCGCCTCGAAATCGCGGTTCTCGCCGCGGCCATCCCTGCGGCCTTGCTGCTGACGCCGGATTTCTTTCGCCGCGCCGAATTGATCGCCTGCCTGTTGGCGGTGCTCGCGGTCGAGCTGCTGAATACCAGCATCGAGAAATTATGCGATCGCACGACGCCGCAGATCGACCCGGCCATCAAGGCCGTCAAGGACATGGGCTCGGCGGCGGTTTTTTGCGCGCTGTGCATGACCGGCCTGATCTGGATCGGCGCGGCGCTCGCGCGGTTGGCGTGATGGCGTTCTCGCCGGCTATGGCAGTTCTCGCGGCGTGACGAAGCGCTTCAGCCTGGCCGGCTTTTCGCCAAGCTGCGCCCAGCGGCCTTCCAACTCAAACTGCGCCAAAGCCCCGGTCGGATAGCCCTCGGCAAGACGCCGGGCTAGCCCATCTCCCTCGGCATGTTCCGACCCGCCAACGAGCGAGACCGCCAATTCGTGCAAGCCGGGATTATGGCCGATCAACAGAACCACGCGCGCCGCGTCCGGGACGCCGCGCAGCAGCTCCAGAATTTGCGCCGCCGAAGCGAGATAAAGCTCTGGCGTGACCGCCACTTTCGGGGACCTGTCCCAGGGCTCCAGCCCCTCCAGCGTCTGGAGGGTTCGCCGCGCGCTGGATACATAGACCAGATCGGGCGCGATTTTCTCGGATTGAACGAGCTGGCGCATGGCCGCAATCGCCTTGCGGCCGCGCTTGCTCAAGGGGCGGTCGCGATCGGCGAGCGTTGCATCGTCCCATGACGACTTGGCGTGACGGAGCAGAAAAAGCTGCTTTTTCATTGTTTTTGCCGAGCTGGACGAATGGCTTTCCGACCCATGCTAAGCACATAGCCGGTCAGCGACAAGTCGGCTTTGCCGCGGCGTCAATCGATGGGCCGGACCACATGAAAGCGGCTCACGCCATCATTGGCGAGTTGTGCGACGAGTTGCAGCTCCCAATCAATATAGGCCTGCATCGCCGCCGCCGCATTATCCGTGCCCTCATAGGGCCGCTTGTAGACATCGTCGGGTTGCGACGCCCAGAAATGCTCATCCGCCTGCAGCGGACGGCCGGAAGCCGACCAGCCCTGCGTGCCGCCGATGAGGACATGAACCGGCCGCGTGGTCGTCGCGCGGATTTCATCGAGATTATCCAGCGCGAGGGCGCCATCGGGCGAGGTCAGGATCAGCGGCCCCTGCCCCGGAATGGCGGCGATGTCCTCACGAAAACGCCCGCCGGCGAGAAACCACGCGCCGGGAACATGGCCACGCTTGTAGGCCGGGCTGACCGCCAGATCGACGAAAACGCCCCCGAGCTTTTCGGCCGAAGCCGGATCGAGCGACGCCTCTCCGGCTTCGCGCGGCGCCGGGCGCAAATCGGGCTTGGCGCCCTTTTCAACATCGGGCTCCGCGCCCTCAGCCAAAATGGCGGCGTTCCAACCCATCTGGACGAGCCATGCGGCGGTCATGCGGGCGCGTACGCCATCATCGTCGTAGAGCAGGATGCGCGCGCCGCGAACGCCGATCCATTCATCGGCCGCTTGCACGAGTTGCCCGCCCGGCGCCGAGTCGAAGCCAGCCGGATGGCCAGCCAAAAACTCTTCCGGCGAGCGCACATCGAGACGATAAAGCGTATGGCTTTCGCTTTCGGCAATCCAGCGCTGGTAGGTGGCTCGGTCGACGGTCGCCACGCCAACATGTCCGGCCCAGCGCGCAGCAGCGGCGCGGCCCTTGGCCAAAGCCTCCGGGCTGGAAGCGGCAAAGCGCCGCGTCTGGCCGCGCTCCAGTTCAAGACCGGCCAGCGTCCAGCCGATCGTGCCATTGCGCAGAGCGACGACCTTGTTCGGCAAGCCGGCGTTGACGAGGCTTTGCGCCCCGATGATGCTGCGGGTGCGACCGGCGCAATTGACGATGACCAGGGTATCAGGCGAGGGCGCGAGATCGTGAACCCGCAAGGCCAGCTCGGCGCCGGGAACGCTGACGCCGCGCGGGATGCTCATCGTGCTGTATTCTTCAAAACGCCTTGCATCGAGCACGACGACGTCAGGCTCCTTGGCCAGCAGCGCGCTCACCTCTTCGGCGGCCAGCGACGGCGTGTGGCGTATGGATTCGACCAATTCGCCAAAGGCCTTGCTCGGCGCGTTGACATCGCGAAACAATTCGCCGAAGCGGCGATAGGCGGCAAGACCGCCGTCGAGGATGCGCACATCCTGATAGCCCAGCGCCGCGATACGCCGCGCGCCGCTTTCGACCAAGCCTTCGCCATTGTCATAGACGACGACGGGCGCCGACTTGCGCGGCGCGAGGCGCAAGAGGCGCGACTCGATCTGCGCCAGCGGCAGCGAAACCGCAAAGAAAGGATGCGCCAGCGAATAAGGCCCCTCGTCGCGCAGATCGAAAAGCGCGATCTCCTCATCATGGCGCCAGTGGCGGCGCAATTCGACGGGGCTGATTTTTGCAAACATGTCAGGCCGCCTCGGCGTGGGTCCAGAGATTGGGAATGGCGGCGTTGGAATAGCCGGATATGAAAGGTTTCTCGGCGCCGGTCGCGGGATCATAGACCGCGCGCGAAACCTCGCCAATATTGCCGCCATAGACATGGATGCTGATCGAGACGCGGTCGTCATAGGCGTTGGCGATCGAATGAATGTCGCCCAGTTTTGGCGAGACCGCCACGACGCGGCCCGGCTCCAATCGCTCCTGCGCGCCGGGGATCAGGCTCCCATCCGGCCCAGCCGCGTAATTTGTCGACAGTTCCGCGCCGCGCAAAATGCCGACAAGGCCCCAGACGCGATGGTCATGCACCGGGGTTTTCTGCCCCGGCCCCCAGACGAAACTCACCAGAGAAAACCGTTCGAGCGGATCGGCATGAAGCAGATATTGCCGATAATATTGCGGATCGGGCGTGGCGTAAGCCTCCGGCAGCCAGTCGTCATGGGCGATAAGATCGCCCAGCAGCGGCTGCACGGCGGCGAGAATTTCGGGCTCATTGCGCGACGCGCCGACGACGTGGGTCGTCGCCACGACGAAATCGCGCAAGCGCTTCAAATTGGACATGAATATACTCCCTTACCAGGATGAATCGAGGCCGAGCAGGCCGAGAATCTCGCGCCGACGCCCGACAAGATCGGGATCGTCGCGATGGCGCGGATAAGGCTTGTCGATGGTGATATCGGCCTTGATCGCGGCTGGTCTTTCGCTGAAAACGATGACGCGCGTCGCCATCAGCAAGGCCTCCTCGACGTCATGCGTGACGAGCAAGGCCGTGAAGCCGGCCCGCCGCCACAGAGCGACGATTTCGCCCTGCATCGTCAGGCGCGTCAGCGAATCGAGCTTGCCAAGCGGTTCGTCGAGGATCAGCAATTCCGGATCATTGACGAGGGCGCGGGCCAGCGCGACGCGCTGCGCCATGCCGCCCGATAATTGATGCGGAAAGGCCTTGGCGAATTTTTCCAGCCCGACGAGCCGCAGCGCATCGTCAATGCGGCCGCCGCGCGTCTTGAGCAGCCCCTGCGCCTCGAGGCCGAGCGCGACATTGTCGCGGACATTGCGCCAAGGGAACAAGGTCGGGTCCTGAAACACGACGACGCGCGACGGATCGGGCTTGGCGATTGGCAAGCCTTCGGCGAGGATTTCGCCCTGTTTCGGCGCTTCAAGCCCGGCGACGAGCCGCAGCAAGGTCGATTTGCCGCAACCAGAAGGGCCGAGCAAGGCGACGAATTCGCCGCGCCCCGCCGTGAAGCCGACGTGGTCCAGCACCGGCAGCACAGCGCCGTCGATGATGAAGTGATGGCTGACGTCGCGAAACTCGATTTCGACGCCGCTCTCTTTTGAATCGATTTTGGCCGCCGCGCTCACCATTGCACATCGGCCTTCTGATAGGAGAGCAGCCTGTCGCGGATACGGAACAGCAGGGTGACAAAACCCGAGCACATCAGCGACATGACCAGCAGCGCCGCATACATGTTGGCATAGGCCGCCCAGCCTTGCGCCCATTGCAGGTAGAAGCCGAGACCGGCCTTGACGCCCATCATCTCGGCCGTGACGAGCACGGCGAAGGAGGCGCCGAGCCCCATGAACAGGCCGACAAAGACATGCGGCAACGCCGCGGGAATGGCGACCTTGAAGATCAAAAAGGCCCGGCTCGCGCCCAGGGTGCGGGCGACATCATAATAGGCCGGGTTGACGCTGGCGACGCCCGACCAGGTCAGCACCGCGACGGGAAAGGACGTCGTCAGGCCGATCAGGAAGACCGAAGCGCTCCAGCTCGACGGAAAAGCGAAAAAGGCGATGGGCAGCCAGGCGATCGACGGCAAGGGGCCGATCAGCCGCATGATCGGATGCGCCCAATAGCCGAAAGCGCTCGAACATCCCAGCAGAACGCCGATGACGAAGCCCGCGCCGCCGCCTAGCAGGAAGCCGGCTAATTCGAGCTTGACCGACGCGAAAATGCTGAGCGCCAGCTTGCTCCAGTCATCGAAGAAAACTTCGAGCATGGCGTGCGGCGGCGGGAAGAAGGGCTGGGGCAGGATGGGAAATTTCGCAGTGGTCGCCTGCCACAGCGAAAAGAACAGGCCGAGCACGAGCAGCCAAGGCGTCGATCGCCGCAGCCGCGCCGCGCCAAGGTCGGAAAACAGGCCGAACAGCCCGGCGAGGATCAGCGCCGCGCCAAGCGCGCCCGCGAAAGCGGCCAATTCGGGGCCGCGCGCCCAATCGCCGATATCCGGCCAATTCAGCGTCAGGAAGGCGAAGCCGAGCCAGGCGGCGCCGGAGACGAGGGCCAGAGCCAGATTGCCGGATTCTTCGCGCGTCAAAAGCAGGCGGGGACGAGGCGCCGCAATGGGGCCGCTTTGGGAGGAGACATAAGCCATGTCCGCACCTCAGCCGAGCACGTCGGCGTAAATGCGCTCGGCATATTTCGCCGGATCGGTCGAAGGCTTGAAGATCGAAATCAGCTTCAGCTCTGCGGCGTAAAGCGCCAGTTCCTTCTTTAGATCCGCGCCGACCGGGTGATGCTGATGGGTATGGTATTTGGCCAGCGTCACCAGATCGGCGATATCGACTTTGCCCGCCGCGAAAGGCGCATAGGTCGCCGCCGCCTCTTCAGGATGATGCGCGGCATATTCCGAAGCCTCGATGAGCGCCAGAGCGATCGCCCGCGCCGTCGGCTTGTCGTCGCGGATCAGGCTGCCGCGCACGCCGACAATGCAGCAAACGCGGTTGGCGTATTCGCCGTCGAGATTGGATGAGATTTCATGGAAGTTCCCATCCTTCTGAAACAGGAAGGTCAGGGGATCGCTGTCGGCAAGGGCCTGCGCTTCGCCCTTTTCGACCGCGACGCGCAGCAATGGCCCCGGAAACGGCTTGAACTCGACATCGGCATTGGGATCGAGTCCGGCCTTTTTCAGCGCGATGGAGAAGAAATTCTTGCCCGGCGAATTCATGTCGCTGACGGCGATGATCTTGCCCTTGAGATCGGCGAGCGTCTTGATATTCGAGGCAGTCGGCGCGAGGAGGCGCAAGCAGCCGCCATGGGTGCTGGCGATGATCTTGACGTCAAAACCCTGCTCCATCGGCTTGAGCCAGCGCAGGGCCATGCCGGCGGCGGCGTCGGCCTTGCCTGTCGCCAGCGTCTCCAGCAATTGATCCGTCGAACCGGAATAATTGATAAGGTCAACATCCAGCCCATGCCGAGCGAAAAAGCCTTTTTCCTTGGCGACGGTGACGCCGAGCAGGCACGGCGCGCCGGCGTTCCAGGCGAAGGAGATCTTTTTGAGCGGCCCTGCGGCGGCGCCCGCCGCGCCCGTCGCCGCCGTGCGGCAGATTGGCGAATCCGGCAGAAGGGGCGGGACAATTTTCGGCGTGGCGAAAACGCGGCTGGCGGCGAAGGCCAGCGGCGCGGCGGCGCCCAGCGCGGCGGCCCCGGTCAGGAAAGCGCGGCGATTGGCCGGTCGGATTTTCGGTTCGTTCTCGTTCATGAGAATTTCCTTTCAGAGAGCGCCCGCCAAAGCCTCGCGGCCC
>Ga0302273_1001318_pt1 | contig 10350 bp, 5 predicted proteins | sample III_Bog_N1_3_FD_198774 | JGI IMG/M metagenome (GOLD analysis project Ga0302273, IMG submission 198774) | Peat permafrost microbial communities from Stordalen Mire near Abisko, Sweden - III_Bog_N1_3 | ecosystem: Environmental > Terrestrial > Soil > Wetlands > Peat | place: Sweden: Abisko... | reverse complement strand
CTCAAGACTTGGGGCACGGTGGTGAAATCGTTGCCTGTGCCATTGATCCGCAACCTTCTGAGCTTGGGAAAATTCGCCAACAACGCATCGACATTGGCGTCAGTGACGCTTCGACCCCGGACATACAGATCACGCACATGGGAGAAATCCGCCGACAGCGCAGGGATCGGGTCGTCGCAAACCAGGTCGAGCATTCTGTAGCGCGAATGCTCCCCGGCCAGCGGCGAATTACGCCAGGATTGCTTGAGATTCTGTGCGACCGCGGCCTTGCCTCCGAGCACCGACTCCAGCATAGAACCTGCTATCGGCTCGCCGACCCATTGATCGAGCGTCGACTCAAGGGTCTCCCACTCGCGCATACGCGCCTGTAACAGGCTATAAATCTGTGCGTCGGTTCTACCCGCGCGCAATTGCGCCAGGATAAACCCGTTGGCCTGCTGATCAGTCAGCGCCGGGTAGACGTCCTGAACCCGGGTCACCAGAGAAGGATTCAAACCTTGTCCGCGCCCGCTGGCGTAGTAGCCCACCCGGCGCTCCGTTACGCGTACGGGCGGCTTGAACGCCTTGTTCTGGCCGCTGCGCTGCTCCAGCATTTGCGACAATTTCGCCCTATGCTCGAAGGCCGATTCGATGACAGCCTGCTTCAGACCGGCGCTTTGGCCCACGTGCGGAACGCCCAATGCGCGACGGGATTCATCGGGCAATGCGTGCATGAGCGAGGCGAAAAAATTATCGCCGGTGGCCGGCACGCCATTGAGCGTCTCGCCACGCTCATCAAATGCCTGATAGGACGGGCCGTTTTTAACCACGTACTTACGGATTGTCGCGGTCTCGCTACCGATACCGTCGATGAGCGCGCCCTCGATATGGCCGTCGCGAATCTCCAGCCGAACTTCGCCGGACCATCCCGGCATTTTTTCCAGGGCATGCAGTGCGAGCCAGCGGCTGTCCGCCGACAGCGCAGACTCCGTGCGCAGGCCAGTGAAAGCCTGGGCCTGGCGCCCCTGCTGTGCATACCAACGGGCCTCCTCCTGCATTTTCAGGGGAATTCGACTCGTTGTTTTCAGGCGGTTGAGCTCTTCGGCATTGGCGTCGAGCACAATCCTGCGAGCGGCGGCATTACTCAGCCCCGGGGTGGCACGTTGCAGTTTTTCGAGCAATGACCCGTTAATGCCCGGTTCATCTTCGAATAGCCGCAAGGCGTGCTCCAGTTCCGGTGGCGGGGGAAGATGATCCATGTGCATCTTGCGCAAGGCATTGTCCTCGACACCACAGGCCTCGGCGATGTCGAGCAGTTGCTCATCGGAAAAAGCCTCAGTGGTATGGCCGATGCGCCGCAGCAGGGTCAGCCGATCCCAGGTCCGGGGACGCTCCAGCGCATGACGCCAGGCGCCATGCCCGTTATGTTCGAGTATCGGTTGCCAGGCACCCGAATCAGTCGGATGCCGGAGGCGCCATTTTTTCAGCGAAGGGTCAAGGGTAGTTTCGAAGACCTTGCCATCCTGCCGGATAAAGGTTTTGCCATTTATCCGGTGCAGTCCCGACGCATCAGGGACTGAATGGCGAGGCAGGATGAGGTTGCGCTCGTAACCGCTCAGGTCAGCTTTCCATAAGCGGGTTTTGCCGTCTTCGCGCTGGATGGGTTGCAGGCGTTCAACCAGTGGTTCGGGTTGCACCGACGACAGTTTGGCCAACCCTTTGCCCGCACCGGCCATCACCGCGATCATCGCCAGATTCTCGGCCACATCGATCAGGTGCGCCTTGGCCGCAGTTCGATCCCCTTCACTCCACTCGATCGCCCCCTCAAACGACTCGTACAGCAGCTGACCCGCCATGACCGTCAGCATGATCTCCCCCAGTACCGGAACGAACATCGACACCATGTTCAGGCCCAGCAGACCAAATTCCAGCAGATGATTGAGCTTTTGCGCCCGTACTCGCGCATCGACTTCCGCCGTGGGCACCGCATGACTGCGTGCGTCGGCGATGACTTTCTTGCGGTTTTGCTCGTAGAGATAAGTCCACAGATCGCTGTTGGCGGACCAGATGCCCGCCACGCCTTCACGAACGATCCCGAAAGGATTGAGATATGGATCGTCGACCGGCTCACGTTTGCCTGCAGGTTCTGGCGGCAGCGCTTTGATGCGGATGGCGGCCGACAAGGTGGGCACGTACTGGACGACTTTAAACCAGAATGAATGCAAAGGATCGGTCGCAGAGCCTGCGGCCTTGCGGGTGAATTGACCGAAGTAATAAGGGCGGTCGGCGTAGGCGACGAACTGGCTGAAAAACCGCTGATGGGAGGTTGGCCCGCTGCCACTGTCGGACAATGGGTCATGGGCAGTGAACTGGCGCTTGAATTCTTCACGCAGTTGCTCAGCGGTATAGCGTTTGAGCGGGTGTTCGGGATCGTGGGGAATGTAGACGATGTAGTCGTTGGTATAGCGATATTGTTCACTGATGCTGAACACGACGCAGCCCGTCAATCTACGCTTCATCAGGCTCAAGTCACGAAACCAGACCGGTCGGTTGCCAACACGGGGATGGACCTCGCCGTTAACCACTGAAAGGATCATTGCGTAGTCGTCGGCTTCGATGTCCTTTTTCAGCAGCGCCAATTCAGCGGCCGCTTTCATTGCCGCTTTCTGGCTGGCAATGAATTGCTCGGACAGTGTCGTTTCCTTCTGCGCATCCGTTGCCTGGAAAAACGCCTTCACACGGGTTTGATACTGCGCGCCGATATCGAGCTTGCGACAGAGTGAGAGGAATTGCCTGACCGAGATATTGAGGGCAATGACCTCGAATGTACCTGGCGTGGAAGTCTCAACCACAAACCCTGACTCGCGATGAAAGGCGCCCGCCTCGCATTCGGATGCTTCGAAGTTATGCAGTGCCGCCTGCAACAACGAAAGCTTCATGACCTCGAACGAGCTGATCTCGATTTCAAGCTCGCTGACTTCCAGCGCTCGCCTCAGACACACCATGGTTTTGTTGACGTCGGCCTCGACCCCGAACTGATCCTTCAGCGCCTTTTGCAGTATCGGCTCGGCAAAACTTTCGGCATCTGGCAGCGACGACATCGTTTTGTCGAGTCGGGTCTGGGAAACCAGGCTGTCTTTGAAACGGTCTTTCAGTGCCTGCTGTTGCTCGATGGATGCTCGCGTATACCAGTGCGGTGCGAGCGAACCGCTGGCTTTCATGGCTGCTCGCCGCTGCGGCGTGGCATCGATCAACCAGTCAGGCGTCAGTTGTTCAAGAAGTTCGCGGTGAATGCTGGTTTGGCCCGCAACCAAACGTTGGCGGGACGCAGAGGGCGGATGGGTAGACATTGTGTCGCTCCTGAAAAATGGAACGACAGAACATCATTTCAGTTAACCGTATCTGCAGTAGATAGTTATCGCATCGGCCCGGACTGATTTCAAAATGCGTCGATCCGCCGACCGCCCGCAGCAGAGGCCGGCGGATTGGCTATGCTTGGGGGACCTACTTTAAAGCGGGGGGATTTATGGACGATCCAGTCGACAACAAGCCACCGTCGTTCTGGCAGATGCTGCACAGCGTCGTGGCGGCTGCATTCGGGGTGCAAAGCGGAAAAAACCGGGCGCGTGATTTTACCCACGGCAAACCCAGCCATTTCGTGATCCTGGGGGTGCTGTTCACGGCCGTGTTCGCGCTGATGCTGTTCGGCATCGTGAAGCTGGTACTGGTTCTGGCCGGGCTATGAACTGAATCAGTGCATCAGGGCTTGCAGGCTGAACGGATATCGATAAGACACCGGCTGCCCCTTGGCCGAGAATTTGTGAAAATCCACACCGAATTTTTTTTCGCTGCCCAGCGCCAGCAGTCGCTTGGCCTGTGCCCGATCAATCACCTGCAATAACGAAATTTGCCGGTCGCGACCGCCATAACGGCTGAAGTCGACGCCCTGGTTGTAGTCATGCAGCTGCACCAAGGCCCAGCCGCCCAGAGTGAAATGACCGCCCAGCAACACGCTCAGCCGCTTGTCCAGCAACGCGTGCAACGCAGCCGGTGAATTGTTGATGGCGCTAAACAGCGCATCCTTGCCGGGCTTTGCGCCCGTCTCTTCGAAAGCCTGCATGGCGCCAAAGCTCATCTCGTCGTTAGCCGACCAGACCAGGGATGTCTGTGGGTAGCGTTTGAACAGAAGCTTGGCCTGTTCATAGGCCCGCGCACGGGTCCAGCCCCCGTAAACCAATTGTCGCAAGCGCACTTCAGGGTGTTCGGCCAATGCCCGTCGCATGCCTTTCTCTCGCAACTGCGCGGACGGAGTGATTTTCAATCCCGAGAAGGCCAACAGGTCAATCGTCTGGCCGGGGGCGACCGGCGGATGCAGGCGAATCAACTCCTTGAGCATCAGGTAGCCGCCCTCCTCATCGTTGGGCACCAGGCTGCCCACCCAATCGGGATACTTGTCAGGGCGTGCGCCAAGCAGGCGCGTCTGGTCCGGGCTCAGGGCGCTATTGACCATGAACAGCTTCACACCACTGCCCTTCGCCAGACGCAGGATTTCGGGCGCGACACTTTCCTCGTTGACGAATACCAGATAATCCGGGCGATGGGGTCCAAGCAGGGCTTCGCGCGCTTGCGCGATGACGACTTCGGAGGTCCGGTTGGAGTACAGGATGCGCAGGTCGATGTGCAGATCATCGGCCGCGGCCTGCATGAATTGCGAGTAGCTGGTCCAGAAAAGTTCCACGGGCGTCCCCGTATTCAGGAACAGCACAGACTCCGCCCGGGCAAAAGGCCCCACGACCATACCCAGCGCCAGTAATGCACCACATAGAAACTTCAACATTTATCGTCCGAGCCCCCGGAAATCCGCCGCGCATTATAGCCAGCGAACGCCCGCAAAACGGCGTTTATTCCGTTTTTTGTCCGACAATCGTCGGGAGTTGGCCCGGACGGGGTCGTTTATTGATGACTGACCCAATATACCGCTGTGCCGACGACCAGAATGATCAGGAACAGAATCGCCCAGGCATCGACCGTGCTATCACTTTTTGTCGCTTTGGTAGGGTTGCTCATTGCATCGCCTCTTGTCGGTTTTATCGGTGATTGCATAAAGACTCGATCACAGTAAAGACGACGATTGCCCGCATCACAAACAGGGTCTTTGCTACAACGATCCTCATTAGGCGATTTGGTTCTTTACATATACTCAAACATCACTTTTGCGCATAACCGCAAACTGGTATCTTGCCCCGGCTCCGTACGGAGTGCGCGGCCGTGCGCGCAGAATTGCCGAGGTATTATCGGATTCCGGCAAGCAAAAAACGCCGCTGTTTCCGACCGGCCCAAGCCTGAGAACAGGACTTATATGTACGTATACGACGAGTACGATCAGCGGATCATCGAGGACCGCGTCAAGCAGTTCCGTGATCAGACCCGACGCTATCTGGCAGGCGAGCTGAGCGAAGAAGAATTCCGCCCCCTGCGCCTGCAGAACGGGCTTTACATCCAGCGCTTCGCGCCGATGCTGCGTGTTGCGGTGCCTTACGGCCAACTGACTTCGCGCCAAGTGCGAATGATGGCCAAGATTGCCCGTGACTACGACAAGGGCTATGCCCACATCAGCACCCGGCAGAACGTGCAGTTCAACTGGCCGGCGGTGGAAGATATCCCGGACATCCTGGCTGAACTGGCCACCGTGCAGATGCACGCGATCCAGACCAGCGGCAACTGCCTGCGCAACGTCACCACCGACCAGTTCGCCGGTGTCGCCGCCGACGAGTTGATCGACCCGCGTCCATGGTGCGAAATCGTCCGCCAGTGGACCACGTTCCACCCGGAATTCGCCTACCTGCCACGCAAATTCAAGATCGCCATCAACGGCTCGACGTCCGACCGTGCCGCCATCGAAGTCCACGACATCGGCCTGGAGCCGGTGCACAACGCCGCTGGCGAACTGGGCTTCCGTGTGCTGGTCGGCGGTGGCCTCGGCCGTACGCCGGTGGTGGGCGCGTTCATCAATGAATTCCTGCCGTGGCAAGACCTGTTGAGCTACCTCGACGCCATCCTGCGGGTTTACAACCGCTACGGTCGTCGCGACAACAAGTACAAGGCGCGGATCAAGATTCTGGTCAAGGCGCTGACACCTGAAGTCTTCGCCCAGAAAGTCGATGCGGAAATGGAGCACCTTCGCGGTGGCCAGACCACTTTGACCGAAGCCGAAGTGCATCGCGTCGCCAAACACTTCGTCGACCCGGACTACAGGGCCCTGGACAACCAGAACGCCCAACTGGCCGAACTCGACCAGCAGCACCCGGGTTTCGCCCGCTGGCGCGCACGCAACACCCTGGCCCACAAGCAGCCGGGTTATGTCTGCGTGACCCTGTCCCTGAAGCCGACCGGCGTGGCACCGGGCGACATCACCGACAAGCAACTCGACGCCGTCGCCGATCTGGCGGAGCGCTACAGCTTCGGCCAACTGCGCACGTCCCACGAGCAGAACATCATTCTGGCCGACGTCGAGCAGGACAAGCTGTTCACCCTGTGGGGCGAATTGCGCGAGCAAGGCTTCGCCACGCCGAACATCGGTTTGCTGACCGACATCATCTGCTGCCCGGGCGGTGATTTCTGCTCCCTGGCCAACGCCAAGTCGATCCCGATCGCCGAATCGATCCAGCGTCGCTTCGATGATCTGGACTACCTGTTCGACATCGGTGAGCTGGACCTGAACATCTCCGGTTGCATGAACGCCTGTGGTCACCACCACGTGGGTCACATCGGCATTCTCGGGGTGGACAAGAAAGGCGAAGAGTTCTACCAGGTGTCCCTCGGTGGCAGCGCCAGCCGCGACGCCAGCCTGGGCAAGATCCTTGGCCCGTCGTTCGCCCAGGACGACATGCCGGACGTGATCTCGAAGCTGATCGACGTGTACGTGGAACAGCGTACCGAAGACGAGCGCTTCATCGACACCTATCAGCGTATTGGCATCGACCTCTTCAAGGAACGCGTCTATGCAGCGAATCATTAAGAACAACGAGGTCGTCGACGAAACCTGGCACCTGCTGCCCAAGGACTTCAGCATCGACGAGATCACCAACTGCGACGACTACATCGTCCCGTTGGCACTGTGGCGCGAACACAGCCGTATGCTCAAGGCCCGCGATGGCGGCCTGGGCGTATGGCTGGATGCCGATGAAGAAGCCGAAGAGATCGGTGACGACGTGGCGAACTTCAAGGTCATCGCCTTGAACTTCCCGGCCTTCACCGATGGCCGCAACTACTCCAACGCCCGTCTGCTGCGTGACCGTTATGGTTTCAAAGGCGAACTGCGGGCGATTGGCGATGTGTTGCGCGACCAGTTGTTCTATCTGCATCGTTGCGGTTTCGATGCCTTTGCATTGCGTGCCGACAAAGATCCGTATGAAGCGCTGGAAAGCCTCAAAGACTTCTCGGTGACTTATCAGGCCGCCACCGACGAACCGCTGCCGCTGTTCCGTCGCCGTTGATCGAAACGCCTTGAACCCTTTGCAGGGTTCAAGGCGCTTCACCTTCCGATCAGCGATTCGGAAGATTGGCCATAGGAATTGGCCGCCCTAACGCGACCCAATCGGTATACAGCCGCACTCGATCCTCAAGAACAGTGAACAGCCTGAACGGATTTTCCGCATCGGGCGTCCTCGCTTCCACGCACTGACGCAGCCAGCCCCACAGCTCCTCTGAAGACTCCGCTGCCTGCAGCAGTCGCCATACCCGCGCTTGCAGGATCAGGTAACCCACCTGGAAATCCGCCGTCAGGCTCAAGCCATCGATAACACGCAGAAACGCGTCGCCCAACGGTTTGGCGGCCAGCCGTTGCCAGATCTGCTGCCGCGCCGCGCGCAGCACTTCATCACCCTCTTGCAGCCACGGCGTGGCACTGCCATATCCCTCACCCGGCTGGCTTAACCACAGATTGATGCCAGTCCGTTCACGGTGGTCGACCAGACGCGACAGTGTCTCTTCGTCCGTCAGCGGATTGTCCCAGAGCCAGACCCGATCCCGGGAAACTGCCTGGTTCAATATCGCCTGGGGTACCCGGCTGATGCGGTTATGACGCAAGTCCAGTGAAGTCATGAATGGCTCATCGACGATGCCGATCGGACAGTGGCTGATCCCGGTATTGCTCAGCTTGAGCTCGCGTAGCGCCTTCATCCCCAAAACGACAGGCGCAATGGCCAAAGGGTTATCGCTCAGGTCCAGGCTCTGCAAGCTGGACAGGTCGTTGAATTGGGCAGCCGTGTTTTCCTTGAGCTCCAGAAACGTCGACTTGAGGTTGAGCGAAGTGAGCCGCTTCATTTGCAGGATCGCTGGCGGCAAGCGCCCTTCCAGCACGTCATTCGTGTTGGGCAGACGCAGGTCAAGTCGCTCCAGATTCAACGTGCGCAGGTTAGGGAAACTCTCCAGAAACCCGTTGAGACTTTCGCGTTCGACCAGGTGCAGCCCCTGCATCGACAGTTCGACGACTTCGTCGAATCGAACGTTCATCACCGGCAGGCGGTGGTAGTCCTCAAAATCCAGATCGAGCCGATAGCCGGAAAATGCCCCGTCGAACATGACTTTATTGGCTTCCGGCGGGCACTTCTGCCAAAGAAGCATCAGTTCGTCGGCAAGCTCGATCCTGGTTTCACGTTCGTACTCGATCACGTGCTCCAGCATTTCAGCATTGTGTGCCGCCACCTGTTGAGGGGTCATGCCCACGGCGCCTTCATCGCCAACGGCAAGAAAATCCAGATCCATGTCATCGAGGTCCGACACGGTCTGATCGATCCAATGCACCAGATCAGTATGCAGTTGTCGCAATTGCAGGGTAAGACGCTCCAGAAGCACTTGAGCCCCGGCACCGGCGCCCGCCAACAGTTCGTCGATCTGGGCGTTGGTGAAGTCCGGGTAAATATCCCTGACCTGCAAGCGCACGACTTCATGGCTCAGGGACGCCCCCTGGGGCGTATTTGGAAAACCGCCGCCGCGAAGTCCAGGGGATTCGAAAGGCAATTTCGAATCCATCCTGCTCAGGCCGAGCATCAATTCGGTACGGGACAATGCTCGCTCGGTAAGGCGCAGGCGTAACCCGCCTGTCGGGTCGGGTGCGCGCAATGACAACGCGGTTCGCTCTTCAACGGATAACAGGTCGACCAGCGCAGTGAACAGGTCCGAGCCTTCACGGCCAGGTTTCAACGCCGCAGAAGGCCAATAGCGATCCGCGACCTTGATCAAGCGTCGGCAATCCGGCGCATCAAGCGGGCCACAGCGATCCAGCAGCCGACCACCCTCAGATGCTTCCAGCACCTCGATGCGCAAGGATGTCGGCCACCCAGGTAACCGCGACAGAGAATGCAAGGCCAGGACATCGGATTCGGGGTGGACAATCGAGCGCAAGTACAGGCCTTCATAGGCCCGGTTGAGCCTGACATGCTGCTGATATTCGCGCGCTTTATCGTCCAGCCGCCTGAGCACCCTCACCGCTTCGGCAGCATCGACCGGCCCTTTGATCTCCACGCCCGAACGGTCGAGGATTTGCTCCACAACCGCTTTCGGCAAACCGGGGTACTCGCGCTGGAACAAGCGGACCCATTCATGATCCGAGTGCTGGAGTGCCTGATAACGGGCGTTGAATAAACTGGCGCGTGTCGTCGGATCGGCTGTCGCCTCAAGCTCATGGTCAAGCTTGAAGCGGGCAATGGTATCGGCCAGCAGCGGAGTCGGCGGGCGCCCCGTCTGCATCAGACGCAACATGTCATCGTTAACCGTACTCACCCGGGCAATCTGGCCCAGTACCTCGTCGCTGAAGGACGCGAACGGTGCACACACGCCGCGCATGAGTTCCAGGCGAGTCGCAGGCGGCTTCAGGGCTGGCGCGGATACGGGTTGAAGCGCTGTATCGGTCAGTGGCTGGAGGCTCGATTCACTGCTCGGCTCAGGAACGTCGTGAAGACTTTCGGCCACTCGGCCCTCGACCTTGAGTGCGGCAATCGATCTGGCCAGCGGCAGCGCATTGAGCAAGCCGAAGACCGTGCGTGTCACGCCTTCCGAGCGCTTTTCCGGGGTGTCACCGTTGACAGCCTGGTTGATGCCATAACCGGCGTCGATGATCCCGGCCAGCACCAGCACGCCCTCGCCTCCGGGAATGAACAACGCCAAAGGGCCCAGGCAGTTGATCCACTGTACGAGCGGCTCCACCACCGCGCTCAAGTCGTCCCGGTTGACTTGGGCATCATTACGGATGGTGTTGACGCTGGCCATGGCCGCCTGCTTCATGGTCAGCACCAATTCAGCGAACGGGTCAGTGGCCGCGGGTGAGCGCTCAATGCCCACATAGTCCTGCGGGTCCCAGAATCCGTCATT
>Ga0302273_1001317_pt1 | contig 10350 bp, 8 predicted proteins | sample III_Bog_N1_3_FD_198774 | JGI IMG/M metagenome (GOLD analysis project Ga0302273, IMG submission 198774) | Peat permafrost microbial communities from Stordalen Mire near Abisko, Sweden - III_Bog_N1_3 | ecosystem: Environmental > Terrestrial > Soil > Wetlands > Peat | place: Sweden: Abisko... | reverse complement strand
CTGTCATCGCCTTTAAAGTTAGCCCAGCTGGTATTCCACACGTAGGTTCCTGTAAAATTCTGTCGTTGTAATTCCTGATTGTTTTGTGCGTCAATAATTCGCAAGCTTAGAACGCCCCCGGAGCTAATTTCTCGCCGAAATGTAGTGAGCGTAGCTTTTACAGTGTTGTATGAATTGTAGGTTTTATCTTCTACTTTAACGGTTCCTACAATCACACTATCCCGTTTTTCTTCGGAAGTCTTGGATGATTCTCGAATATTCCCCACCGAAAAATCTTCGAAATTCAGTACGATGTACTGATGAGGGTTTTTCATGTTTTCTTTTCGGGCTTCTTCTTGTGTATAATATCGTATAAAGCGATTTTGAGCATTTTGACGAATCTCGGCCAATAAATTATTGAAAAAGAAGTCGGCTGAATACTGGAAATTTGCGTTGGTGAATGGTTTTTGAACTATAACTCTGAGTGTTGCGAAATAACGTGCTTCACTCATTTTGTCCAATACGTCTTTATATCCCGCCACATATCTGTTTGTATTCTGGAAGTATTGATAAGCGGCTCTGGCTTGATCCAGCGTGCCGTAGTTCAGTGCTTTCAGGCCTGCCGCATAAGCCTGCTCTGCTGCCATTTGTTTGGCCTTGCTTAGCTCCGCAATATATTCTTTGGGCTGTGGAATAAGTTCAAGGGCTTTTGGACAGTTGAAAATCTGATTTGCTAACTGATTTACCCTTTCATATTGATACACAAGTATATCATACTTGTCAGGCTGATTGGCAACAAGTGCATTGTCAATATCCCGTTGAGCTGTTTTTAATGCTAATGGGTAGGCACTGATGAGTACTGATTGTGATTTGTCGTTTTTAGGGCTTGATCGTAACCGGTCTATCGATTCAAGACATGCTTTGTAATAATCGCCATGCTTGTAAGAGCTACTACCGGTAGAACAAGAAACAACCAAAATGCTGAGAAGACAAAGAAATAGAAAATAGTTAGCTTTTTTCATATGACGACATTTTTTTATTATAAAGGTTCACATGTTCAATGTTTACATACGTTCAGGAACATCTATTCCTAGCAGTCCCATGCCGGTTTTTATGACTGAAGCAATTGATTCTGACAGAATAAGTCTGAACTGCTTTAACTCCGCATTTTCTTCTTTCAGAATAGTAAAGTCATGATAGAACTGGTTATATTCCTTTACCAAATCATAAATGTAATTGGCAATTAACGCAGGGCTAAATTCTTCACCAGCTTGTTTTACCACGGCAGGAAACTCGGTGAGAGACTGAACGAGGTAGCTTTCTTTTTCTGAAATCTCAAGCTGTGTATTGTTTATTGAGCCAAATTCTAATCCTTGTTCTGATGCTTTGCGAAGAACGGATTTTATTCTGGCATGCGTATACTGTATGAACGGGCCTGTATTACCGTTGAAATCAATTGATTCTTTCGGGTTAAAAGTCATGTTTTTTCGTGGGTCTACTTTCAGAATAAAGTATTTAAGTGATCCCAGACCAACCATTCTTACTATAGTTTCTATTTCTTCGGGTGTACAATTGTCTAACTTGCCTAACTCCTGCGAAGTTTCTCTGGCGGTTTCAATCATTTCCGACATTAAATCGTCAGCATCAACAACTGTGCCTTCGCGACTCTTCATTTTTCCTTCGGGTAATTCAACCATGCCATAAGAGAAGTGTACCAGACTTTTTCCCCACTCAAATCCCAGTTTGTCTAATAAAATGGAAAGTACCTGAAAATGGTAGTTTTGCTCATTTCCAACTACGTAAACCATCTTATTGATAGGGTAATCGTCGTAACGAAGTTTAGCCGTACCTATGTCCTGAGTCATATACACCGAAGTGCCATCTGCGCGCAGAAGAAGCTTCTCATCCAGTCCGTCGCCTGTCAGATCTGCCCATACAGAACCATCTTCTCTACGATAGAAAACGCCATTAGCCAGTCCTTCTTCTACTTTGTCTTTGCCTTCGAGGTATGTTTCAGATTCGTAGTATATTTTATCGAAACTTACACCCATTTGCGTATAAGTCTTATCAAATCCGGCATACACCCAACCATTCATGGTCTCCCATAGCTGACGAACTTCGGGGTCGTTGTTTTCCCATGCCAAAAGCATTTTCTGGGCTTCGAGGATGAGCGGTGCCGATTTTTTGGCTTCCTCTTCGCTCATACCTTTTTCAATAAGATCCTTGATTTCGGCCTTGTAATGTTTATCGAAAATGACATAATATTTTCCTACCAAATGATCTCCTTTCAAACCAGAGCTGGCAGGAGTTTCACCGTTCCCGAAAAGTTTCCAGGCAAGCATCGATTTGCAAATATGGATACCACGGTCATTTACAATATTGGTTTTTATCACTTTCCAGCCGTTTGCTTTCTGAATTTCGGCAATGCTGTGACCGAGTAAATTATTGCGGATGTGACCTAAATGGAGAGGTTTGTTGGTGTTGGGAGATGAGTATTCAATCATCATTAAATCAGCATCATCGGTTGCTGTTTTTGTCCCGAATGCTGGGGTGGAATGAATCAGATTCAACGTTTCGAGCCAGTAACTTTTACTAATGCTCAAATTCAGAAACCCTTTAATAACATTGTATTTCGATACTACAGGATTGTTTTGCAGAAGATATTCGCCAATTTCTTGTCCAGTTTGTTCGGGCGATTTGCGTGCAGCTTTTACGAATGGAAAAATAACCACCGTGAGGTCGCCCTCAAATTCTTTTTTTGTTTTTTGAAGTTGTATTTGATTTGGTTCGGTTTCCAATCCGTAAAGTGTTTTTACTGCATTGGCTACTACTGTTCCAAGAATTGTTTCTAAATTCATAAATTGATCGTTATTTTGTTCGGGATGCAAAGATACAAAAATTAGTGATAAGTGTGAACAAGTTAGTGGTTGGAGGTTTTATCAGGTTGTAAAATAAAAACGCCTGCTTCTCTTTCGAAAAACAGGCGTTAATAAAAAAATCAAGAGTTGATTTAGAGTAATTTCCAACCCAATGAAATAACAAAGGTATTTGCTTTGAGATTGTCAATTGTTGAACTATTCAGTTTTGTTTGATACATATCCTTGATTAAATTGTAGCGGGCATCCAACGTGAACATTAAAATGTCAACACCTACACCAGCTTCCAGACCTAGTTGCGCGGCTTTAATATCTTTTACTAACTGATCCTGGGTGACACTGCCGCCTGTAGTCAGGTTGCTGTAATCGAGTGAAGAACCTGCATTGAAACGCAGTTTCGGACCGGCAAATGCACGTAGATTTACTAGCTTTAAATCCAGCAACTTATATCCAAGAAGTAATGGCACATCAAGTGTACTAACAGTTACATTTTTATTAAAGGTCGTTAATATGCTGCTATTGGAATTAGCTTGAAATGATATTTTATCCGTTTTCTTACCCATGTTGTAAAGGAACTCTGGTTGAAAATACAGTTTATTCAATCCGAAACGTGCAAAAACACCAGCTTGAAAGCCGTTCGATAATTCAGAGTTGACAGAATTCAGATTATAACTTCCAGAACTCACAGAGTTCAAATTGTTCATGCTGAGCGAAGAGTTGTAACTCGCTTTAATACCAAAATTGAATTGTGCATAAGTGAAAGTGAAAGAGAGTAATAGCACAGATGTAATAATAATTTTTTTCATACTTGTAATTTTTAATGTAAATAATATTTAATAAATAAACGTTGATTTTTGATGTTTGGTATAATGAATCAAATTAAAAGCTAACCCACGCAGGATTGTGAATCTTTATTTTATTGGGATTAAATGTAATATCTTCTTTATTTGGTATTTTGAGAGTGTATTTTTTACAGTCTTTATTGGTAAGTTTTCTTCCCCTGATCCAGATGTTGAAATCTTTAAGTTGATAGTAACTTATGGCGTTCTGCTGTGCCCAGATTGTCCAATCTGCTACCGATGAATTTACGATAGTGTCTTTTGTTCCAACGGTTTGAAAAAAGTGATTGCGCTCTATGATATAGCCAAATGCTTTTGGATTTTCAAGGAATCGTTTCATAGCCAAAATTCTAAATACATACCTGCTACTTTCTGAACTTAGCAGCATGTCGAATGAATCTTCAACCTGTTGATTTTCCTTTTCGGTAGATATTCTACCCATGCCGGCATTGTATGATGCAGCTACTGTTGTCCAGTTTTTAAATTTTGCGTACGCACTTTTCAGGTATTTACAGGTGGCAATTGTTGATTTCTCAATGTGATAGCGTTCGTCAATCTCGTCATTTACTTCTAATCCGAATTGCTGAGCTGTTTTTGGGAGTAGCTGCCATAAGCCGGCGGCCTGAGCCGGTGAGACAGCACGCGGATCAAGATTACTTTCTATCACGGCTAGATATTTAAAATCGTCAGGGATGCCATTTTCTTTGAGAATAGGCTCAATAATAGGAAAATAACGGTTGGCTCGTTTGATGATGGCAAAACTTACGGAGTGATTATACGCAATTATAATTTGTTCCCTATCATACCGCTCGCGCATGTCATACCTTTCAAGCGAGATTGTTTTATCGGCAAAAGTTGTTTTGTCCGGAATGGGAAAAGAATAAACAGGTTCGATACTAAATACAGATTGTTGAATGCATCCGAACAGAAGCAATATGATAGCAGTTCTTTTCTTCATGTTTTTTTTATAATTGTTTTTGGAATGGGCTGTTTATTCAGTACAAAGATACTTATTAAGCAGAAATATCGATTGAAAAACTAAAAAAAACAAACTTAGTGTACTATTTTCATCAGGCGAAGTTAAATTCATCTATCTTTGCAGATATTTTTCCATCAACATTTGTTTTTAAACTATTAGAATCAGTTTTTTATAAAACACACATATGAAAAGAGCGATTTTTCCCGGAACATTTGATCCGTTTACTATCGGACATTATAGCATTGTGCAGCGCGGGTTATCTTTTTTTGACGAAATTGTAATAGGCATTGGTCTTAATCAGTCAAAGAAGACACTTTTCTCTGTCGATAAACGGCTCGATATTATTCAGCAGGCTTTTATAGATGAGCCCAGAGTGAAGGTGGCATCGTATGATAGCCTGACTGTAGATTTTGCTCTTTCAGTCGATGCTAATTTTGTGTTGCGAGGACTTCGCTCGGTGGTGGATTTTGAATACGAGCGATCAATAGCCGATGCCAACCGAAAACTTACAGGCATTGAAACTGTTATACTTTTTACCGAATCAGAATACTCCTTTATATCATCTACAGTTACACGCGATTTAATTGCATTTGGGAAAGATATATCTACTTTTCTTCCTCCTAATGTAAAGCTTTAGTATGCTGAAAAATAGAATATTTAATCCACTCTTATGAAGAAAATAATACAACTTTCCATTTTTGTTTTTTGCTTTAGCACTGTGATTTACGGAGCTTCAAAGCCGGAACAACGGACATTCAGAATCAGTAAAAACCTGACTATATTCAACTCTGTGTTTCGTGACTTGGATTTACATTATGTAGATACTTTGAATTACGACAAGATGATAAAGACTTCCATAGATAATATGCTGGAAAAGCTTGATCCATACACCGTTTATATGCCCGAAGAGGAAACTGACGATTTGAAATTTATGACGACAGGTGAGTATGCCGGAATTGGTGCGCTTATTTCTAAGAGTGACAGAGGTGTTGTGATTTCTGAACCCTACGAGGGCAAACCGGCACAGCGTAACGGGGTTCGTGCCGGAGATATTATCCTTCAGATCGATGGTAAGTATGTGAATGGATTGACCGTTAGTGAAGTGAGCGCGTTGCTCAAAGGAACTCCCAATACGACTATTAAACTAAGGTTGGATAGACCGGGAGGTAAGGCGCCGATTGAAATCTCTTTTTTGAGAGAGAAAATACAGATGAATCCGGTGTCGTACTATGCCGTTGCGGCTGATAAAGTGGGTTATGTGTTGCTGAATGAATTTACAGAAAGAGCAGCTATCGAATTGAAAGATGCTATCTCAGAACTTGTTAAGCAACATCAAATTGAGTCTTTGGTTCTGGATATTCGCAATAATGGTGGTGGATTAATTGATGAGGCAGTGAAAATAGTCGGATATTTTGTGCCTAAAGGTACGGCTGTAGTTACCACCAAAGGTAAAAATAAGGAATCGGAGAGAACTTATAAAACACCTACTGAACCCATATTTCCACAGATGAAATTGGTAGTACTTGCCAATCGTTCTTCTGCATCAGCCTCAGAGATTTTAGCCGGTTCACTTCAGGATTTGGATAGAGCTGTGATAGTCGGTGAACGTACTTTCGGTAAAGGTTTGGTTCAGAATATCCTCCCTATAAGCTACGGTGGACACCTAAAAGTTACCACCGCAAAATATTATATCCCAAGCGGTCGGTGTATTCAGGCTATTGATTACAGTCATAGGAATGAAGATGGGAGTGTAGGTCATATTCCGGACAGCCTCACTTCAGAGTTTAAAACCAAAAATGGTCGTAAAGTGCGTGATGGAGGTGGTATTGTGCCGGATACGCTTACAAAGGATGATCGTAAGGTAAACATTGCTTACTATATTTATTCGCAAAATCTGTATTTTGAGTATGCAACTCTTTATGTGCTGAAACACCCTGCAATTGCGTCTCCATCTGCTTTTAGCTTGTCTGATGAAGACTTTAAAGCGTTTACAGATTACCTGATCGAAAAGAAATTCACCTATACTACCCAGTCTGAAAAGTACTATAAAGAATTGATTAATATAGCCAAAGTAGAAGGTTTGGACAAAAGGGCAAGTGATGAATTTGATGCGTTGAAAGCCAAATTGATACCTGATATTTCAAAAAGTATCGAAGAGAACAAAGAGGAAATAGCGGAATTGTTGAGTCTCGAAATTATTAAAAGGTACTATTATCAAAAAGGAGAAATTCAATATTCGCTTCGTACGGACAAAGATTTGAAAGTAGCTTTGGGTTTGCTGATGCCTCAGGGTGGTTATGATAAGATATTGAAATAATACAGCATTTTTCTATCCGACTTCCAACTTGGAACGGAAAGTTGTATTTTTCTGATTATTTAAAAGGTTTTCTGTTGAAATTGTGATAAGTTTCAATAGAAAACCTTTTTTCATGAAAGATTTTATTTATTTTTGCGCCCTGTAAATTTAATATAGTACTCAGCGTAAAAACATGAAAAAAATCATTGTCGGAGAAAAAATCAGTACCTTGTGTGCTGACAAAAACATTTCAAAAGAGGAGCTTGCCGAACGTTCAGGCTTAACTGTAGTTCAGATTGAGTTGATAGAAAACAGCGATACTGTACCATCTTTATCGCCACTAATAAAAATTGCCCGTGCGTTGGGTGTTCGTCTGGGTACTTTCTTGGATGATAGTGATGAACTGGGTTCTGTTGTTCATCGTCAAACTGATAGTCAAAAACCGGCTACATTCTCAAGCCAACTTTCAAGTGCTAATTCCCATCTCGACTTTTTCTCTTTGGCTGCCAGCAAAACAGGGCGTCATATGGAACCATTTCTTATTGACATTAAAGCTTCTCCGACCAACGAGCCTATTTTGTCTTCGCATGAAGGGGAAGAGTTTATTTTTGTGTTAGAAGGTTCGGTGAGAATAAATTACGGAAAGGAAACTCATGTTCTTCATAAAGGCGACAGTATTTATTATGATTCTATTGTCGACCATTTGGTTAGCGCCCTGAATGATATACCGGCAAAGATTGTAGCAGTTGTTTATACGCCACTTTAATTATTAAATCTGATATGAAATTATTTGATAGAACATTAGGTGATTGGCTTGAACACTGGGCTGCCGAAACTCCCGATCATGAATATATTGTGTATTCTGACCGTAACCTGAGGTTTTCTTGGTCGGCCTTTAATGAACGTGTCGATAATATGGCAAAGGGGTTGTTGGCTGTTGGGGTTACTAAAGGCTGTCATGTAGGCATCTGGGCCCAAAACGTTCCGGACTGGTTGACTTTTTTATATGCTTGCGCTAAACTTGGTGCTGTGGCTGTGACAGTAAATACAAATTACAAAGATCATGAGCTGGCGTTTGTGTTAGAAAACTCCGATATGCATACGCTTTGTATAACCGATGGAATTTCAGGAAGTGATTATATAGAAATGGTTTATTCTCTGATTCCCGAACTGAAAACGACTCAGCGTGGACGGTTGAAAAATGAACGTTTTCCAGAGCTCAAAAATGTAATTTATATCGGACAGGAAAAGCATAGAGGTATGTATAATACTGCCGAAGTTTTGTTGTTGGGAAGTAATCAACCCAATGATGCGTTTCTAGAGATTAAAAAGTCTGTAACCTGCCACGAGGTTGTGAATATGCAATACACCTCAGGTACTACCGGATTTCCTAAAGGGGTAATGCTTTCGCATCATAACATTGCTAATAATGGTTATCTTACCGGCGAACATATGAAATTTACACAAGCCGACAAATTGTGCGTATGTGTGCCGTTATTTCATTGCTTTGGTGTTGTTTTGGCTACTATGAATTGTCTCACTCACGGTTGTACGCAGGTAATGGTGGAAAAGTTTGATCCACTGATTACCCTTGCTTCTATTCACAAGGAGCGCTGTACAGCGGTTTATGGAGTCCCTACCATGTTTATTGCCGAGTTGAATCATCCAATGTTTGAGTTGTTTGACATGAGCTCGCTCCGAACCGGAATTATGGCAGGGGCATTGTGTCCTATTGAGCTTATGCGTCAGGTTAGTGAGAAAATGTTTATGACTATTACCAGTGTTTACGGACTAACCGAGACTTCTCCCGGTATGACTCAGACACGTCTAGAGGATTCGTTTGAAGTTCGTTGCACTACAGTGGGCAGTGACTATGAGTTCACCGAAGTGGCCGTTATTAATCCAGAGACAGGTGAAATCTGTCCAGATGGGGTGCAGGGAGAGATGTGTTGTAGGGGATATAATGTGATGAAAGGCTACTATAAAAATCCTCAAGCGACGTCAGAGGTAATCGATAAGAATGGATATTTGCATTCAGGCGATTTAGGAGTGAAAGATCCTGATGGAAACTACCGGATAACCGGAAGAATAAAAGATATGATTATTCGCGGAGGAGAGAATATCTCACCACGCGAGATTGAAGAGTTTTTATATCACATGCCCGGTGTGAAGGATGCACAGATTGTAGCGCTTGTTTCCCCTCGTTATGGAGAAGATGTAGCAGCTTTTATTATTCAGCATGCAGGTTACCAACTTACACTCGAAGATGTACGTGATTTCTGTAAAGATAAAATAGCACGATACAAAATACCTCGTTATGTATTCTTTGTCTCCGAATATCCGCTTACGGGTAGTGGTAAAATACAGAAATTTAAGCTCAGAGAAATGGCTATTGAATTATGTAAAGAACAAGGAATAGAGATAGTTTAAACTGTAGTTTCGGAGATAAAAAAAGATTAGAAACGGAATATTATAGGACTGGTTTTACAACGCAAAAGAAGAGGCTGAAGTGCCTCTTTTTTTGTGATTAATGATAGTAGAATTTGTTTTTGAAATAATAACATAAAAAAATGTCTGCATATAGTTAATAATGCCAATTTATTTTCCTATTTTTGTGACATTATGAAGCAATTGCGATTATTGTATAAGTATATCATTCATTTTTTTTCAGCTCGAAATACAAAGGGACATGGAGTTCATTCTCCTTTTTTGTTTAATTTTACGACTTTCATCCTAAATAACAGAGGTTTATATTATATATTTCCTAAAATTGAATGGGTTAGAACCACGTTGTTACACGATAAAAGAACTATAAATATTCTCGACTACGGAACGGGTAACGACAGAGAAAGAGCTGTTTCTGATATTGCAAAAAGTTCTTTGAAATCAGCAAAGTATGGGCAACTCCTGTTCAGGATGACTAATTATCTGAAAATAAAAACCGTTTTGGAGTTAGGAACCTCGTTAGGTGTAACCACATCGTATTTAGCTTCATCGTCATCAGATATTCGTTGTGTCAGTTTAGAAGGCTGTCCGCAAATAGCACAAATAGCGCAGGATAATTTTAAAAAGTTGAAACTGCGCAATATCGAACTCGTGATAGGGAACATAGATAATACTTTATCTGAGGTGTTGGATGGAATTGAGGAGTTGGGATTGATATTCTTTGATGCCAATCATCGTTCTCAGTCGGTATTGAATTATTTCAATCTGTGTATCCCGAAAATAAATGATAATACCGTTATGGTAATTGATGATATATATTGGTCTGCTGATATGGAGTATGCCTGGGAAATAATAAAGAAATCCTCGAAGGTGACATCTACAATAGACTTGTTTCAGGTTGGAATCGTTTTTTTTAATCCGAATTTGCACAAGAAG
>Ga0302273_1001314_pt1 | contig 10361 bp, 5 predicted proteins | sample III_Bog_N1_3_FD_198774 | JGI IMG/M metagenome (GOLD analysis project Ga0302273, IMG submission 198774) | Peat permafrost microbial communities from Stordalen Mire near Abisko, Sweden - III_Bog_N1_3 | ecosystem: Environmental > Terrestrial > Soil > Wetlands > Peat | place: Sweden: Abisko... | reverse complement strand
CTGTGATAAGCGATATGCCGGTAACTCCTCCATCCACAAATGAATTGGATAATAAAAAGCCTTTTAATCCGAAACTTGCAGAAACGACTCCCAATAGCATAAAGAAAATATCGCTTCCCCAATGAGAAAACTCAACTTTTATATTTTGAACTTCATTCTCAAAATCTTCAGCGCTTATGGTATCTATTTTGTTTTTCAGTTTATATTTTACAATATTCCGAACTATAGTATATTGAATAAATGGATGCATAGGTTATTTGTTTTTTTAGGTTAGACATTTACCTCAAAAATACAAAAACATATTCAAATACAACCTATTGATTTACTGAGATAAATACACTTTAACTAATCTAAACTTACTCCAATAATTTTATTCAATTTTGTTTTTATCAGTTCAGAGTCCTGTTTTCTGACAGTTAGCACTAGACAACAATTATTATCAAATGTCTGCTTAGTAATTTGTGCACCAGTATCTTTTATTATACGCATTACATCGTTCATCAAAAGGTAGTCGAAGCTGACTGCAATAACCTCATCAACCGTTTTTTCAATTATTTCAGCCTGATTAAGAGCATCGGCTGTAGCTTCTTTGTACGCCACTACCAGTCCGCCTGTACCAAGCAAAACACCACCGAAATACCGGACTACAATAACCAGTACGTCGGTGAGTTCACGAGAATTTATCTGTCCCAAAATTGGTCGACCGGCTGTACCGGACGGTTCTCCATCATCGTTGGCCCTGAAATCTATATGCTCAGCACCAAGCATATAAGCATAGCAGACATGTCGGGCATCGTAATACTGTTTTCTATATTCTTTTATAATCTCTTTTATATCTTCCGCGGTTTTTACAGGGATAGCAAATGACAGAAATTTACTTCCTTTCTCCTTGTATATTCCTTCTGTGGGTGATGATATAGTCTTATAAGTATCTAACATTGGTATATTGAATCGGGTATAGTTAATCTGATTATTGAGGCAGCCAATGCAAAAGTACAATTAAATTGACGGTTTTAAAATCAATAATTTCAGAAAAATCATTCCGAAAAACTAAAAATACAGTATCTTTGCAGAAGTTATAAACAACCGACTACTCTTGTTGTTAGTATAAATACAGTGTAAATGCCTCTTTAGCTCAGTTGGTAGAGCAATTCATTCGTAATGAATAGGTCGCGGGTTCGAGTCCCATGAGAGGCTCAAGGTAATTCTCAATTCAAACATAGTTTTTTATGTTGATGTTTCAGAACGGTTTACTGGCAACTTTTATCCCTGAGATTCTCATGGTGATAGGCTTCGTTCTGTGCTTATTCACTCCGGGTTATAAAAGTAATAATTCGCATACAGAACAAGCACCGATAGTTGCTCATGTAGCCAGTTTTGAACAACGCCAGACTATTACTTACGAACTATCAATACGTGATTTTCAAGCTGTAGCCGAATCTGTTCAGGAAACAGTACTTTCGCTACAACCCTATATTGATAAACAAACCCCAAACAGATTTGAGTTTAAGTTTTCTACCTCTGTGGGGCTCAGCTTTGTTGATTTTTCCCGTCCCCCACCCTCTTTCATTTCATAAATAACTCTGATTGAACTATAATCAAACTTGTCGAACAGGTATTTTGCTGTTTGACATTCTTCTGCATCCTTTGCATAAAATGCAGAATACTATGCTATTTTTAATTTTTAAATGAAAGAGAAATGAATAAATTATTTTTTCTGGCTATTTTTGTTTCAACTGCTCTTGTTGCTCGTGCCGAAGATAAAGCAGACACTACACATGTTGTAAAACTGGAAGAGGTTGTAGTAAGCTCATTGAAAGAAACATCGCCCCGCCAGACACCCGTTTCGTCGACAGTATTGACTACTGCCGGAATAAAGGCATCGCAGATTACCAGTGTCAGAGATCTAAATGCTCTGGTGCCTAACTTTTTTATCCCCGATTATGGTTCAGCCATGTCAACCACTTCGTATATACGCGGTATTGGATCCAGAAATAGCGGTCAATCAATGGGCTTATACGTTGACAATGTTCCGTATTTCGAGAAATCTACTTTCGACTTCGACTTCTTTGATATACGTCAGATAGAAGTGCTTCGTGGTGCGCAAGGCACACTTTACGGACGCAATGCCGAAGGTGGTATTATCAACATCTACACACTGTCGCCACTGAATTATCAGGGAACAAAAGTATCTGTAGGTGCTGGAAATTATGGGTTACTAAACGCCAAGCTTGGTCATTACGGTAAGCTTACCAATAACCTTGGATATGCTGTAAGTGGTTATTATAATCACAGTGATGGATTCTTCACCAACCAGTTTACGCAAAAATCAGCTGACAAAGAGACGTCAGCAGGCGGACGTTTAAAACTGGATTGGAACATTTCACCCGAATTTACAGCTCAATATGCACTAAATTTTGATCATGTTGATCAGGCCGCTTTTCCATACGGAGCATACGATTTAACAACGAACAAAGTGGCTCAGCCTTCGTTCAACGATCCTACTTCGTACAACCGGAATATGCTTACAAACAGCCTGTTCTTACAGTATAAGACCAATAAATGTATATTGACCTCTATAACTTCACATCAGTATTTCGAGGATGATATGAAGATGGATTTAGACTACTCGGCAAGCGATAAAATGGCATTGCAGCAAATGCAAAAACAAAATGCATTTAATGAAGAACTGATATTTAAATCGAACAGTCAGAGTGATTATCAATGGAGCTTCGGGGCCTCGGGCTTTATGCAACAACTTGACAACAACAGCCCGCTTAACATGAAAAATTATCACCTTACCATTCCCGGCTTTTTTAATACAGACAACAAAGGTGCAGCGCTTTTTCATCAATCTACCTTGAATAATCTATTGATAAAAGGTTTGTCGGTAACCGGGGGATTAAGACTGGATTATGAAGATGTAAACCTTGATTACAATACCTATGTAGATCAGGTAGCTACAGCAAAGTTTAAAGGGAATGAATCGGTTACGTTTACCGAATTGCTTCCAAAGTTCTCGCTGAAATATGAATGGAATGATCGCCAGTTTGTGTATGCCACAGCATCACGCGGATACAAAACAGGTGGTTTCAATGTACAGATGTTCTCGGATTTACTGACCAATGCATTGCCTCCATTGAGCATAACAAATCCGGATGTGCGGAAAACTACTTTGTATAAACCCGAATTTAGTTGGAATTATGAGATTGGCGGTCAGTGTCTGACATTCGAGAACCGATTAAAAACAACTGTTTCGGTTTTTTACAGCAAACTGGATAATGTGCAATTAGCAAAAATATTTTCGAGCACCAGTGGACGTGTGGTAACCAATGCCGGACAAGCTGAAAGCAAAGGTTTTGAACTATCGTTGGATGCAAATTTAGGAAGTGGCTTCAGCGCGACTGTCAATTATGGATATGCTAAAGCAACCTTCACAAACTATACCGACACATTGAAAACTTACAGTTCGACAGGTAAAGCGGTTTATACTCCGGTAGATTATAAAGGAAAATACTTGCCGTATGCTCCGCAAAATACCTTAAGCCTTAGCGGAACTTATGAGCACGAATTCAAGAATAGCTTTATCGATAGAATATCGGCCACTGTACAATACACCGGAATAGGTAAAATATACTGGACCGATGCCAACGACGTTTCGCAAGATTTTTATTCGCTGGTAAATGCAAAGGTAGGCATTTCAAAAGGTGCACTAGGCTTAGAGTTGTGGGCCAAAAACATATTGGATACCCGCTACAACGTATTTTATTTCTACTCCGGAGGAAATTTCGGTCAGCAAGGAAAAACCACTCAAATAGGCGCAACACTCAAAGTTGAATTTTAATGTATTGTTGAGCGCTTTGTCAAAACCTGTCTGTCCAACTACTACCCTCTCCCCAAAGGAGAGGGTTTTTACTGTAGTACAACATATATTATTCTGAAATAAAATTCTGATAATAAGACATGTAACTCCAACTACTTATATCCGATTGAACAGGGCTGTCTTCATACCAATTATTAATTGTGAATTATGAATTATTTCTTCAACACTCCTATCACTCCCTGCGGCGTAATAGCTTCTGCACTGATGCTAAAGCTTTTGCAACTGCTATTATTATAAAACTGTATCAGGGCTTTACCGTCTTTATTTGTTTTAACTGCGGGATTCCAGTATAAGGTACGGCGATAATCTGCCTCAGATGGTAGTATGCTGTAATTCGGACTGTAAAACTCCTTTACCTGACTGTAACCATCCAACCAGGTCTTGCGTACACCTTTGCCGGGCTGGGTAGGTATATTCCAATCAGGGAAAATTTCAAGAAAAACTACACAGCTATATCTTTTTAATGCATCATCTGGTCCCCAATTACGTGGCAAAATTAAATAGTCTAATATTGAACGCTCATTCTCACTGATATACATGGATTTGATACAATCCGCTCTAAGATCTTTTGGAGTTCTGAAACTCTCCATTACAGTGGTCATCTTGTAATCAACCACTATAAATACCATTTTGCTTTTATACATTAGTATTTTTTCTGAACCGTCATACATCCAATAAAAATCCCTGTTTTTCTTCACTAAAAAATCACCCAGAAAATCTTCTGTTACTCCTCCCTTATCCAAAACCTTATCCTGCTCTGCATAAACATCATAATAAGCCACTGATTTCGAACGGTTCTCCAGAATTTCCTTTTCCTTGCTGTGTTTTTTGGCTTTCACCACCACTTCTTTCAAGTGCAACATTTTACCTTGTACTCCTTTCTTAGCTATTGAATCGTAATTGATCTTCGGGATAGAGATTGGAGTTGAGTCTTTTGCCGCACGAATCAATGTATCGGTTACAGCCGGTTTATCTTCTTCAGAATTTGGTATATGAGAAAATAAATCGGTGTATCGGTATTGTTTTGGCTCGGGGCTGAATAGTTTGTCTAACACCGTGCGGTAATCTTTCTTTTTCCTCTTTTCCCTTACAGCAAAAACCATTTCCCATCTCCCCTGCACATCGGCATTGAAACTAAATCGTCCCAAGCTGTCGGTAACAAAATATTCTATAAAACTATTGTACAACTTGGTGCTATCATCCTTCTGGGAAATAAGGCTCGATACACTCACATTGGGCTTAGGCACGGATTTGACAAACGAAACCACTTGTCCGTTGATCTCAATTCCTTTTTCGGGTTGGTGTTTCAGCTCAAAGGTTTTCTTGCCACTCACCCAGTCCCAATTGTAGCGATGCCAACCTTGTACCATCAGGAGTAAGTCCAGTGCCCGTTGGTGAATGGTGTCATTTGATTCAAAATAATAATCCGGGTTATGCACATACCCTTTTATCTCCGACATAAGCAGCAGATTGGATTGGATGTTCTGATCGGGTTTTACGTCGTTCTGTTTGTCTCTTATCAATACAGAAAAAGTAGTTTCCACCGGAATTGTATCCCTTTCGGAGATGGCAAACTGCATATTGATTTGCTCGTTGGGGTTGTACCGCTCTTTGTCTGTTTTCGCCTGAATATTTAGCTTCTCCTTTCGGTGAATAAACAAAAGTCTGTCACCCAGAATCTGTCCTTGCGTATTGAATAGTATAAGTCTTGAAACTCCTGCCGGAAAATTGGTTTTGCATATTCGGAACTGAATCGGCTTACCTTCAGAAGTATCAATCATCATGTATTTCTGCAGGGAGCTTCCACTCAGTAGCACCAATCCGAATATACCACGTGGTGTATCGTTGTTTGAAAGCACACTCACCCCAATGCTGTCTGAGAAAGAGAGGTTATCCACTTTCAGCACAATTCCTTTGGGCTGAACAGCAGGAAGGTCGAACTGATAGGGCTTGTTTTGGTAAGTGACGGTTACTTTGGGTGCTTTAGGTTGTACTTTGTTACTGGGAGTGAATGAGAAAACTCCTCGTCCATCGTGCAGAGATTTAAATCGAACGACGATTTCTTTATTTTCACCAACCACTTCCCCCGATACTTCAATGGGATTACCATAGGCATCCGTAGCCTCGAAAGCAACTTGTGAAGGCACTCCGGCAACCAGATTCCCGCCTTCGGGGAAGAACTTCAGGGTTACTGCTTTCTCTTTTACGGGTGTTTTCCGCAATACCGGGTATGATCCACGTCCATACTTCATCAGGCTTTTTTCTTCGTAAGCTCCCGGTTTGGTGGGTTTATCATACACGGCAAAGGTGCGGGAGAAAATAGTTTCTTCCCCGAAGTTGAGCATATACTTGGTATAAGCCCGCACTTCATAGAAACCGGAATAAAACGGTAGTTTATTCAAGCTAAAGTTGCCATGACACTTTCCGTTCTCTACCTTGAGTATTTGCTTGTCGATGACTTCACCTCCCGGGTTAAGCAATTCCACATATAGCGTTTGGCTTAGGGTACTAGTCTTGTGAAAGCCCGAAGCAACCAAATAGCAACTAAACCAAATATCATCGCCCTGATAATAGGTGGAGTTATCAAAGTGTAGATACACTTTTTCCTGCGGCAGGTTTTTGGAGAAATGATCCACTATGCTGACGTACCGCGCTAGTTTGCTGATAATGGTATCATTGCTCTGGGCGGAAACCTGAATTATCAGGCTTAAGCCAAGAAACAGGAGAACTGCTGTTTTTTTGATTGTATTCATACTGTAATGTGATTTTTCAAGTATTATATTGGGTCTCGCGATTTGCAATCGCGCAAATTAAATTATACCGCGATTGCAAATCGCGAGACCCATATTTATTCGTAATCCCCTTTATTTCTTCAACACTCCCATCACTCCCTGCGGCGTAATAGCTTCTGCACTAATACTAAAACTTTTGCAGCTGCTATTATTATAAAATTGTATCAAAGCTTTACCTTTTTTATCTGTTTTGACAGCGGGATTCCAGTACAGCGTACGACGGTAATCTGCCTCAGGTGGTAGTATGCTGTAATTTGGACTGTAAAACTCTTTTACCTGACTGTAACCATCCAACCAGGTCTTACGGACACCTCTGCCGGGTTGGGTAGGAGTATTCCAGTCGGGGAAAGTTTCAATAAAAACTACACAACCATAGCAAGCAGGTGGATCGTTCACTGGGTCTTCCCAATCACTCGGTTCTACGTACTTTGCAATTGAACGCGCATCCTCGCTAATATACATGGATTTGATACATTCCGCTCTATAATAATTTGGAATTCTAAAACTTTCCACGAAATTAGTTATCGTATAATTAACTATCAGAAGAGTATTTCTGTTTTTATACATTAATCTTCTTCTTACACCGTCATATACCATATAAAAATCCTTATTTTTCTTCACTAAAAAATCACCCAGAAAATCTTCTGTGACTTCTCCCTGATCCCAAACTTTATCTTGCTCTGCATAAACATCATAGTAAGCCACTGATTTCGAACGGTTCTCCATAATTTCCTTTTCTTTGCTGTGTTTTTTAGCTTGCACCACCACTTCTTTCAAGTGCAGTATTTTACCTTGTACGCCTTTCTTAGCAATTGAGTCGTAGTTAATCTTCGGAATTGCGATTGGAGTTGAGTCTTTCGCCGCACGAAGCAATGTGTCTGTTACAGTCAGTTTATCTTCTTCAGGGGTGGGTATGTGGGAAAATAAATCAGTGTATCGGTATTGTTTTGGCTCGGGGCTGAAAAGTTTGTCTAACACTGTACGGTAATCTTTCTTTTTCCCGTTTTTCCTTACGGCTAAAACCATTTCCCATCTACCCTGCACATCGGCATTGAAGCTAAACCGACCCAAACTGTCGGTAATAAAATACGCTGTAAAACTATTATACAACTTGGTGCTATCATCTTTCTGGGTAATAAGGCTCGATACTTTTACATTCGGTTTGGGAATCGATCTCACAAACGAAACCACTTGTCCGTTGATCTCAATTCCTTTTTCGGGTTGGTGTTTCATCTCAAAGGTTTTCTTGCCACTCACCCAGTCCCAGTTGTAACGATGCCACCCTTGAACCATGAGCAATAAGTCGAGTGCTTGTTGGTGTATCGAGTCAGTCGATTCGAAATAATAATCGGGATTATGTACATAGCCTTTTATCTCAGACATAAGCAGCAGATTGGATTGGATGTTCTGATCGGGTTTTACATCGTTCTGTTTGTCTCTTATCGATACAGAAAAAGTAGTTTCCACCGGAATTGTATCCCTTTCGGAGATGGCAAACTGCATATTGATTTGCTCGTTGGGGTTGTACCGCTCTTTGTCTGTTTTCGCCTGAATATTTAGCTTCTCCTTTCGGTGAATAAATAGGAGTCGGTCACCCAGAATCTGTCCTTGCGTATTGAATAGTATAAGTCTTGAAACTCCTGCCGGAAAATTGGTTTTGCAGATTTGGAACTGAATCGGTTTTCCTTCCGAGGTATCAATCATCATGTATTTCTGCAGGGAGCTTCCACTCAGTAACAACAACCCGAATATACCGCGTGATGTATCGTTGTTTGAAAGCACACTCACCCCAATGCTGTCTGAGAAAGAGAGGTTATCCACTTTCAGCACAATTCCTTGTGGCTGTACAGCAGGAAGGTCGAAAGTGTATTTTTTGTCTTTGTAATCAACAACTGCCTGAGGGAATTTATCAGCTTTGTTTTTTTGTGTGGATAATGCTTTTGTCGGTGTATATGTAAAAACTCCTTTTCCATCATGTACGGATTTAAAACGAACGATTGTTTCTTTATTTTCACCAACCACTTCCCCCGATACTTCAATGGGATTACCGTATGCATCAGTAGCTTCGAAAGCAACTTGTGATGTCACTCCGGCAACTAGATTCCCACCTTCGGGATAGAACTTCAGGCTTACTGATTTCTCTTTTACTGGGGTTTTACGCAGTACCGGATATGATCCCCGTCCATATTTCATCAGACTTTTTTCTTCGTAAGCGCCCGGTTTAGTGGGTTTGTCGTAAACGGCAAAGGTGCGTGAGAAAATAGTTTCTTCTCCAAAGTTCAGCATATACTTGGTATAAGCCCGCACTTCATAAAAACCGGAATAAAACGGTAGCTTGCTCAACTTAAAACTTCCGTGACATCGACCGTTCTCTACTTTTAACGTTTGCTTTTCAATTACTTCACCGCCTGGGTTAAGCAATTCCACATACAGCGTTTGACTCAGGGTACTGGTCTTGTGAAAGCCCGAAGCAACCAGATAGCAGCTAAACCAAATATCATCCCCCTGATAATACGTGGAGTTATCAAAGTGCAGATAGACTTTTTCCTGCGGTAGATTTTTGGAGAAATGATCCACAATACTGACGTATCGCGCCAGTTTGCTAATAATAGTATCATTGTTTTGGGCTGAAACCTGAATGTTGACACAAACCATCAGAAAAAAAACATATAAGCTTTGTCTATGCTTCATATATTATAATTGTTTACGTTGTTTTTTCAATATAAAAGACCCCTCCGCTTCGCTCGTCCCCTTAAAAGGGGACAACTTTGGAGTCCTTGTCTTAGTTCATCAATTTTTACTTTATATGGTTCAAACTAGAAAACCATATTGATTATTTTACTAATTTCCGCATCCAGTAACTCTTCCCTTTTAAAGGGAAGTGTCCGACGAAGGAGGACGAAGGGTTTAATCAATTATTTCTTCAACACTCCTATCACTCCCTGCGGCGTAATGGTTTCTGCACTGATGCTAAAACTCTTGCAACTGCTGTTGTTATAAAACTGTATCAGGGCTTTACCGTCTTTATCTGTTTTTACCGAAGGATTCCAGTACAGCGTACGGCGATAATCTGCCTCAGGTGGTAATATGCTGTAATTCGGACTATAAAACTCTTTTACCTGACTATAACCATCCAACCAGGTCTTGCGGACACCTTTGCCGGGCTGGGTAGGGATATTCCAGTCAGGAAAAGTTTCAATAAAAACTACACTGCCATAAAATTTAAGTGCTAGCATTATGTTCTCTCTAAAAATAGACTCATTTGAATCTATATAATCTAGGATTGAACGCTCATTCTCACTGATATACATGGATTTGATACAATCCGCTCTAAGCTCATTTGAAGTTTTTATACTTTCCATTATACCAGTTATCTTCTTATAATCAACCACGAGAAGAGCTATTTTGTCTTTATACATTAGTATTTTGAATGGGTTATTATACATCCAATGAAAATCCTTATTTTTCTTCACTAAAAAATCACCCAGAAAATCTTCTGTTACTCCTCCCTTATCCCAAACTTTATCTTGCTCTGCATAAACATCATAATAAGCCAGTGATTTCGAACGGTTCTCCAGAATATCCTTTTCTTTACTGTTTTTTTTGGCTTTCACCACCACTTCTTTCAAGTGCAGCATTTTACCTTGTACTCCTATCTTAGCTATTGAGTCGTAGTTGATCTTCGG
>Ga0302273_1001308_pt1:0-2500 | contig 10375 bp, 4 predicted proteins | sample III_Bog_N1_3_FD_198774 | JGI IMG/M metagenome (GOLD analysis project Ga0302273, IMG submission 198774) | Peat permafrost microbial communities from Stordalen Mire near Abisko, Sweden - III_Bog_N1_3 | ecosystem: Environmental > Terrestrial > Soil > Wetlands > Peat | place: Sweden: Abisko... | reverse complement strand
AGGGTCGACTCCCACTATGAACCCCCCGCTGGCGAGGCCGGAGCCTGCAAGCCTGTTCAAAGGGCCACGCAATGGTCGTCTATAAGATCAGGTACAAGAAGTACTGGGTTCGCAGCGCCTTTCGGGACTGCTTAGAGCTCCAGTTGCCCGGAACTACTGGAGGCCCGGAGGCCCCAGCAGCGGTGCGCCGCAGTTCAACTGTTTCCAGCCGGCTGCTTTGCCCCCTCTCATATACCCTCCGACGGTGTTTTAGTGGGTCGCACGCCAGACCGGGCTCGCGGGCCACTTTTGATTTTCCGCAAAATTCATTTGTATGGGAAAACAAAAAAATCAACTCACGGCCACCAAACCACAAAACCATTTTGCACGCATTTTCCCTTCCCGGTCGTGGCCGACTCAACCTGGCCCGCCGAGTCGATTGCGACCGGTCCCGTCGCCGCCGGACCCCTGGGGGGCCCTCCAGAGGGTCGGTCCAGGGTAGCTACCCTATATACCTACCCTGTAGACATACCCTAGACTCGGCCACGGGGACCCCCTCGCGCGCCCAGCAGAGCCGTGCCGCCACGACCTACCCTGCACCTACCCTAGACTGAGCCGCCTATTGAAGGGCTCCCGCCGCCTACAGGGACCCTCCCAAGCTGCTGAGGGTACTGGTCGGTCTCGCAGCGCTGGCCCCTTCCAATGCATACACCTACCAGTCTGCCAAGGAACGGACGGCTGAGTTGCCCAACTCGACCTATCTGTTTGAAAATTTCAACTTGCATTTCTATATCCCTCGGGAGCCCAAACGAGCCGAGACTAAGCCAGCTGTGATAAGTAAGGCCAGAGCTATAGGGCCAGTTGCTGCGCCATCGCGATCATGGGAGGACAAGCTACCCTACAACTACCCTAGACTTATATCCTGCCAGTATATCCTGGACTGAGCAATAGCCTACCTACTACCCGATAGGCCTACCCTATACCTCACACTATCCAGCTACCCTAGACCTGCCCCCCTTTAAAATAAATAGCAGGCTCCCGGTCCCCCTAAGGGTTAGGGTCTAGGGCTCGAGCTACCCTATAGGCCCACCCTAGACTCAGAGGGTTAGGGTTAGGGGGCGAGCGGCGGGCCACTGGAGGCTGAGGTTCCGGCGAGGGAGGGCCTAAGCCTGCTGCCCAGAAAAGATTCTCCCCTATAGAAAGCCAGCTCGCTAACCGCGCCCACTAACAAGAATCCAAGTTTTACCTACCCTGCACTTGCAGCTGGGCCCCGGCCGGGCGCTCTTATAGACCCTCCGACGGATATCTAGGGTCCCTTACGCCAGACCGAGCTCGCGAGCCAACTTTTCTTTTCCGCAAAATTCATTTATATAGGGAAACAAAAAAAACGACTCACAGCCACTAAACCACAGAACCGTTTTGCACGCATTTCTGCAGGCAGCTACCCTAGACCTAGGTACCCTATACTAATTCCACTATATATACGTCCTCTAAGATAGCCACCTCTCTGCTAGCCATCTCCCGGCGGCCTCCTGCTATATAAGAGCCCTAGGGTAGCTCTCTCTACCTACCCTAGGCCTAGCTAATACCTTAACTCTAGGGTAATTAGCGAGCCTACCCTGTATCGCGATAATATACAGCTCCCGGGTAGTTACTGGCGCTACCCTATAGCGCTACCCTAGACACCCACCCTGGACTTCTGTCTCACTACCTCAGTAATAGGAGTTCCCGCTCAGCCCAAGAGAAACTGACCTACCCTACACCACACTCAGGCTATCAGCCGCAGGGTAATATACCCTCCTACCCTATACCGCGGCCTCAACACAGGGCTCCGTCTCCATCTCGCCCAACAGCAGCCAGCCTACCCTACACCACCCCGCCAGCAGGCTGGAAAGCAGAACCCAAACCCCATCCAATCCCACCAAGTGCCATCGACCTACCCTATAGGGGGAGATCGGAAGCCCTCAGAAGAAACCCCCTACGCCGCCCAGTCTCGCTGAGCTCACATTGGGGAAATCTAGGCGAAGGACGGCTTACCCTCAGCAGATCGTAACAACAAGGCTACTCTACTGCTTACAGGACCGTTTCGCACAGCTAAGTCGTCTGCAAAGGATTTGACCCCGCTCGTGTTGAAATTACAATACGCGAAATACCACGACGCGCTTCGAGCGCCATGGAGGAATCGCCTGCTAAGACACTAAGCCGAAGCCTATTCTTGTCCATCTATACGTGCGGGTGGTATCACCGCGTTCTGGCATGGATTCTGACTTAGAGGCGTTCAGCCATTATCCAGCAGATGGTAGCTTCGCGGCACTGCCCGGTCGGACAGCCGCAAAAACCAATTATCTGAATCAGCGGTTCCTCTCGTACTAAGCTGAATTACCATTGCGGTGAGGTCATCAGTAGGGTAAAACTAACCTGTCTCACGACGGTCTAAACCCAGCTCACGTTCCCTATTAGTGGGTGAACAATCCAACGCTTACCGAATTCTGCTTCGGTATGATAGGAAGAGCCGACATCG
>Ga0302273_1001299_pt1 | contig 10408 bp, 9 predicted proteins | sample III_Bog_N1_3_FD_198774 | JGI IMG/M metagenome (GOLD analysis project Ga0302273, IMG submission 198774) | Peat permafrost microbial communities from Stordalen Mire near Abisko, Sweden - III_Bog_N1_3 | ecosystem: Environmental > Terrestrial > Soil > Wetlands > Peat | place: Sweden: Abisko... | reverse complement strand
TTGCCTGATGGATATCAAGGAGGCTATCGCCGCCGCAGCGCCCGCCTACCCGGCGAGGGAAATGCCAGAAAATAACGCCGAGCGCGTTGAAGTTGGCGCGCGCGCCCTGTCGCCCTATCTGGGCGACAGGCTGCGGGCGGGCGAGATGGCGGGGAAATCCATTTTCGTGCGCGAGTTGTTGCCGCAGGATCTTAAAATCGAGGTCGAATATTTGACCGAAGACGAGGCGATCAAAACCGCCTTTTTTCTCGCCAATGTTGTCGGCCGCGCTCACGCGGGGCAGATGAGCGTGGGAGACGCCGCCGAATGGTGGTCGGATTTGCAGAAAAACCGTTCGAAGTCACTCGACGCGCCATCCTGGCTATGGTCCTCGATTGTATCGCTGCTGATGAGCCATGAAGGCGGCTATCTCGAACATTGCCGCCGTTTCGCCCTGGAGGTTTAGTCGCTCCAATGTCTGGAAGCGGCCCAAGCCGGAGGCGGGCTAGACTCGCTTCGGTTCCCGACGTTGGATGGCGACGCTCCAGATAATCGCCAGCAGGACCAACTGCGCCGGCAATCGCCAGAACAGCAGAGCTGGCGAGACATGCGGAAACAGGTCGGCGCGTAGCCACATGTAAATATTGGCGGGCGTCACCGCTATGGTCAGAAGGAAAAGCCCGACTCCGGCGGCCCGGCGGAATCGCGGCAGGCACAGGCCGAGCGCGCCCGATAATTCGCAAGCGCCGCTGAGGTAAACCGCGGCGTGTCGCCAGGGCAGTTGCGGCGGGACGATCGATACGAAAAGATCGGTGGCTAGAAAGTGCAGCGTTCCGCTGCTCGCAAACAGCAGGATTACGCTGGCGAGGCCGGCGAGGCGGCAGAGGCGGAAAAACTTCGGCAAACCCGCTCGCTCCGACGTTTTAGCCAAACGCCAGTTCAGGCATAGCAGCCGTCAAAAGCCAAGCGTGGCTCAACCTGTCGCCTTGCCGGCGCCGTCAGGCGCCGGCCGCGTCATGTATGGCGCGGGACTCAGTTGACCTTTTTGCCGTCCGGGCCGAACTGCGCGATGTAGGCGATGACATTGTCGATGTCGGCCTGATTGGTCAGACCCGCGAAGGTCATGTAGGTCTTCGGCACGTCATGCTGCGGCTGGCGCAGGTAGGAGGCCAAGGCTTCCTTGGTCCAGACCTTGCCCGAGGCCTTGTTGGCTTCCGAATAATTATAGCCCGGCACGGAGCCGGCCTTGCGGTCGATAAGGCCGTTGAGATTGGGGCCATAGAAATTCTTGGCGCCTTCGCCGATCTGATGGCACTGGCGGCACTTGTCGAAGATCTTGCTGCCGGCGGCGACGTCGGCGGCCTGCGCGCCGAAGGCGAAACCGGCCAGAAGCGCGGCGGAAAGCAGGATGGACTTGGCTTGCATATTCGGGACTCCGTCTTGCCAGGGGCGAGGCCCGGCGCGCTTGTCGCGCGGCGCGGGGCCAACCTGGCTTCTTATCCGTCGAGGGTTGGCGCAAAGAATTGATGCAGCTCAATCCTAGGCCCAAGCGGGCCTGTTCTTCCCCTGTCAGAAAGTCCTATTTTCAGGAGAGCAGAAATGAGAGCAGCGACCGTAATTCGGCGGGCCGCACTGGCTTCTTCAAGATTTCCAGCCCATTCCGGGCGGCTTCTTCTTCCGCCTGCGGCGAGTGGTCGGCGGTGATCAGCAAAGCTGGGACTTTCTGGCCGACGTCGCGCCGCACAGCATCAATCGCCTGCGGCCCGCGTTCCTGATTGTTCAGATGCAGATCGGCGATGATGATCTGCGGCACATTGCACAAGGCTCGCACGCGTTCGACCGCCTCGGCGCCGGAACTGGCGGCGGCGACGTCGCAGCCCCAGCGTTCAAGCAGCAATATCATCGATTCGCTGACCGCCGGTTCGTTTTCGATCAGCAGGATTTTCGCGCCGCTGGTGCGGCTCGGATAGGCGCAGACCAGCGGCGGCGACAGCACGAGCGGCGTCGGCGCGGCGCTGAGCGGCAGCAGCACGGAAAAAGTCGAGCCGCGGCCGATATTCGAGTCGAGCTGTATCGGATGGTTGAGCGCCTGGGCGAAGCGCCGGACGATGGCCAGGCCAAGGCCGAAGCCGGTCTTGCCGGTCGGGTCGTTTTCCTCCTGCTGGAATTCCTGGAAGATCGCCTCGCGCCGGTCCTCGGGAATGCCGGGGCCTGTGTCGCAGACCTGCACTAAAATGTGATCGCCGCGCTGCCGCGCGCCGACGAGCACGCCGCCGCGGCTGGTATAGCGCAGGGCGTTGGCGAGCAGGTTTTGCAAAATGCGGCGCAGCATCAAAGGGTCGGACTGCACATTGCGGCGCGAGGGAAAAATGCGCAGCTTCAAGCCGCGCTTTTGCGCGAAATGCCCGAAATCGTGGGCCAACGGCTCCATGACGTCATTGAGCTCGAAACAGCGCAGTTCGGGCTTCATCACGCCAGCATCGAGTTTTGAAATGTCGAGCAAAGTGCGAATCAAATCTTCGAGCGTCACCAGGCAGCGGTCGACCTGTTCGAGCAGCACGCCGCTTTCCGGGGCCATCTGCAATTCGTCGAGGGCGGACAGAGCCAGCCGCGCGGCGTTGAGCGGCTGCAGCAGATCGTGGCTGACGGAGGTGACGAAGGTGGTTTTCAGCGAACTGGCGGCCTCGGCCTGCCGCTTGGCCTTTTCGATCGAGCGCATCGCCAGCTGCAATTCCTGCGTGCGGCGCCGGACCTGATGATCAAGGGCGATGGCGGTTTCGAACAGCGAAAAGGCGTTGAACTGCCGGTCGACGGAACGTTCGACGCGCGACATCAGCGCCTTGTTGATCTTCTGCAATTTGACGATCTGCCTTTGCAGGTCGTCGACGTTTTCGTGCGTCTCCATCGTCATGGCTGCATTGTCATGGCTGCTTGGCCTCGTCGATCGGCCGGCGGCCAAGCGCGATCCCGGTAAAAGTCTGGTTGACGTGCATCGAGCGATATTGCTCGCCATAAGTATTGAAGCCGACGACGCGGCGGCGGCGATAAAGCTCGGATAATTTTTGCGAAATCTGCTGGCGCTCGGCGGCGAGACGGCGCAGCACGCAATCGAAGCCAATATAGAGCGACACGGCGCCGAGTTCGGCCTCCAGGCGGTCGAAGGTCGCCAGCGTGCTTTCATAGGGGTCGAGCAATTTGGCCACGGTCAGCACGAGTCCCTCGTCAATGGCGCAATAGAAGCTCAACGAGCCGTCGGCGTTCACCTTCTGGATCGAGCGGGCGTAATATTGCCCGCCGACTCCGACGAGCACAGGATGGGAGGCAAAAGAGGCGGCGTCCAGAGTGCTTTCGATCAACCCGACATTATGGGCATATTCAGCCGCCGCCGGTTCGGCGTTGAGTTCGCGCACGATACGCAATTCGGTGTCGGCGTCGGTGACCACCATTTTCTGCGTCGTCGGCTCGAAATAATCACATTTGAACAGGCGGAAGGGCAAAGCAGTGTGGAACAGCAACAGCAGCGCCGCGTCGCGGAAAACCTCGCCGTTGCGGATCATCCAGGTCTTGTTGAAATTCAGACTGTCGCCCGCCGAGCCGCCGACGACCGGCAGGTCGTCGAGCGCCGTGTAAAGCGCCGAAATCACCGCTTCTTCACGCCGGCAGAGTCCGTCGATCAGCAGGATGCCGAAACATTGCTCGATATCGGCGCCGACGTCATGCGCCATCAAGGCGGCGCGCGCTTCGGAAACCGATTCGCAGCCGGCTTCGACGCTGAATTGCGACATGCCTTCCATCAAATGGGCGACGAGCGTGAAATCCTTGCGCAAAAAGCCGAGAGCCACGACAGAGTTCTCGGCCCAGCCTTCCAGCGATAATTCGCCCGCCGTCGTGCAGCCGTAGATCGGCGTCGTCGGCATGAGGCGATGGATTTCCGCGGCAAAGGCGGCGGCGTCGTAAGCGGCGCAGACAAAGCAAACCAGCCCGGCCAGCGCTTCGGGGCCAAGGCCGTGCTTGACGCGCAAATCGCGAGTGATCGCGGCGGCTATGTCTCGCGCCGCCTGAACGGATTCGGCCGCGCTCGTAGACGCGATGACGATGCCATCCGTGCTGTCAGCTCGGGGCTTGCTCAATTGCAATTTCTCGCTTCCTTCCCGGCCGGCGCAAACTTCCTGCTGTTTCACGCGCGTATTCTAGAGCGAAAGTACTATAGGCGTTGCCGCAGACCTAACCCAACTTTGGTTGGGGAGAAAATAATGCCTGAAAACAGGGCGCGCCGCACGAGAGTGGGCGGTCAAGCGGCGCATGTCATTGCGCTGTTGGCCGCGCTGTTGCTTGGCCTGATGGCTGGCGCAGGGCCTACGCGCGCCGCGACGCTGGATCGCGCCGCGGTCGAAAGCTTCTTCCCAAAACCTTATATCGTCGGCGAACGCGATGCGACCTTGCCGGTCTGGCCGATCTTCAAACAGAACGCCACTTCCGACGAATTGATCGCCTATGTGTTCGAATCGATCGATTTCGAGCCGATTCCGGGCTTTTCCGGCACGCCGGTCAATCTGCTGGTCGCTATCAGGCCTTCCGGGGCCTTTCTCGATGTCGCAGTCCTGTCGCAGCATGAGCCGGTGTTCCTCGACGGGCTGGGACCGGAGCCGCTCATCGAATTTCTCAAGCAATATGCCGGCAAGAGCCTGCGGCAATCGATCAAGATCGTCGCCAAGGGCACGCGCGATCCGCGCGCCGATGGCGTCGCCGCCGAGATCGACGGCGTGGCCAAGGCCACCGCCTCGGTGCGGATCATCAACGAAACCATCATCAATTCGGCTTTGCAGGTGGCCCGGGCCCGCCTGGGCTTTTCCAAGGGGCGCGACCCCAATCGTTCGGCGCGCGCCAAGCCCGATGTTTTCGAGTCCCTGACGTTCAAGCAAATGCTCGAGCGCAATTACATCCGCCACTTGCGCCTGACCAACGCCGAGGTTGAAAAGCAATTCGCCGGCACCGTGGCTGAGGGTCTCGACGCGGCGGCGCTGGCCGATCCCAAGAGCGCCTTTGTCGACATTTACCTCGCCGAAGTCGATGTGCCAATCATCGGCCGCAATCTGCTTGGCGAGGCGCATTGGCGCAAGCTGATGGACCAGCTCGATGGCGCGCCGGCGATGCTGGTGTTGGCCAGCGGGCGCTGGACCTTCATGCCGGAAGATTTCGTGCCCGGCTCCACGCCGAATCTGATCGCTCTCGATCAAGCCGAGGCCCCGGTCGCCTGGCGCGATTTCGTCTGGCGCGACACATTGGACATTGAAGGGCCGCCGGCGGGCGACGTGGCGATTCTGCGCATTGCGCCACAGGCCGCCTTCGATCCGGCCTCGCCCTCGGAACTGGCGATCCGCGTCATGCGCGAAAAGGGCCAGATCTATCCCGAGCGCGTCACCCGCGATTTCAAACTGGCTTATGAGCTGCCGCAAAGCCTGTTCGATCTGCCGCCCAGCGACGACGGCAAGGGCCTGCGCTCGATCTGGGCCAGCCGCCAACGCGACATCGCCATTCTGGCGGTCGGCCTACTCGTCCTGGCCGTGGCCTTGTCGCGGCAAAAGGCATTGGTGCGCTCGCCAAAAAACTTCCGCCGCTTTCGGCTCGCCTATCTGGCTTTCACCCTGATTTTCATTGGCTGGCTGGCGCAGGCGCAACTGTCGATCGTCTGGCTGTTTGGCCTCGTCAAGGCGCTCAAGGGCGAGGGCGGCTTCGTCTTCTTCCTTTACGATCCGCCGACTTTGATAATCGCCGTTTTCGCGTTGGCGGCCTTGTTCGTCTGGGGACGCGGCACGTTTTGCGGCTGGCTCTGCCCCTTCGGCGCCTTGCAGGAATTCGCCGGCGAACTCGCCAAACTGCTGGGGCTGCGCCAGTTTGGTCTGCCGCAACGCTATGAAGCCCTGTCGCGCCTGCCGAAATTCGCAGTCCTCGCGGTCATTCTGGGCGTGGCGGTGTTTTTCTCGAACTGGGCGGAAACGGCGGCGGAAGTCGAGCCGTTCAAGACCTCGATCACTTTGGTCTTCCTGCGGGCGACGCCCTTCGTGCTCTATGCCGTGCTGCTGCTGATCGCCGGCATGTTCCACTATAAATTCTTTTGCCGCTATCTTTGCCCGCTCGGCGCGATGCTGGCGGCGCTTAGTTTTCTGCGGCGCTGGGACTGGTTGAAGCGCCGCAAGGAATGCGGCTCGCCCTGCCAATTATGCAAGGTCAAATGCCGCTATGGCGCGATCGAGAAGAGCGGCGCCATTACTTATTCCGAATGTTTTCAATGCATGGATTGCGTCGTGATCCACGATGATGTGACGCAATGCGTGCCGCTGGTGCTGCAGCGCAAGCAGGCGGAGCGGGCCGAGAAAAGGGCACCGCAAATGGAGGCGGCGCAATGAAAAGCCAGGGGCGTAATCGGCGGCAAATGCTGCAATTGGCTCTGGGTGGCGCGGGTCTGGCCGGGGCAGGGGCCTTAGCGGCCGGAGCTTGGGCGGATGCGCGCGTGTTTCGCCGGATCGGCGTCGCCTTCGACACCGGCGTGGCGCTGACCATTGTCGGTCACGAGGAGCGCGCGGCGCAGGAGGCGCTCGACGCCGGCTTCGCCGAGATCCGTCAGCTCGAACGTATCGCCGGGCTTTCGACTGAAGGCAGCGATATTCGCCGGCTTAACGCGACGGGGCGGCTTGACAGCCCTGATGTGGCCTTGCTCGACATGCTGGCCGTCGCCAATGAGGTGCATGACGCCACGGCCGGCGCTTTCGACGTAACGGTGCAGCCCTTGTGGGTTCTTTATGATTCTTACGCCAAGCGCGGCGAATGGCCGGATGCGGCGCAATCGGCGCCGGCCCGCGCGCTGATCGGCCAGCAATTCATCCGCGCCGACGCCGATTCCATCGTGTTCGCCCGCGAGGGCATGGGCGTCACCTTGAACAGCCTGACGCATGGCTATGCCGCCGACCGCGTGGCGCGGCTATTCGCCGAGCGCGGGATCACCCAGGCCTTTGTCGATACAGGCGAGATGGAGGCCTTGGGCCATAAGGCGAGGGGGCGCGATTGGACCGTGGCGGTCAAACATCCGCGCCAGCCTGCCGAAACCCTGGGAACCGCTCCGCTCACCGGATGCATGGCGACGGCGGGCGACTACGCCTATACGTGGTCCGACGATTTTTCCCGGCACCATATTCTTGATCCGCGTAGCGGCGTCTCGCCGGCTTCCTTCGCCAGCGTTTCGGTCATCGCCGCGACCGCGGTCTTGGCCGATGCTCTCTCCACCGCCGTTTCCGTGGTCGGACCGGAGGCGGGGCGGGATCTGCTGCGGCATTTCAAGGCCGAAGCCTATGGCGTGACCAAGGCCGGTGAAATCTGGTCGACGCCCGGCTTTCCGAAACAGGATCTGGTTTGAAGTTTTTGGACTCGGGTCGGCGCGAATCAAAAAGGAGACCGGCCAGCAGCCGATCTCCTTATCCCCGCGAGGGTGGTTCGCTCAGAGGAACGGCTTGCCGACCGGCAGGATATCGCGGCCGAACAGGCTGTTGAAGACGATGTGGAACATCATGTACCAGGCGCAGAGCGCGCAGAGGATCAGATCCCAGGAGGCGAAGGCCTTCAGATCCGCGTAGCCCCAGTTCTCGAGGTCCAGCGCAGTGAAGCCGATCATCAGCAGGGTGAAGCACAGGAACATCACTTTGGAGATCTTGATCGAGGCGATCCACAGGCCGACGCTCATCAGGGTCCAGCCGAACAGCAGGAAGCCGAGGTCGTTCGGGGTCATCGCCAGCATCTTGATGCCGCTGGTCGAGCCGAGCAGGTAAGCGCAGAGCGAAATCCAGAAAGCGCCATAGCTGCAGAAAGCGGCGTAACCGAAGTTATTGCCCATCTTCTGTTCCTGGAAGCCGGCGATCATCTGCGCCAAGCCGCCGAAAATGAACCCGAGCCAGATTACCGGCGCAATGCCGACCCAGCCGAGATTGTGGAATTGCAGCATCAGCGTAGTCAGGCCGAAGCCGGCCAGGCCAACTACCGCCGGGTTGCCCAATGGCTTGGATGAAACCTGGTCGGTTTCTTGCGCGGCGGAAATGGCTGAAGCCGCAGTAAGTGGAAGACCCATCTCAAGCATCCTTTTTTAAGGCGGGCCGACCCGCATTTAACTCGGGCCATTGCTTAACGGATCGACCTTTTTCGTGCGATTAAACAATATGCGTAATCCAAAGGCTGGTCCCCCGGACGATATATACTTAGCTAAAGCGATGAAAAAAGGGCGCGATGTCACGCCCTTTTCTGGTTTTCAGGCCTTAAACTTCAAATCGTTGGGACAAAGGCGCCGGGTGGAATCAGGCCGCAGACATAGGCGTGATGCAAAGCGTCGAGCTGGGCCCAGAGCACGTTGCACTTGAACGTGACGGCGGCGACGCAGGCCACCTGCTCGGCGCGGGTCGCGGCGTGGCTCTTGATATATTCGAGCGCGAAATCGGCGTCGGCCGGCGCCTGCGACAGGCGGCGCTTGAAATAGGCCATCACGTCGTCGCTGATGAAATCGTAATTTTCCAACATGCCGGCGATTCGCTCGCGGTGAATTTTTGGCGCGAAAAGCTCGGTCAAGGACGAGGCCACGGCGATGGTCAGCGGCTGTTCGGCGACGAAACGCACATAGGCTTCGACGGCGAAACGCGTGGCGGGCAGGGCGCCCTGTTTCGACACGACATAGTCGCGGTCGAGGCCGAGACCATCGGTCAAAATCAACCAGCGTTCAATGCCGCCGACCTCCTCGCCGAGGCCGTCATGGTCGTGGATGCGGCTGATCCATTCCCGGCGCAAGGCGCGGTCATCGGTTCGCGCCATCAAGGCGGCGTCCTTGCGCGGCACAGCGTCCTGATAGCAATAGCGATTCAGCGCCCAGGCCTGGACCTGGCCCTTGTTGAGCTTGCCGCCATGCAGCATCTTATGGAACGGATGCTTGTCATGGTAGCGCTCGGCCCCGACGGCGCGGATCGCCGCTTCGAATTCGTCGGGCGTCCACAGCTTGGCGTCAGTCATTTTCCTGCTCCCTGGAGTCGTTTCTGTTGGTTGTTTCGGCGGCCAGATTATCACTCTCGCCGCTGGTCGGCGCTTGCAGTTTACGGGCGAATTGTCGCAGTTCCCGCAGCCGCGCGCCGCGCTCGCCGCGCGGCGTTTCGATGGTCAGGCGGGCGACAATGCGCGCCGGCGAACCGCCGAGAAGAACCACCTCGTCGGCGAGCAGCAAGGCGTCGTCGACATCATGGGTGGCGATGATGGTTGTCGTGCGATCGGCGTGGATACGTGCGACGAGGAGGTCGCGCAGGCGTTGATGCAGCGCGCGATCGAGCGAGGCGAAGGGTTCGTCGAGCAACAGCAATTGCGGCGCGACGGCGAAGGCCCGCGCCAGCGCCGCGCGTCGCGCAAGGCCGAGCGATAATTGACCGGGAAAATCGCCGCCATGGCCGCGCAGCTCAAAGTTTTCCAGCAGGCGGTCGAGGGCCTCGGCCGAAAGATCGGGCGCGACCAGCCGCAGATTATCGAAGACGTTGCGCCAAGGCAGAAGGCGCGGCTCCTGAAAAGCCATGCCGAGACGCCGGGGCCTTCCAGTCAGCGCGCCGCTGAAATCAACGTCGATTCCAGCGATCATCCGCAACAGGCTCGACTTGCCGCAGCCGGAAGGACCGAGTAAGGCCAAGACGGAGCCCTCGGGAACGCGCAGGCTGAACGAGTCGAAAACGAGCCTTTCGCCGCCATCTGCGAGCGAAAAGGCCTTGCGCGAAATATCGATCTCAAGCGCCATGGCGTCGCCACCAGCTGGACGAGCGCTCGGCGGGGCGCAGCACGAAAGTTTCGACCAAGATCATCAATCCGACGAAGGGCAGCGCATAGGCGAGCAACAAGGGCAGGTCGAACAGCTGAAAGGCCAGCCCCATCTTGAAGCCAACGCCATTCGGCCGGCCGAGCAATTCCACGACCAGTACGATCTTCCATACCAGCGACAAGCCGCTGCGGGCGCTGGCGGCCAGAAAAGGCGCGAGCTGCGGAGCCAGCACGTGTCGCCAGCGACGCCAGCGAGGAACGGCGAAAACGTGCGCCATTTCATCGAGTCTTGGATCAAGCGCCCGCGCGCCCTCGCGCATCGTCACCATGGCGTTGGGCAACTTGTTCAGCACGATGGCGGCGAGGGCCGAGCCTTCGTTCAGCCCGCCCCAGATATAGGCGAACATGATGATGACCAGCGCTGGCGTGTTGAGCAGGATGACCAACCAGGGATCGAACAGCCGGTCGAGTTTTGGCGCGCGACCCAGAATCACGCCAAGGATCGAGCCAATGATCATCGCTAAAGTGAAACTGGCCAGAACCCGCGCCAAGGTCGCCGCGAGGTTGAAGAAAAGCTCGCCAGCGCGAGCTTCGCCGACCAGTG
>Ga0302273_1001293_pt1 | contig 10435 bp, 7 predicted proteins | sample III_Bog_N1_3_FD_198774 | JGI IMG/M metagenome (GOLD analysis project Ga0302273, IMG submission 198774) | Peat permafrost microbial communities from Stordalen Mire near Abisko, Sweden - III_Bog_N1_3 | ecosystem: Environmental > Terrestrial > Soil > Wetlands > Peat | place: Sweden: Abisko... | reverse complement strand
TTCAAGGATTTGCTTCAGTTTAATGACCTGTGTAGATGTTTTTCCGGTAAACTGCTTAACGGTTTGGGTCAAATGATTGGGTGTTACGGTCAGTAAAACGGCATAATCGGCCAACGATAGGTTTTTCAGATAATTTTCCTCGACCAACTGGTAGAACCGTTTCACTAAAATGTGTCCTTTCCCTTTCCGGATGCCGTTTTCGTTGGTTTTATAACGAGACGAACAAGTCGTTAAAATCAAGTCGAGAATCGACCGTAACATTTCAAAAGAATTCGAATCCAGCTTTTTCAATTCTGAAATTCCCTGCAAAAACAGTCGTTCCAGAAAGCTGACATCTTCTTTGTTATTAAGCAGCAAGGGCGGATTATCCTGTTGAAGGGTGTAAAAAAACGGAAATTCGATCAGGCTGTTCTGGTCGCTTCGGTTCAACAAATAAAAATCGGAAGTAAAAATAAAGATGAAACCTTCGATATCCTGCGAAAACTCAAGCTTGTGCGCTTGTCCGGGCGACATAAAAAAAACACAAGGCGGCTTTATTTCATATTTATTGCCATCAATCACATGATATCCGGAGCCTTTCTGAAGGTACAGCACCTCGAAAAAATCGTGCCGGTGCGGATATTTTACGCTAAAATGCCGGTTGGCATCAAATACTTCGACCTGAAATTGCTGACTCTTTCGTTCAGGCGAACTGAAATTATGTAAGCTGTAAACCGGAAGTTGTTCGGAGGATGGTTTCATGAATGCACTTTGATGGATGACTAAAGTAAGGAGAGTCCCTAAATAATACCTTCTTGCCTCAAAATCTCCAGAATCTTTAATTTCGAGATTGATGGTAGTTCGCTTTTGTCATAAATGGAAATCAAAGTGATATCTTTTTCGCTTTCAGTGACCAGTAATTCAAATGTAATTATCCTGAAACCGCCACTTTTACCTTTATTTTTTGATTTTACCAAAAGCCTGTATTTAAAAATACCACCGCCCAAATCAACAGATCTGCTATCTGCCAGATTTTCAACAAACAATTTCAAATCAATGTCAATAGACTGAAATTTCCGCTGGTATTTTTTGAATCTCTTATTGAAATTGGGTGTGAAGTAAACCGATATATTCATATCAGAAGTTCGCTAAACGGTTTTCTTTTACCAGCCTTTAACTCCTTAATAGATGTTTGAATATCATCGTATATGTCATCTTTTTCAATTTCAATATAAGTACCATCTTTGGCCATTTCCGTAATAAGCCCGAAAAGGTATTTCCCTTTATTGTTACTTGTGTCAATTTTAATTGTAAGAGTTTCCATGGCCTGTTTATTTTAAAGCAAAGCTACAAAACTAAGGGATAACCACCAATTGGATTCAGAAGGATTCCTTCTCTTTTAAAGATGAATTGCAGACTGTAAACCGGTAACTGTTCGGAGGATGGTTTCATTTTAAAATTAGTTCGGAGTGCCTAAAGTTCGGAGTGCCTAAAGTAAAATACCAAGCTTCGATCATCTTACTTTTTCAACTTTAGGCACTTTAGTTACACTTTAGGCACTCCTCACTTTTTAATCTACCTGTTCGAGCAAAGTATCGCGTTCTCTCAGGAATTTTGAAAGCCTTTCAATGTTGCTTCGTGTAATTGCAACTCTTCCGGAGCGGTTAAACTGGGTCACGCCAAACACATTCAGCTCATCAAAAAGCTGTTGCGTTTCGTGCGTATGTCCGGTTTTTTCGATGACCACGTATTTGCGGGTGATCTCAAGTATCCTGGCGCCAGAATTACGAACAATTTTTTCGATCTTATCCGACTCAAATAACTCTTCAATTGAAACTTTATACAAGGCAATCTCCTGACAAATCATCTCTTCGTTGGTATTGTAATAGGCCTTCATTACATCGACTACCTTTTCGAGCTGACTAACCACTTTCTGAACACGATCGGGAGTTTCCTTGATCACGATGGTAAATTTGAATACGCCTGGAATTGCTGATGCAGAAACAGTCAGGCTATCGATATTTATTTTGCGCCGGGTAAAAATGATTGTTATTCGACTGAGCAACCCGATGTGGTCTTCAGAAAACACGGTGATGATATATTCTTGTTTCATGTCTTTCTTTTTTAAGGTTCTAACAAAATATCAGAGATGGATGCACCGGTTGGTATCATCGGGAAAACATTGTCTTCCTGTTCAACAACAACTTCCAGTACATAAGGTCCTTTGTGATCGAGCATTTCCTGAATTGCGCCTTCCAGATGGTCGCGCGATGTAACTTTTTGCGAAGCCAATCCATACGCTTTGGCAATGCCTACAAAATCCGGATTTTTCATCTTGGTAAACGAGTAACGTCTTTCGAAGAACATCTGTTGCCATTGACGAACCATTCCGAGGAAGTTATTATTCAGCACGATGATTTTAATATCGAGTTCATATTGGGCAATGGTTCCCAATTCCTGAATGGTCATCTGAAAACCACCGTCGCCGGCAACGGCAAATACCACACGGTCGGGTTGGCCGATTTTGGCACCCATGGATGCAGGAAGTGCAAAACCCATGGTTCCCAATCCTCCTGAAGTTATATTGCTGCGGGTCTGACTGTATTTAAAGTAACGTGATGCAATCATCTGTTGCTGACCAACGTCGGTAACCAAAATCGCATCGTTATTGGTTTTTTCAGCAGCAATGCGGATTACTTCGCCCATGGTTAAACCTGGCTTTGTGGGATAAATATCTTTTGAAATTACCTTATCGTTTTCAACCTTATCGCAATCGCGGAATTCCTGAAGCCAGGCCTGATGCGAATTCGGGTTGACATTGTCGATCAGCATTCTCAACGATTTTTTGGCGCTACCCAGGACTGGGACATCGGCCTTAATGATTTTATTGATTTCAGCCGGGTCAATTTCGAGATGAATGATTTTGGCCTGATGGGCATACGCAGCAACTTTTCCGGTTACACGATCGTCAAAACGCATCCCAATGGCAATCACAACATCAGCTTCATTCGTTTTGATGTTTGGGCCATAGTTCCCGTGCATTCCGAGCATTCCGACATTGAGCGGATGGTCTGAAGGAAGTGCGGAAAGCCCGAGCAATGTCCATGCAGCCGGAATACCGGTTTTCTCGACCAATTCTTTCAACTCTTCTTCGGCATGAGACAATATAACACCGTGACCAAACAATATGATTGGCTTTTTAGCTTCGTTGATAAGGTCGGCAGCAGCTTTTACCTGAAACGGATCAACCGGGTATTCAGGTAAATAGCTTCTTATTTTGGTGCATTTTTTATATTCGAAATCGAAAAGACCAAACTGGGCATCTTTCGAAATATCCAACAATACAGGCCCGGGACGGCCAGTCAAGGCAATATGGAATGCTTTTGCAATCGCTTCCGGGATTTCTTCGGCAGTGGTAACCTGAAAGTTCCATTTTGTCACCGGCAACGTAATGCTTATCACATCCGATTCCTGAAAAGCATCGGTTCCGAGCAGCGGAGAAGCTACCTGGCCAGTAATACATACCAACGGAATTGAATCGATTTGTGCATCGGCCAATCCGGTGATCAGGTTTGTTGCTCCGGGACCTGAAGTGGCAAAGCAGACCCCGACTCTTCCGGAAACCCCGGCATAACCTTCGGCTGCATGAATAGCGCCCTGTTCGTGCCGGGTTAAATAATGAGTAACTTTTTGATCATAATCGTAAAGTGCGTCGTAAATGGGCATAATCGCACCTCCAGGATACCCGAAAATGGTGTCAACACCTTCTTCGAGCAAGGATAATATAACGGCTTCCGAGCCGCTTACACGCTGTGTTGCCATATTCTTTTTGTTTATTTATTTTCAATGTAAAAGTTCGGAGTGCCTAAAGTATTTTTCGCAACCTATAACTTTAGCGCACTTTAGGCACTCTAGTTCACTTCTTTTAGTCAATCAATCGAATTGCTCCGCGGTCGGCTGACGAAACCATGCTTGCATAAGCTTTCAACGCTTTACTAACCTGACGTTTGCGATTGACGGGTTTAAAAGCATTTTCCGCTTTTTCGTTTTCCTTCTTCCTTCTTTCTTCCAGTTCCGTATCACTAATCAGAACGTTGATTTGGCGCGAAAGAATGTCAATTTCGATCAGGTCGTTATCCCGAACCAGCCCAATTTCACCACCGGCAGCAGCTTCCGGAGAAACATGGCCAATTGATAAACCGGATGTTCCGCCTGAAAAACGACCATCGGTAATCAAGGCACATGCTTTGCCAAGTCCCATCGATTTGATATAGGAAGTTGGATATAACATCTCCTGCATTCCCGGACCACCTTTTGGACCTTCATAAATGATCACAACCACGTCGCCGGCTTTCACTTTGTCGCCAAGAATTCCGTTGCAGGCATCATCCTGCGATTGGAATACCCTGGCAGCTCCTTTAAAATGATAAACCGAAGGATCGACTCCTGCTGTTTTTACGATACAGCCGTTTCGGGCAATATTGCCATACAGAACAGCCAGCCCGCCGTCTTTGTTGTAAGCATGATCGTAATCGCGGATACAACCTTGTGCCCGGTCGGTATCCAACTCTTTATAATATTGTTCCTGCGAACCCATAACAAGGTTGCGTCCACCTCCAGGCGCTGATTTGTATCTCCGGAATGCATCTTCATTAACTGACGGAGCCATCACATCGTATTTGGCAATGGCTTCGCCCAAGGTATTTCCATCAACTCTGAAAGTTGATAAATCGATCATATCCACACGAGCAAGCTCGGCTAAAATTCCAAGTATTCCGCCAGCCCGGTTTACATCCTGAACATGGTAATTACCGCTTGGAGCTACTTTGCAAAGGTGGGGAGTTACGCGCGACAATGCGTCAATGTCTTTCATCGTGAAATCGACTTCACCTTCAGAAGCAATAGCGAGAATGTGCAAAACCGTATTGGTCGAACCGCCCATGGCGATATCCAGTTTCATTGCATTTTCGAAGGCTGCTTTGGTCGCAATATTTCTTGGCAATACCTTTTCATTGCCATTTCGGTAATAATCGTTTGCCATTTCAACAATGCGTCCTGCAGCTTCTTCAAATAACTTTTTCCGGTTTGCATGGGTTGCTACAATAGTTCCGTTGCCCGGTAGCGCCAAACCCAGCGCTTCGGCCAGACAGTTCATCGAGTTTGCTGTAAACATTCCGGAGCATGAACCACAGGTTGGACAAGCGCCACGTTCTATTTTATCTAATTTTTCATCTGAGACCGAATTGTCGGCAGCCATCACCATGGCATCGATCAGATCATACATTTTCCCATCGATTTCACCAGCTTCCATCGGACCGCCGGAAACAAAAATGGCCGGAATATTCAGGCGCATAGCGGCCATCATCATTCCGGGTGTAATTTTATCGCAATTCGAGATGCAAACCATGGCATCAGCCTGATGAGCATTGCACATATACTCTACGCTGTCGGCAATTACATCGCGCGACGGAAGCGAATACAACATGCCATCGTGTCCCATGGCGATTCCGTCGTCAATGGCAATCGTGTTGAATTCAGCGGCAAAACAACCTTTTTGTTCGATGATACCTTTAATATACTGACCAATTTCGTGAAGATGTACATGACCAGGAACAAATTGTGTAAACGAATTGACGATGGCAATCACCGGTCGTCCCATTTGTTCTTCTTTCATTCCATTTGCCCGCCAGAGGCTTCTTGCACCTGCCATACGCCGTCCCTCGGTCGTAACAGCTGATCTTAATTGTTTTTTCATACCTTTTTGTCTGAATTTATTTTTTCCTTAAAAAAAATCCTTTCTCATTTAAATGAGAAAGGCTTACAAGTTTTAACTTACATTATACCAATCTCATTCAGCACGAAGGAGGACCACCACGCTGACAAGAATTAGAGATATAATGCTGATATTTTTCATTACTGTTTCCTATTTATGCCGACAAATGTAAAAATTAATTTTTAACACCAAAATAAATTTGAAAGTTAATTGCTGATTTATTTATAAATCTGTAAGGAAAGCCAGTGGATTTGCGCTATTCAAGCACTTTGAAGCAGCCATTTTCTCCATTTATACATTTCGCGAAAGCAAGAAAAAGATTGTATCCTTAAAGGTTCACATCTCTGGGATCATCTTTTCGTGGATATTCACTGATTTTGATGTAACGGGATCGTAAAATAGAACATTGATCCTTTCCCCGGTTCCGATTCCAGCCATATTTTTCCACCCATCAACTCGATAAGGTTTCTTGTTATAGCAAGGCCAAGGCCATTGCCTCCATATTTACGCGAATTAGATGATTCAACTTGTCTGAAACGATCGAATATTTTTTCGTGAAATTCTTCAGGAATGCCAATCCCGGTATCTTTGACACAAAATTCAACCATTTCTCCTTTGATCTGATAACTTATTTGGATATATCCTTCGGTAGTGAACTTCAATGAATTGCTAATCAGATTATTGAAAACCTGGCGGAGCCTGTCAACATCAGCCAAAATTGATATTTCCTTATCAAAATCAGGCATTTCGACCCTGAATTCGAGATTTTTGTTTTTTAACTTAATCGAAACCTGTTCTTTGATTCCACTAATAAACTTATTTACTTTAATTTGACTTTGTCTGATCGTGATCAGTCCGGATTCCATTTTCGAAATATCGAGAATATCGCTGATGATGATTAACAGGTTGTTCCCATTATCGATGATATGCTGAAGGAACTCCCCTCTTTCACTCTCTTCGAAATCGGGATCGACCAGCAACTCGGAAAATCCGATAATACTGTTCAATGGAGTTCGTATTTCGTGCGACATATTGGCCAAAAAAGCCGATTTCAAGCGATCGCTTTCTTCGGCTTTGTTTTTAGCAATTATCAAATCGGCTTCCATCTGTTTACGAATACTAATATCTTCTTTGATGGCGATGTAATTGGTAATTAATCCATTTTCATTCTTTATGGAAGTCATGGTGGCCCATTCCCAATAAAGTTCGCCATTCTTTTTACGGTTCAGAAATTCGCCCCTCCAGACATCGCCCGAAGTAATGGTTTCCCACATTTGTTTGTATGATTCGGCAGGCATCTGACCAGAACTTAAGATGCGTGGGTTTTTACCAATCACTTCGTCGGCTGTATATCCGAGAATATCCGAGAATTTGGGGTTTACGTATTCAATGTTGCCATTAACATCGGTAATGACGATGGTCGAAGGGCTTTGTTCAATGCTTTTAGTTAGCTTTTGTATCTGATGTTCGGCCTTTTTTATCTCGGTAATATCACGCCCAATACCAACTAATCCAACAGATTTTTCTTGTTGATCGAAAAGAGGTATTTTCGAGGTTAACAACCAACGTTGATGGCCATCTTTATCCAGAAATACTTCCTCCCGGTTAATTACTGCCTGACCTGTTTGTATTACCTTTAAATCGTCGGCATATCCCCTTTGACCAATTTCTTCGGGAAAGAGTTCCAAATCGGTTTTCCCTAGGACTTCGGCTTCGGTCGAAAAACCAATGTTTTCAACATCGAACCGGTTTGCCACTCTTTTGCGGCATTCATTATCTTTTACAAAGATGGCATCCGGTAAATTATCGATCAGAGCACGAAGAAATTTGCGTTCATTTTTGGTAGTTTCTTCTGCTTTTTTTCGTTCCGTAATATCACGAATAATCCCGCCAATCCCTTTCTTATGACCTTTCAGTGGTAATGGGAATTTAGTAGCTTCAAATATGCGGTCACCCAACTTTTCTTCAACCATAAAAGCTGTTTCTGTCTCCAAGGCTTTATGGTCGGATGACCGGCAAGGATAAACAGTCATTTCGTCTGCTAATTCCTGATCGGTTTTGTTAATTAGCTGTTCTTTTGTTTTGCCAAAAAACTTTGCCATCGAATCGTTTGCCATTAAATACCTGAACTGATCATCCTTCACAAAAATCATATCTACATTCGAATTGATAAAAGCATTGTAATGTTCTTCGTTTTCGCGCAAGGTATTTTCCGTAGCCCGTTCCTTGGTCTGATCGCGAAATACCAAAACAACCCCGGTAATCTCTCTGTTTTCGTTCCGGATGGGCGCACTACTGTCGGCAATTGGACGTTCAGTGCCATTTTTGGCAATCAACAACGTATGATTAGCCAAACCAACAACAGCACCTTCTCTCAATACTTTTCGGACTGGTATTTCAACTTGGTTTCGGTCTTTTTCATTGACAATACAAAACACATCTTCCAGGTCCCTTCCTTCAGCTTCAGCTTGTTTCCAACCGGTCAGATTTTCAGCAACCGGATTCAGCAGCTTAACACATCCATTTTTATCAGTTGTAATAACACCATCACCAATGCTGAATAAGGTAGTACGGAACCGCTCTTCACTTTCGAGCAAAATCTGTTCTGCTTGCTTCCGTTTTATAATTTCACCTTCAAGCTTTTCATTCTTCGCTTTCAAATCGAGTTGTAAACGAGATAAGTTGATGTGTGTGTTTACCCTGGCCAATACTTCTTCTTTTCGAAAAGGTTTGGTTATATAATCGACACCACCTACCTGAAATCCAGTTACTTTTGACAGATCGTCGTCTAATGCACTGATGAAAATAACCGGAATCTCACACGTAGTTACATCCGCTTTTAAACGACGGCATACTTCAAAACCATCCATGCCAGGCATCATTACATCAAGTATAACGAGTGAAGGCATTTTTGTTTGAATGATCTGCAAGGCTAATTCTCCGCTGACAGCCGACAAAACGGCATAACCATAAGCTTTTATGATATCAATTAAGAGTCTGAGGTTTGAAGCGTTGTCGTCAACTATTAAAACTTCAATGTTTCGCCTCAACTCAGGTTGGTCAACAATCATTTTTCTTCCTCCTGATAGTTCAAAAATGGTATAAATTAGATATTTGAAAAAGGCATGTAGCAAATTTTTTTACGCATCATCTTTCTCGTTCTTCCTTTTCCGGCTTAAAAATAAGAAAATCAAAATAGCATAATGAATTTCCCAACTCAAATTTTCCCGATCATAAAAATGGCAGGTCGCTTATGGATATCGGGGATGTTGGTTTTCCAGTATGAAATCGGTTTTGAACGGATAAATTCGGTGCCCAGCGTGATGTCGGCAGCAATACACAACATGGTTTGCGGGTCGCAATTTTTGATTAGTTCGTCGAGCAATTGTGCATTCCGGTAAGGTGTTTCAATGAAAATCTGCGTCTGGCCTTCGGTTTGCATCCGCTTTTCCAACATTTTAATATACTGCGATTTCTCAGGATTTTTGATTGGCAAATAGCCGTTAAAAGCAAAATTCTGACCGCTCATTCCTGAAGCCATCAATGCAAGTAATATCGACGAAGGGCCAACCAGCGGCACCACCTGGATGTTTTGGACGTGGGCAATCCGAACAACATCGGCTCCGGGATCAGCAACTCCCGGACAACCGGCTTCCGAAATAATGCCGATGTCCTGTCCATGTTGGATTGGTTCTAAAAACCGACTGATTTCCTTTTTATCGGTATGCTGGTTAAGTTCAAAAAAAGTAAGGTCGTCAATTACAATGGCTGGATTCACTTTTTTCAGGAATCGCCTTGCTGTGCGGATATTTTCGACAATAAATACCGAAACAGAAGTAATCAATTGCGTAAGATCGGGAGGTAAAACCCGTTCGATGCTGGTGTCGCCTAAGGTTGTCGGAATCAGATATAGTTTGGCCATGAATTAAATTTTTTCAAAAATAGTTAAAAACCTTCGGTGGGCAGAGGGCAATCCTTATTTTTGTGAATCAAATAGCACGATTGTGAAACTTACTTTTTTAGGAACAGGAACATCACAGGGAGTTCCGGTGGTCGCCTGTCGATGTCCGGTGTGTTTGTCAGGTAACCCGAAAGACCAGCGATTGCGGGCTTCGGTGATGATTGAAACCGAAACCCAATGTCTGGTCGTTGATGCCGGGCCCGATTTTCGACAACAAATGTTAGCGCATAAGGTTTGCCATTTAAATGGCATTTTGATAACCCACGAACATGTCGATCATATTTTTGGCCTCGACGATATCCGGGCATTCAATTGGGTTCAGAAACAACCTACCGATATTTATGCTGAAGAGCGCGTCCAGATTGCCATTCGCCGCATTTTCGATTATGTGTTCGCCGTCTATAAATATCCGGGTATACCGCAAATGCACCTGCATTTAATTGAAAATAAGCCATTCACGATCGGAGATTTAGAAGTTTTGCCCATTCGTGGTTATCATCACAAATTACCGGTTTTCGGCTTTCACTTCGGAAAAATTGCTTATGTAACCGATATAAACCGGCTTGAAGACGCTGAAATGGAGAAACTCCGTGGACTGGAGGTTCTGGTACTGAATGCCTTGCGCAAAGAAGATCATATTTCGCACTACAGTTTGCATCAGGCTCTTGATTTAATTGCTGAAGTAAAACCTAAAAAAGCTTATTTGACGCACCTTTCGCATC
>Ga0302273_1001286_pt1 | contig 10461 bp, 8 predicted proteins | sample III_Bog_N1_3_FD_198774 | JGI IMG/M metagenome (GOLD analysis project Ga0302273, IMG submission 198774) | Peat permafrost microbial communities from Stordalen Mire near Abisko, Sweden - III_Bog_N1_3 | ecosystem: Environmental > Terrestrial > Soil > Wetlands > Peat | place: Sweden: Abisko... | reverse complement strand
ACATGGCGGCAGTGTTTCTGTCGCTGCCTGTCGCTACCGCGATGGTTGCTTTACCTACTGCCGTGATGGCTCAGACGGATGCACCTGAACTGCGCTCTTTGAAAGTCAGCTCCAACGGCGGGCTGAGTGCCGGGGCTGAGCTGGGTTTTACGGTCGAAGGGACGGCTCGCGCCAAGAGCCATGTCCGTATTGATGGTGTCAACCGAGACATCATCCTGAAGGAAACAGCGCGTGGCGTCTATACCGGCACTTACACGATTCTGAGTCAGGATCGTATTGTGCAGACCAGCCCAATACGCGCTATTGTGCAGGCGGGCAATCGCAACGTCGTTGCCAATTACACCTTCCCGGTCGGCATGGGGACGGCGCCAGCGTCAGTGCCGGTATCGGTGCCAGTTGCTGATCCGCTCAAGGCAAAGATCAAGGAAAAAGAAAAAGAAAAAGTAAAGGCCAAGGCTAAGACTGAAAAGCTCAGGATTGACCGCTTTATCGTCGATCCTGTTGCCAAGTTTGAGCCGGGGGCCGAGCTGCATTTCTCCCTCAATGGCATGCCAGGCGGCACGGCTGAGATTGAAATTCCCGGAATTTTGAAAAAAGTTCCGATGGATGAAGTCAGTCCCGGTGTCTATGAGGCGAGTTACACCCTGCGCAAGCAGGACAAACCCAAGTCCACGAGCACGATGGTGGCGATCCTGTCGCAGGGTGACAAGTCTGTCAGGGCCAAACCGGGCAAGGCCAAGGCGGGCGATGCCAAGGCCGCCAATGCCAAAGTGCCGATGATGCTCAATATGCAGCCGCTTCAGGGCTCCAGCACCCCGCGACGCGCCATCATTCCGATTTCAGCTTCTTTTGAGGCCAAAGGCGGCGTCAATCCCAAGAGTGTTCACATCCTAGTGTCGGGCCGTGATGTGACGGCAGGCAGCAAGATCACTGCCGATGCCTTTACTTATCGCGCCAATCTCAAGCCTGGCCGCCACATGGTGGACGTCACAGCAGCGGACGTGAGCGGCAACAAGATACACAAGACTTGGACTTTCAATATCACCGAGCCGACAGCTTCAGGCAGCACCAAGGCGGAGCGCTGCGAGTAGCCTTGAGTTGAGCGGATGGAGGTATCAAAAAAAGATACTTTCCGTATGAAAGAACCAGCCTTGGCCGGTTCTTTACACTTTTTTCACTACCAAGACTAAGATTACTTGCACAAGGATTTTCTTGGATAACGGGAAGTGATGTATGAAGTCCACTCTGTCAATTTTTAAGAGTTTGCGCTTGGTGCGCCGTGTGGCTTTGGTGAGCGCTGTCTTTGGTGCTGGTGCGTTGAGCGGCTGCTATGTTGTGCCAATTCAGCCACCCCGTGAGCCGGTGCAACCATCCACCGTCTATGTCGCGCCGCCCCCGGCCAGCGTGACCTTCACGGCGCGGCTGTATCCGGCCAATCAGGCTGCTGCGGCCTATGGCATGGTTGGTGCCGTTGTCACCAATGACCTGAACGGGCGCGGCACGTTTAGCACTGTCATCAATGGCGAGAGCTTTGCCGGGGAGGCGACGCACGCGGCCAGCAACGCATCGCGTGAGGGCATCGCCAACGGCGCGGGCAACCGGGGCAGCTACATCAACTGCCACTACCAGATGAACTCGGCGACGATGGGCACCGGCCAGTGCCGACTCTCTAACGGCGCCCAGTTCACGATGCATGTGGGCAGCTGAGCCGCTCAGACGCCGCGCTGGCGATCCGCCTTGAACTGCAGCACGAACGCGCCAAAGCAGCCCGCATCCAGCGCGTCGCGCACTTCCTGCATCAGGTTCAGGTAGTAATGCAGGTTGTGGATGCTCGAAAGCATGGGGCCTAGCATCTCGCCGCAGCGGTCCAGGTGGTGCATGTAGGCGCGGCTGAAATTGCGGCAGGTGTAGCAACTGCAGCTTGCATCGACCGGGGCTTCTTCGCTCTTGTAGCGGGCGTTGCGGATTTTCAGGTCGCCAAAGCGGGTGAACATGTGGCCGTTGCGCGCATTGCGCGTGGGCATCACGCAGTCGAACATATCGACGCCCGAGGCCACGCCTTCAACCAGGTCTTCCGGCGTGCCCACGCCCATCAGGTAGCGCGGCTTGTGTTCCGGCAGGCGGTGCGGCGTGTGCGCCATGATGCGCAGCATTTCCTCTTTCGGCTCGCCCACGCTGACGCCGCCGACCGCGTAACCGGGAAAGTCCATCTCGACCAGCGCGTCCAGCGACTCCTGGCGCAGGTTTTCAAACATGCCGCCCTGTACGATACCGAACAGCGCGTTCGGGTTCTCCAGCTTGGCAAATTCATCCTCGCAGCGCTTGGCCCAGCGCCGGCTCAGCTCCATAGAGCTGCGCGCTTCGCCTTCGGTGGTGATGTGGCCCTTGGTGTCGTAAGGCGTGCATTCGTCGAACTGCATGACGATGTCGCTGTTCAAAAGCGTCTGGATTTGCATCGAGATTTCGGGCGTCAAGAACAGCTTGTCGCCGTTGACCGGCGAGGCGAATTTGACGCCTTCTTCGGAAATCTTGCGCATCTCGCCCAGCGACCAGACCTGAAAGCCGCCGCTGTCGGTGAGGATGGGCTTGTTCCAGCTTTCAAACTTGTGCAGGCCGCCGAACTGCTTGACGATGTCCAGGCCCGGACGCATCCACAGGTGAAAAGTGTTGCCCAGGATGATCTGCGCGTGCATGTCGTGCAGCGACTGCGGCGTGACGCCCTTGACGGTGCCGTAAGTGCCTACGGGCATAAAAATCGGCGTCTGCACCACGCCGTGGTTCAGTTTTAATTCGCCGCGCCGGGCGTAGGAACCGAGGTAGGCTCCGTCGCCGTCAACGCTGGCCGGGTCGGTTTTCAGGACTTCAAAATTTAGCATGGGCTTGCAGTGTTCAGGTGGAGTGTTGGGCGCGGTGTTTATTTGTCACGGCCCAGCAGCAAAAGGGTGTGGTTGCGGTCTTCGAGTACAAACAGGCGTCCGCCCGTGTCCAGCGTCAAGCCGGTGGGGGCGCCCAGTGGCCTGATGCCGGGTTTGGCGGCCCAGTTGCCCAGGATTTGAGTGCCTTTGCCCGTGATTTTGCCAGTTGTATCGACAGGAAAAGCCATGACGCGCTGGCCGACAGGGCGGTAGCCATGCCAGGCCACGAGCAGCTTGCCCGCCCACGGCTGGGGCAATCCGGCGGGCGCGACCAGCATTTGCAGCGGCGCGCTGTGCGCGGGCCACAGCAGCGCGGGGGCGACGGTGGCTTTGCAATCAAAGCGCTTTTCGTAGCCGCGTGCGGCCTGCTGGTTTTCAATGCAATAAGGCCAGCCGTAATGGGCGCCCGCTTTCAGAATATTGAACTTTTCCTGCGGCGTGTCCGCCTGCGGGTAGTCGATGGCGTTTTCGCCCTGCAGCACCACGTCAGGTTTGCCGGGCGGGCGGCAAACGGTGAGCGCCAGCGAGTTGCGCAGCCCGGTGGCAAAGGGCTTGAGCGAGGTTAGATGCCAGTCCGGCCCAGCGAGCACGGCTTCGTAAACAGCGGCGCGGGGCTTGGGGCCAGCGGTTTCGGGGCAGGGCGCGGGCTGCTTTTGGGCGTCGTTGCGGCAGGCGTCGGAAAAAGAGCCGACGTTGATGTACAGCCGCCCGCCGCTGCCAAAGGCCAGCTCTTTGAGCGGATGGGCGCCATCGCCGGGCAGGCCGCTGATGACGGTTTCTGGCGCCAAGCGGCTGGTCGCGCTGCGCCAGATGCGCGTGGCTTCGCCGATATAGGCTTTGCCGTCCGGGCCGATGGCCAGGCCGTGCGGGCGGTCCAGCTTGCTGGCCAGCACGGTGACCTTGACCGCGCCCGGCGCGATGGCCAGTTCCAGCAGTCGCCCCCGGTTGGCGTCCCAGCCGCCCATATCGACCAGCCAGAAGCGGCTAGGTGCCACTTGCAGCATGCGCCGGGGAAACTTCAGCCCCTGGCGCTCGTCAGCGACCAGTCCGACGCAGAAACCGGCGGGCGCGCTGATTTGGACTTTGGGAAAGCCTTCGCACAGACCATCGGTTTTGTAGCCAGCGGCCTGCGCGGGCGCCGCCGCCAGCCCAGTGGCGGCGATCAGGCCCAACATGGGCAGCAGGCGTAGCGTCACGGGTTTCATGGCGCGGTGGACGGCGTCGCTGGTGGCGTGTTGAGCGGTGTGTTGGGCGGCGTGGCACTCGCTGGGCTGCGCGCCAGCAGCATCGCGTCGCCGTAGCTGAAAAAGCGGTAGTGCTGGTCAATCGCGTGCCGGTACAGCGCCATGACATGCTCGTAGCCCGCCAAGGCGCTGACCAGCATCATCAAGGTGCTTTTGGGCAGGTGAAAATTCGTCAGCAACACATCGACGACCTGAAACTGAAAACCGGGCGTGATGAAGATATTGGTGTCGTCGCAGTCCGGGCCGAACTTGGCGGCGGATTCCAGCGCCCGCACCGTCGTTGTGCCCACGGCCACGACGCGCCCGCCACGCGCCCGGCAGGCGGCAATGGCTTCGTGCGTGGCCTGCGGCACGTCAAAGCGTTCAAAGTGCATGTGATGCTCGGCCAGATTGTCGGTTTTCACCGGCTGGAAGGTGCCCGCGCCGACATGCAGCGTGACGCTGGCGCGGGAAATGCCGCGCGCTTCGAGCTTGGCCAGCATCGCTTCGTCAAAATGCAACGCGGCGGTCGGCGCGGCGACGGCGCCGGGGTTTTTGGCAAACACCGTCTGGTAACGTTTTTCGTCGTCCGCCGAATCGGTGTGCGTGATGTAGGGCGGCAGCGGCACATGGCCGAATTTCGCCATCAGCGCATACGGATCGCTGCTGAGCTTGAAGCGGTACAGCGGGCCGTGCGCCTCGGGCCAGCGGCCCAGTAGCGTGGCGGTGAAGCCGCCGTCCATTTGCAGCACCGCGCCGGGCAGCGGTTTTTTGCTGACCTTCATGTGTGCGGCGACTTCGTGGCTCGCGCCTTCACGGCTCGCGTCTTGAGAACCAGCGCCTTCGCCCGTCTGCGGCGCGAGCACCCGCTCGATCAGTAGTTCCAGCTTGCCGCCGCTGGCTTTCTGGCCGAACAGGCGCGCCTTGACGACCTGCGTGTCGTTGAACACCAGCAAATCGCCGGGCAGCAGCAAATCGGGCAGTTCGGCAAAACGGCGGTCAACGATGGCGCTGCCCCGGCCATCGAGCAGGCGCGAGGCGTTGCGCTCGGCAGCCGGATGCTGGGCGATCAAGTCGTCGGGGAGTGTGAAATCAAAATCACTGAGGCAAAAAGTTGTCTTCATGGGAGGCACAATTGTCCCATGATGCACCCGGCTGTCCCCGCCCCGTCCACGGCCCTGACCCGCGCCGTGCCTGAAGCCGCCCCAGAACCCGCGCCCGAGGCCCAACCCACCAGCGCCCCCGCCGCCAAAGCCCCGCCCAAATCCCCGGCGCAAAAAGCGCTGGAAAAACTCGGCCTGCATCGCCCGATTGATTTGGCGCTGCACCTGCCGCTGCGCTACGAAGACGAAACCCGCCTCGTGCGGCTGGCCGATGCCCGCGAAGGCGAGATCGTGCAGTTCGAGGGCCAGATCACGCGCAGCGAAGTGTCGATTCGCTCGCGCCGCCAGTTGCAGGTCACCGTCGATGATGGCAGCGGCGTGTGCCTGCTGCGCTTTTTGAATTTTTACCCCTCGCACCAGAAAACCCTGAGCGTCGGCGCGCAGATTCGCGTGCGCGGCGAGTTGCGTGGCGGCTTTCTGGGGCGCGAAATGGTGCATCCGCATTTCAGATTGGCCGGCGGCGAGCTGCCCGGCGCGCTGACGCCGGTGTATCCGACTTCCGCCGGGCTGCCGCAAACTTATTTGCGAAAAGCTGTACTCAGTGGTTTGGAGCGCGCTGATCTTGAAGAGACGATTCCCGCGCCGTTTTTAAGCAACGGGCCGTTTGCAGGCGGTGGGCCGCAGGGCTTGTTCAGCCTGCGCGAGGCGCTGCAGTTCTTGCACCATCCCACGCCCGACGTGGCGCTGGCCACGCTGGAAAACCACAGCCATCCGGCCTGGCAGCGCCTCAAGGCCGAGGAGCTGCTGGCCCAGCAGTTATCCCAGTTGCAGGCCAGAAGAGTGCGCGCCGCCATGCGCGCCCCGGCGCTCAAAGGCCAGGCGCTGCGCGGCGTCCACTGCACGCTGCAGGAGCAATTATTGGAGCGCCTGCCGTTTCGCCTGACCTCCGCGCAAAAGCGTGTCGGCAAGGACATCGAGGCCGATTTGAAAAAAAATGTGCCCATGCACCGACTGCTGCAAGGCGATGTCGGCGCGGGCAAAACTGTGGTGGCGGCGCTGGCGGCGGCGCGCTGCATCGACGCGGGCTGGCAATGCGCGCTGATGGCCCCGACCGAAATCCTCGCCGAGCAGCATTTCAGCAAGTTAATTAGCTGGCTGGAGCCGCTGGGCATCAAAACCGCGTGGCTCACCGGCAGCCAAAAAACCAAAGAGCGCCGCGAGATGCTGGCGCTGATCGACAGCGGCGAAGCCGGGCTGGTCATCGGCACGCATGCGGTGATTCAGTCCAAGGTGAAATTCAAAAATCTGGCGCTGGCCATCATCGACGAGCAGCACCGTTTCGGCGTGGCTCAGCGCCTCGCGCTGCGCAGCAAGATGACACACGAAAGCCAGGAGCCGCACCTCTTGATGATGACCGCCACGCCGATTCCGCGCACGCTGGCGATGAGCTACTACGCCGATCTGGACGTATCGACGCTCGACGAGTTGCCGCCGGGCCGCACGCCCGTCGTGACCAAGGTGGTGAACGACGCCCGGCGCGACGAGGTTGTCGCCCGCATCCAGGCGCAGATTGCCGAAGGGCGGCAGATTTACTGGGTCTGCCCGCTGATCGAAGAAAGCGAGTCGATGGACCTGGCCAACGCCACCCAGACGCACGAAGACCTGAGCGCGGCCCTGCCCGGCGTGGGCGTGGGCCTGCTGCATTCGCGCATGGCCCCGGCGGAAAAAAAGGCCGTGATGGCGCTGTTCACCGAGGGCGTGATGGGCGTGCTGGTCAGCACCACGGTGATTGAAGTCGGCGTCGATGTGCCCAACGCGTCGCTGATGGTGATCGAGCATGCCGAGCGTTTTGGCCTGTCGCAGCTGCACCAGCTGCGCGGGCGCGTCGGGCGCGGCGCGGCGGCCTCAGCCTGCGTGCTGCTGTATTCGACCGGCGACGCGCCCCGGCTGGGCGAAGTGGCGCGGGCGCGGCTCAAGGCGATGGTGGAAACAAACGACGGTTTTGAAATTGCCCGGCGCGACCTGGACATTCGCGGGCCGGGCGAGTTTTTAGGCGCGCGCCAGTCGGGGGCTGCGATGCTGCGTTTTGCCGATCTGGCGCAGGACGCGCCGCTGCTGGCCTGGGCGCGGGAGGTGGCGCCGCTGATGCTCGATCAATATCCCGAACTGGCGCAGCGGCATATTCAGCGCTGGCTGGGCGGGAAGGCGGAGTTTTTGAAGGCTTGAGTTGTGATTGTGGGTAACGGCTAAGGTCAGCGGGGCTGCGCGGCTTTATCGCGCAGCGTTAGCCCTGTACATTGGATTTCCCAAGATTGCATGCCGAACAAAGTGTTTGCAGGTTTTCCAGCACGGTCTCACCACCCTTGCTCCAAGGGACTATATGGTCGACATGAAGTTCAACCCCGGGTATGAGTGCTGGACTCGCGCCGCATGCACAACAGGTGAAGCGGTCACGTTGAAGTACATACCAGCGAAGACGAAGCGAGGGGTCTCGGCCACTTGTACGGCGAGCGGTCTCTACGCCAAATTCGACACTTGATGGTTCGACTCCGCTACCGTTAGCGTAGTTAACGAACGCTTCGAGCGATGCCGTCCAAGACCCAAAACGCCGGTTGTATGGGGTTTGAGAAATCGTGGACGGGGGCGATGACAACTCGCCTCGGCGTGGTTGCCGACCTTGATGTTGCCAAAGGACAAGCAGATTTTCAAATAGACGGTCGTCCGAAATGTTTATTTCGTTGGATAGGGCAAGGTCGGCGAGACGGAGACCTTCGTTCCATGACCCAAACCTACGGATGACGGTGCTGTAGTCATAAGCGCCAACTTTGCCATATTTCTTTTGTGGCACGGTATTTGAGTTCAGTGACTGCGCAACACGTTGTAGATCAGCGATCAATTCAGCGTCCGAAACGGGGGTGCCAGAAACACGAGATAGCTTGAAGGAAGGCTCGGTCATGACAGGGCTAACGTAATGTAGACCGCAAGTCCCGCATAAAACAACTGTTGCGGCATAACGTGTATTCTGAAAAGAAGGCTAAGTCCCCGTCGGAAAATGATTTTCTGTACATCATGGGTTCGCCTTGGATAAATAAAAAAGCCTTGTCAAGGCCGCGTCATTCTAGGCTCCGGCTGGGTAGCAAAGGGCAGGGCAACCCCAAAAAACGCCTCAACAACCCCAGCCAGCCATCCCCGCAGCGAAACCCCGACAATCCCCCCATGACGCTGACCGAACTCAAATACATCGTCGCCGTGGCGCGCGAAAAGCACTTTGGCCGGGGCGCTGAGGCTTGCCATGTCTCGCAGCCCACGCTCAGTGTGGCCATCAAAAAGCTCGAAGAAGAACTGCAGGTCAAGCTGTTCGAGCGCAATGCCAATGAAATCACCGTCACGCCGCTGGGCGAGGAAATCGTGCGCCAGGCGCAAAGCGTGCTGGAGCAGGCCGACAGCATCCGCGACATCGCCCGGCGTGGCAAAGATCCGCTGGCGGGCAGCCTGCGCCTGGGCGTGATTTACACGATTGGGCCGTACCTGCTGCCCGATCTGGTGCGCCAGATCATCGAAAAAACGCCGCAGATGCCGCTGATGCTGCAAGAAAATTTCACCGTCAAGCTGTTAGAGGAATTGCGCACCGGCGAGATCGACTGCGCCATTCTGGCCGAGCCGTTTCCCGACACGAATCTGGCGATGGCGCCGCTGTATGACGAGCCGTTCATGGCGGCGGTGCCGAGCAATCACCCACTGGCCGCGCGCGCCAGCGTCACCGCCGAGGAACTGAAAAAGGAAACCATGCTGCTGCTAGGCACCGGCCACTGTTTCCGCGACCATGTGCTGGAAGTCTGCCCGGAGTTCGCCCGGTTTTCGAGCAGCGCCGAGGGCATCAGCAAGAGCTTTGAAGGCTCGTCGCTGGAGACGATCAAATACATGGTGGCGGCGGGCATGGGCATCACGCTGGTGCCGCGTCTGGGCGTGCCCAAAGAGGCGCTGGCTTGCGCGCCGGTGGCGAAAAAATCCGCCCGCCGCAAGGCGCAGGAGGCGCTGGCGGCAGAGCAGCCGTCCTTCATCCGCTACCTGCCGTTCGACGGCCATGTGCCGACGCGGCGCGTGGTGCTGGCGTGGCGGCGCAGCTTTACCCGCTACGAGGCGATTGCCGCGCTGCGCAACGCGATTTACGCCTGCGAACTGCCGGGCGTGACGCGGCTGTCGTGAGCGCGGCCCGGTCCTTGGTTATCGGCAATGGCCTATGGCGCCTATAGGCTTTGGCTGTTGCTGCGGTCGAGCCGATTCCCTAGAGTGTCAGCTTCCCAGTTGTCTTTCTAAAGGAAAAATCATGAGTAAATCATCCGCCAAAGCCCTTGCCAAAATGCCGTCTCAAGCCGCTCCCGACATCAACATCGGTATCAGCAAAAAAGACCGCGCCGCCATTGCCCAGGGCTTGAGTTGCCTGCTGGCCGATACCTACACGCTTTACCTGACGACGCACAACTTCCACTGGAACGTGACCGGGCCGATGTTCAACAGCCTGCACGCCATGTTCATGGCCCAGTACACCGAGCTGTGGACGGCGGTCGATCCGGTGGCCGAACGCATTCGCGCGCTGGGCCATCCGGCGCCTGGCTCTTACGCCCAGTTCAGCCAACTGGCCACCGTGCCCGACGTGCCCGCCACGCCACCCAAGGCGCTGGAGATGGTGCGCATTCTGGTGCAGGGCCACGAAGCCGTGGCGCGCACCGCCCGCGAGCTGTTTCCCGTGGCCGACAAGGCCTGCGACGAGCCCACCGCCGACCTGCTGACCCAGCGCATGACGGTGCATGAGCAAACTGCCTGGATGCTGCGCTCGCTGCTTGAGGTCTAATTCAGCCTCTGTTTTTTCCGATTTTTGACGATGAACGCCAGCCTGACCCGCAAACTTTCCCTTTACCTGCAACTGATTCGCTGGAACCGCCCCGCCGGCTGGCTGCTGCTGCTGTGGCCGACGCTGTCGGCGCTGTGGGTGGCCTCTAGCGGCTTTCCGGGTTGGCATTTGTTGGCGGTGTTCACGCTGGGCACGTTTTTGATGCGCAGCGCCGGTTGCTGCATCAACGACGTGGCGGATCGCGACTTTGACCGCCATGTCAAGCGCACCGTGCATCGGCCTGTGACCAGCGGCGCGCTGTCGGTCAAGGAGGCGCTGATGGTCGGCGCGGTGCTGGCGTTGCTGGCCTTCGGTCTGGCGCTGACGAC
>Ga0302273_1001276_pt1 | contig 10517 bp, 8 predicted proteins | sample III_Bog_N1_3_FD_198774 | JGI IMG/M metagenome (GOLD analysis project Ga0302273, IMG submission 198774) | Peat permafrost microbial communities from Stordalen Mire near Abisko, Sweden - III_Bog_N1_3 | ecosystem: Environmental > Terrestrial > Soil > Wetlands > Peat | place: Sweden: Abisko... | reverse complement strand
ACCGCCATAAAGCCCCTCCTATGACCCAGCGCCGCCTGTTTGTTACCACCGCCCTGCCCTACGCCAACGGAAACTTCCACATCGGCCACATCATGGAGTACATCCAGGCCGACATCTGGGTGCGCTTCCAGCGCATGCAGGGCAGCGAAGTCAACTTTGTCGGCGCTGACGACACACACGGCGCGCCCATCATGATTGCCGCCGAAAAAGCGGGCAAGACGCCCCAGCAATTCGTCGCCGACATCGCCGCTGGGCGCAAGCAGTACCTGGACGGCTTTCACATCAGCTTTGACAACTGGGGCTCGACCGATTCGCCGGAAAACCACGAGCTGGCCCGACAAATCTACCGCGACCTGCGCGACAACCCGCAAGGCTCGCTGATCGAGACCAAAACCATCGAACAGTTCTTTGACCCCGAAAAGAACATGTTCCTGCCGGATCGCTTCATCAAGGGCGAATGCCCGAAATGCCACGCGAAAGACCAGTACGGCGACAACTGCGAAGTCTGCGGCGCCGTCTATGCACCGACTGACCTGATCAACCCGTTCTCGGCGCTGTCGGGCGTGACGCCGGTGCTGAAAAGCTCAGAGCACTTCTTTTTCAAGCTGTCCGACCCGCGCTGCGTGGCCTTTCTGGAGCAGTGGACGCAAGACGGCAAGCTGCAACCCGAAGTGGCTAACAAGGTCAAGGAATGGTTTTCGATCCGCACGAACCCGGACGGCACGCTCAGCGAAGGCCTGGGCGACTGGGACATTTCCCGCGACGCGCCTTACTTCGGCATCGAGATTCCCGACGCACCGGGCAAGTATTTTTACGTCTGGCTGGACGCGCCGATTGGCTACCTAGCCTCGCTCAAAGAGCTGTTGAACAAGCGCGGCCAAAGCTATGACGACTACATGGCCGACCCGCGCCTGGAGCAGTACCACTTTATCGGGAAAGACATAGTCACCTTTCACACGCTGTTCTGGCCCGCGACGCTGCATTTCAGCGGTCGCAAGGCGCCGGACAACGTGTTTGTCCACGGCTTTCTGACGGTGAACAACGGCGAAAAAATGAGCAAGAGCCGGGGCACCGGCCTGGACCCGCTCAAATACCTGAGCCTGGGCATGAACCCCGAATGGCTGCGCTACTACCTGGCCGCCAAGCTCAGCGCCCGCAACGAGGACATCGACTTCAACGCCGACGACTTCATGGCCCGCGTCAACAGCGACCTGATTGGCAAGTACATCAACATCGCCTCGCGCTCGGCGGGCTTCATCACAAAACGCTTTGGCGGCGCGCTGGGCCAGGAAGACCCGCAGGCGCATGCGCTGTACGCGCTGGCCTCGTCCTCGCTGAACGAGGTCAGGGACTTGTACGAGAACCGCGAATACGGCAAGGCGATTCGCATCATCATGCAGTTTGCCGACCAGGTGAACCAGTATGTCGATCACAAAGCGCCCTGGCTGATCGCCAAGGACGCGACGCGCGACGCGGAGCTGCACACGGTTTGCACGACGGCCATTGGCCTGTTCAAAGACCTGACCGTGCTGCTCGCACCGATTCTGCCGCGCCTGGCCAGCCAGGTCAGCGACTGGCTCGGCGTCGATGTGCATCAGTGGAAATCGGCCATCCTGAAGCTGCCGGTCGGCCATGTCATCAAGCCCTACGCTCATCTGATGCAGCGCGTCGATGTCAAGCAGCTTGACGCGCTGTTCGAGCCGCCCGCCGCCGCCGAAGCGGCCGCGCCCGCAGCTCAGGCGCTTGAAGCCGTTGAGCCCGCTGAAGCCTTGATTCCCGGCGGCGAGGCCGTCGCGCCCACCATCACGATTGACGACTTTGCCAAGGTCGATTTGCGCATCGCCAAGATCGTCAACTGCGAGGCCGTGGCCGGTTCGACCAAGCTGCTGCGCCTGACGCTGGACGCGGGCGAAGGCCGGATGCGCAATGTGTTCAGCGGCATCGCATCCTGCTACAAACCGGAGGATTTGATTGGCAAGCACACGGTGCTGGTGGCCAACCTGGCACCGCGCAAGATGAAGTTTGGCATCAGCGAAGGCATGGTGCTGGCCGCCAGCGACGCCGACGAAAAAGCCCATCCCGGCATTTACATCCTGGAGCCGGTCGCAGGTGCGGCGCCCGGCATGCGGATTCACTGATCCAGACGCCGCACGCCCGCACTTCGACGCCAAACCACCAACGCAACCCGAGCCTGACCCATGACATTTGCGCCGCACTTTCGCCAACGCTTGGGCGCCCTGGCGCTGATCGGCTTTTCAGCCTTGACCCTGCCCGGCTGTGCCGTCGTGGCAGCCGCTGACGCCGTGGCTTCGGTGGCCATTGGCACGGTCGAGCTGGCCGCCGATGCGGTCATCGGCACGGCGCGCATTGCCGGATCTGTCGTCGGCGCGACGGCGGACGCGGTGATTCCCGGCTCGGGCAAATAAGCCGGGCACACAGCGCGGCGGGCGGCTGGCTAAAAACCGCCATTTCCGTTGAATTTGTAAGGTCAAATGCGGGCTCAAGCGCACAATGAAGCCCCATGCATCTGCCCTCTTATCTCGCCCACTTTCAGCCCCGTCTTCTGAGCGCCATGACCGGCTACAGCCGGGAACGATTCATCAAGGATCTGGGCGCGGGCCTGACGGTTGGCATCGTCGCGCTGCCGCTGGCGATGGCCTTTGCCATTGCCTCCGGGCTCAAGCCCGAAGCGGGCATCTGGACGGCCATCATTGCCGGTGCGCTGGTAGCCGGGCTCGGCGGCTCGGCGGTGCAGATTGGCGGCCCAGCGGGCGCTTTCATCGTCATCGTCTATGGCATTGTCGAGCGTTACGGCCTGCCCAACTTGTTGATTGCCACCAGCTGCGCGGGCGTGCTGCTGTTTGTGCTCGGGTTTTTCAAGCTCGGCACGCTGGTGCGCTATGTGCCGGTCAGCATCGTTGTCGGCTTTACCAACGGCATTGCGGTCTTGATTGCACTGTCGCAGGTCAAGGACTTGCTCGGACTGGCGATTCCCAAAATGCCAGCGGATTTTTTCTCCCAGTTGCGCGCGATTGCCCGGCATATTGACACGTTCAATCCCTATGCGCTGGGTTTGGGGCTGGCTTGCCTGCTCGGCCTGCTGGTCTGGCCGCGCCTGTTTGACACGCAGGCGCGCTACACCCACGCCTTCACCAACCGGCTGGTGCGCATGATTCAGACGGGCGAAGGGCTGCAGTTGATGCGCGTTGGCCGCATCGCCTCGCGCCTGCCGGGGCCGATTGTGGCGCTGCTCTCGCTGACGCTGCTGGCTCACTTTCTGCAACTGCCGGTGGAAACGATAGGCACGCGCTTTGGCGGCATTCCGCAGTCGCTGCCGGGCTTTGCGCTGCCCGATTTTTCCTGGGCCACGGTGCGCCTGCTGGTCACGCCGACGCTGACGATTGCGCTGCTGGGCGCAGTCGAGTCGCTACTGTGCGCCCGCGTGGCTGATCAAGTTTCAGGCCTGCCGCGCCACGATCCGAACCAGGAGCTGATGGCGCAGGGCGTGGCCAATTTTGTCGTGCCGTTTTTTGGCGGCATGCCCGCCACCGGCACGATTGCCCGCACGGTGACGAATGTGCGCGCGGGCGCGACTTCGCCGGTGTCGGGGCTGGTGCATTCGGTCACGCTGGTCGTCGTTGTGCTGGCCGCCGCGCCGCTGGCGGTGCATGTGCCGCTGGCGGTGCTGGCCGGGGTGCTGCTCTACGTCGCCTGGAACATGGGCGAATGGCGCGAATTTGCCGAACTGCGCCGCGCCAGCAGCCATTACCGCCTGATCATGCTGGGGACGTTTTTCCTGACGGTGGTGTTTGATTTGACGGTGGCGCTGGAAGTGGGCCTATTGATGGCCTGCGTGCTGTTTGTCAAGCGCATGAGCGGCCTGTTTGAGGTGATGGAAATCTCGCGCAGCGCCGAAGAAGTTCGATTTCGGCTGCACGGCTCACTGTTTTTTGGCGCCGTGGCCAAAATTGACCCCATCCTGAACATCGTCGAAAGCGCGCCGCAGGGACTGCGGGTGCAGCTCGATCTGCAGTCGCTGCAACTGCTCGACACCTCCGGGCTGGACGTGCTGGAGCAGCTGCAAAAAGCCATCGCGGTGCGCGGCGGCCGCTTGGTGCTGGCGGGCCTGAACGCCCAGCCCCGAGCCGTAATGCAGCGCTGGGGCTTTCTGGACCATGTGGAAACGCTTTAACGCTGGGAGATTAACGCCGGGGGTTGACGCTTTCTTCCTCGACGGACATGGTGCGCAGCACGCGCAAATCCGGGTCCATCACGGCGGTAAAAATCATCGGCGTGTTGGGCGGGTTCAGGTAGCGCCAGTCGTAATGGCTTTCGTGCTTAAGCTCGTAAGTGGTGATTTTCATCGGCTTGCCGAGCATCTTGCGCACCTGCTCCATCGACATGCCGGGCTGCACCTTGGCAAAATTCTGCGGCGTCAAGACTTGGCGCAGCGCGCTCATCTTGCCGTCCGGGCCGATGGTGATCATGTAGTTGGCCGTGCCTGCGGGCTGGCGGTTGTATTCCAGCGTGCGGGCACCCGGCTCGGCAGCAGCGCCGGGCTGGGGCAGCGACGCCATGTCACGCGCCTCCCAGATATTTTCCGGCTGGCCAAAGCGCGCCCGCACATCGGCCTCGGTGGCCACGCCCTCTTCAAGCTCCTTGATGCGCTGCTGGTCGCAGCCCGCCAGCCCGAGCAGCAGCGCCAGCAGGCCGACGCCCAGCGCCCTTCTTGGGTACGCAGCAGGCCCGCCGGATGAAGAAAAGTCCTTCCTGACGGATACCAGTCCGTGGAATAGTGACGATGGTGACGAATGCATGACAGTACCCCGGTAAAATCTCTCAACTATACGTTTTAGGCAGTTCAGAACCATGTCCATTTTTCGCCGCCCCGATTACACCTCCGAAGCCACCGCGTTCCTCGACGGCCTGAAGGCAAGCAAGCCCACGCTGGAAGCCGAACAGCTCGCGGGCCGCGCCATCTGGTGGGACAAGGCCCAGACCCTGAGCGAGCAAGCCAACAACAAGGCCGCGCGCGTGCCGCAAAAACCTTACGTGTACAGCACCAGCAGCCACCCCAACGCCGCCTACTAAAGGCAGGCAGGCTTTGCCGCTGGCGCCGCCCGCTGGTGCTGACCTGCCCGCAGGCCTGAGCCCCGCCCTGCCCGGCGTTCTCGATCCGGTCGCGCTCGCCCGTCTGTACGGCGAGCCGATGTTTGCGATGCCGCGTGATTTGTACATCCCGCCGGACGCGCTGCAGGTCTTCCTCGACGCCTTTGAAGGCCCGCTGGACTTGCTGCTCTACCTGATCCGCAAGCAAAACTTCAACATCCTCGACATTCCGATGGCAGCGCTGACGCACCAGTACCTGCGCTATGTCGATGAAATCCGCGCCACCAATCTGGAGCTGGCCGCCGAATACCTCTTGATGGCGGCAATGCTGATCGAGATCAAGTCGCGCATGCTGCTGCCGCCGCGCAAAACCGAAGGCCAGGAAGCCGAAGACCCGCGCGCCGAACTGGTGCGCCGCCTGCTGGAATACGAGCAGATCAAACTCGCCGCGCACCGGCTCAACACCGTGCCGCAGTTGGGCCGCGACTTTTTATGCGCCCAGGTGCCGATGGACAGCGCCGCGCCGCCGCGCCTGCCCGATGTGTCGCTGGCCGATTTACAGGACGCGTGGAACGGCCTCATCAAGCGCGCCAAACTGGTTCAGCACCACGTCATTTCCCGCGAAGAACTCTCGGTGCGCGAACACATGAGCATCTTGCTGCGCCGCTTGCAGGGGCGCAAATTCCTTGAATTCGAGGAACTGTTTGACGTGGCGCGCGGCGTGCCGGTGCTGGTCGTGACCTTTATTGCGCTCCTGGAGCTGGCCAAGGAATGCCTGCTCGAAATCACGCAAGCCGAATCATTCGCCCCCATTTACGTGCGACTGGCCTACACGCCAGCCTGAAAAACCCCTTTATCATTTTTCTGAATCCCGACTGCCTCTCATGACCCACCTGCCCGCTCCCGCCCCGCATCATTTTGACGTCATCATCATCGGCAGCGGCCTGGCGGGATTGACCGCCGCGCTGCTGCTGGCGCCCGGTCGGCGCGTGGCCGTGGTGACAAAACGCGAACTGAGCGACGGCTCCAGCGGCTGGGCGCAAGGCGGCATGGCCGCCGTGCTGGCCGAGGGCGACTCGCTGGACCAGCATGTCAGCGACACCTTGATTGCCGGCGGCGGCCTGTGCGATCTGGCCGCTACCCGCGCCGTCGTTGAAGGCGCGCCCCCGGCGATTGCTTGGCTGCGCGAGATGGGCGTGGCCTTTTCTGAAGACAGCGACCACCCCGGCGAGCTGCACCTGACGCGCGAAGGCGGCCACAGCCAGCGCCGCATCGTTCACGTCGCCGACGCCACCGGCGCCGCCGTGCAGCAAACCTTGATTCGCCAGGTGCGCAACACGCCCGGCATCACGCTGTTCGAGCACCACATGCTGGTCGATCTGATCACCGACCGTCAGTTAAAACGCCCCGGCAGCCAGTGCCACGGCGCTTACGTGCTGGACGTACACAGCGGCGAAGTCTCCACCTTCAGCGCCGCGCACACGATTTTGGCCACCGGCGGCGCGGGCAAGGTGTATTTGTATTCGACGAATCCCGACACCGCCACCGGCGACGGCATTGCGGCGGGCTGGCGCGCCGGTTGCCGCGTCAGCAACATGGAATTCATCCAGTTCCACCCGACCTGCCTGTACCACCCGGACGCCAAATCCTTTTTGATTTCCGAAGCCGTGCGCGGCGAAGGCGGTAAGCTGCTGCTGCCGCCGTCAGCGGGCGGCACGCGCTTCATGCCCGCCCACGACGAGCGCGCCGAACTGGCACCACGCGACGTGGTGGCCAGAGCCATTGACTTTGAAATGAAAAAGCACGGCGCCGACTGCGTCTATCTGGACATCTCGCACAGGAGCCCGGAGTTCCTGCACGAACATTTCCCGAACATCCTGCAACGCTGCGCCGAGCTGGGCATTGACATCACCAAGCAGCCGATTCCGGTCGTGCCCGCCGCCCACTACACCTGCGGCGGCGTGCTGACCGATCTGGCCGGGCGCACCGACATCACCGGCCTGTACGCCATCGGCGAGACCGCCTGCACCGGCCTGCACGGCGCGAACCGGCTGGCGAGCAACTCGCTGGTCGAATGCGTGGTGCTGGCCCGCGCCACCGCCCAAGCGATTGCCGCCGCCGAGGCCGACAAGGCCGTCCAGCCCGAGCACGTCACCGAACTGCCCGCCTGGGACGACAGCCTGGTCACCGACGCCGACGAGGCCGTGGTGATCTCGCACAACTGGGACGAGCTGCGCCGCTTCATGTGGGACTACGTCGGCATCGTGCGCACGAACAAGCGCCTAGACCGCGCCGCGAACCGCATCACGCTGCTGCAGGGCGAAATTCAGGAGTTTTATTCAAACTTCCACGTCACCAGCGATCTGCTGGAGCTGCGCAACCTGGTGCAGGTGGCCGATTTGATCGTCAAATCAGCGCAGAGTCGGCATGAAAGCCGTGGCCTGCACTTCAGCCGCGATTACCCCGAGATGGCCGGTGAGGCGGTACCGACGGTGCTGGTGCCAACGGGGATGTGAGGTTGGCGACTTCCGGGAATGCGACCCTGAGGCGGGACAAGGCCCAAGCGCTTTGGCCCGCCCGCCGCCGTTTCTGAGCCTGGGGACTGTACCTTTCGCGTCAGTTAGTCAGGGGATACTCTAATTGACACGATTGAAATATTGCTATGAGCAATAAGTCATCGCAGTCACCGACCTGAGAGCTTTACAGGCTGCCATGTCGATACTTCCCGTCAACAATCCCCAAAAAACTATGCATACCGTCTCACCGAGCCCCGTGACAGAAACCAAAATCATCATGTCCGACCCGACCGCCCTAGGCGTGTTCGGTCTGGCGATGGTCACCTTTGTGGCCGCTTCCGCCAAAATGGGCTGGACCAGCGGCACTGTTTACCTGATTCCGTGGGCGCTGTTTCTGGGCTCCATCGCGCAAATCTGGGCCTCGACCATCGACTTCAAAAAGAACAATTATTTCGGCGCGATTGTGCTGGGCGCTTACGGCCTGTTCTGGATTGCGGTGGCCATGCACTGGTCCATCAGCTTGGGCTGGCTGGGTCCGGTCGGCGACAAGGCCGACCCGAAGCAACTGGGCGTAGCCTGCATCGGCTACTTCATTTTTTCACTGTTCGTCATGGTGGCCGCGCTGGAAGCGAACAAGGTGTTTTTTGCCATCCTGGTGCTGATCAATGTGCTGCTGCCCTCGCTGGCACTGAGCATTTTCGGCGTCAACACACCGCTCTTTAGCGGGCTGGCTGCTTATTCGGAACTGGGCATTTCGCTGCTGGGCTTTTACTGCGCAGGCGCGGTTTTTCTGAACAGCTATTTTGGCCGCACGCTGCTGCCGCTGGGCAAGCCGTTTGGCATCATCCGCAAAGGGCCACTGAAGCTCGTCACTCCCGCCGAAACGGCCCAGCCCGCTGCTGCCGCCAAGAAATAAGCCAAGCGCCCGTTTTCCGACTCAAACCACCTGCGCTGCTATCCAGCCGCGCAGGCTGTTCAAAACCGCCCAGCCCCGCACACGGGGCAGGTCGTCCACATCACCAAGCTGGGCTGCTTCATGTGAGATTGCCTAGGCATCATGCACACGAATAAACGCCTAGAGCCCGTCGCGCACCACATCACATTGCCAGGGGTTTGAAACCACCAAGAAATTTGGGGGCTATTTCCTGAATCTGTGGGTTCAAAAGAAGCGCCCAGATCGAACCTACGGATCGCCTGAGGAATTTATCCACGAGCACCAGAACGGCGTGTGAATTCAAGTTGCAAGGCAGCCGTTTGACAATAAAGTCAGTCATGTTCACCCTCACCTACAGGGCGAACATGGCTTGACGGCTAACCCATTGATTTCAATAGAAAATCAAAAATCCATATTCAAATCACGAATTGGATAATTAGCCCCGATCTGGATAAATTCCATTCAGCGCAATGTAATAAGCCATGTTAGGCGCAGGTGCCTTACCCCGCAAATCGGGCAGGGCAAAATTTGATGTTCCATCACCGCCAAACTTCATGCCCAGCAAAGAATACAAAGCTTGATACTGATTAATTGACAGTTTCCGCCCATCGCAAATTTCCCAACCAACCGGAGTAAATCCGTAAGGCAAAAGCGATATTTCTCCAAGAAAGTTATCCATACAAAAATCCTTTAAAGTTTAACTAGCGACATAATCCTACACCAATTCAGAGCGAATTCATCTCCGCCGCAAGCCACCCGCGCAAACTATTTAAAAACGCCCAGCCCCGCACCCTGGGCAAGTCTTCCACCTGCACCACGGCCTCGCTCACGCGCCCTTCGCACAGCGCCAGCGCCCGGCCCACGCCGGGCAGCAGGCCGCAGGCCAGCGGCGGCGTGACCCAGCGCCCGTCAATCAGCATCACCACGTTGCCGCGTGTGCATTCGGTGAATTCACCTTCGGCGTTCCACAGCACGGTGTCGAACACGCCGGGCTGCGTCGGCGTGAAAGCGTCGTAATGGGCGCGGCGCGTGGTTTTGAAGCGCACGAATTCGCCGTGGGCTTCCCTCAGCGGGCGTTCAGCCAGTTGCAGCCGCACGCTGGCGGGCGACGCTTCCAGCGCGAACGCTTCGGCACGGGCCTGGCCCTGCGCGTTCAGCAGCAGGCGCACGCGCCACGCGCCTTGCGGGTGGGCTTGCGCCAGTTGCTGCAAACAGCTTTCCACGTCCGCCAAATTCAGCGGGTAGCCGAAATGCGCGGCGGCCCCGGCCAAGCGCTGCAGGTGTTCGGCGGCGTGGCGCAGTTGGCCGTTGTCCAAAGCCAGAGTTTCGAGAAGGTCAAACGGCATGCTGGCGCGCTCCAAAAATTGTTGTTTGTTTTTCCACTCTTGCCACTCCGCATCCGGCGCAGCGCCCGAGGTGATGCCGCTGCCGATGCCGCAGCGCAGCCGCCCGGCCTGCACGGTGACGGTGCGGATCGGCACGTTGAACGTAGCGCGAATGCCGTCGCGTCCCGGCTCGCCCAACTGGCCCGGCTGGCCGGACTCGCCCCGGCCCGGCATCGGTCGCACCACGCCGATGGCGCCGCAGTACACGCCTCGCGGCTGCGGCTCCAGCGTGCGGATGAGTTGCATGGCCCGCACCTTGGGCGCGCCCGTCACCGAGCCGCACGGAAACAGCGCGCCAAACACTCCCACCAGCGTCGTGCCGGGGCGGGTTTTCGCGGTCACATCGGAGGTCATTTGCCAGACCGTCGGCAGCGCCTGAGTCTCGAAAAGGCGCGGCACCTGCACGCTGAACGGCTGGGCGATGCGCGAAATATCGTTGCGCAGCAAATCGACAATCATGACGTTTTCGGCGCGCTCCTTGGGCGAGGCGCGCAGCGCGGCGGCCTGGGTAGCGTCCAGCTCGGGCGTGGCGCCGCGTGCCGCCGTGCCCTTCATGGGCCGGGCCAGAATCTG
>Ga0302273_1001274_pt1 | contig 10526 bp, 12 predicted proteins | sample III_Bog_N1_3_FD_198774 | JGI IMG/M metagenome (GOLD analysis project Ga0302273, IMG submission 198774) | Peat permafrost microbial communities from Stordalen Mire near Abisko, Sweden - III_Bog_N1_3 | ecosystem: Environmental > Terrestrial > Soil > Wetlands > Peat | place: Sweden: Abisko... | reverse complement strand
GGTATCAGACTTGGATAATGGCATAATATCAAGGCAGTCGACAAAAAAGCAGTTGAAGGACTGGTTCTGCAAAGTAATGTTTAATTATGAATTAGAGGTATCATGTGAAGATTTATTCTATATAGCAAAACAGAATAGTATTAATATTATAGGCTGACAATCGTTAGCCTATTTTTATGTTATACTTTAATAAATACCATGTAATAGTACAAGGTACTAAATTAGTAAACTATTCGTACGTAATATGATATAATAGTATTGAGTAAATGATAAAGGGGTGGTGATCATGAAAAGTAAATATCCCGAATGGGGAACGCCGGAAGGATTGATAAAGGTTCAGGGATGGGCAAGGGATGGATTGCTTGAAACGCAGATAGCCGCTAAGATGGGAATATCAGTGGCTACACTGAATAATTATAAGAATGAGCACGTAGAGTTTTTAGAAGCCATAAAAAGTGGCAAGGACATTCCAGACCGCAAAGTGGAAAACTCATTGCTTAAGCGTGCGTTAGGATATGAATACGTAGAGACTACAAGAGAGCCATGTAGGGATGAAGATGGAGTTGTGTCAATGAAGGTTACGAAAGAAGTTACTAAGCAAGTAGTGGCTGATACAACGGCACAGATATTCTGGTTAAAGAATCGTAAGCCGGAAGCATGGAGAGATAAACGAGACATTGAATTGTCTGGTAAGGTCAACCTATCAGATACACTGAAAGAAGCTAGGGAGCGTGTACTGAATGCAGAAACAAAGTGAGGAGCATCAACTCATAGAGTTCTTAGCAGAGTTTACACACGACCCATTAGGTTTCGTATATGCAGCATTCCCTTGGGGAGAAGGCGAACTAAAAGGAATGGATGGACCCGAAAAGTGGCAATGCGAATTGCTCGCCGATGTGAGAGACAGAATTAAAACGCCAAACGATATTGTCCGAGAAGCAATTGCAAGTGGCCATGGTATTGGAAAGAGCGCATTAGTGGCGTGGATGATACTATGGGGTATATCAACTTATGAGGATACGCGAGGCGTGGTGACGGCAAATACTGCAACTCAGCTTGAAACCAAGACGTGGCCTGAACTTATCAAGTGGCATCAACGATTTATAGGCAAGAGTTTATTTGAAGTAACGGCAACAGCAATATTCTCCATTGATGGAGATCACGCAAAGACTTGGCGCATTGATGCTATCCCATGGAGTGAAAACAATACAGAAGCATTCGCCGGATTGCATAATCAAGGTAAACGCATCTTAGTTATATTCGATGAAGCATCAGCCATCACAAATCCTATATGGGAAGTAGCAGAGGGAGCCATGACAGATGCAGACACGGAGATTATATGGTGTGCGTTTGGCAACCCTACGAGAAACAACGGCAGGTTCTTCGATTGCTTTCACAGGCTGAGGGCATACTGGCGTAATAGGCAGATAGATAGCCGAACGGTTAGGTTCTCAAATAAGAAGACAATTGCTGAATGGATTGAACAATGGGGAATAGATAGCGATTTCGTAAAGGTTCGCATACTCGGACAGTTTCCATCGGCATCAGCTAACCAGTTGATATCTATGGACATTGCAGAGGGCGGTCGTGGTAAGCATTTAAATACATGGCAGTATGATTTTGCACCTATTATAATTGGCGTTGATCCTGCGTGGACTGGTGGAGATATGACGGCAATTGTTCTACGGCAAGGGCTAAGATGTTCTATCATAGCAAAGATACCACGTAATGATAATGATTTTGTCATAGCGCAGGTGATAGCACAGGCAGAAGATAAGAACAAAGCCGATGCTGTTTTTATCGATTTAGGCTGGGGACAAGGAATATACAGTGCAGGTAAGACAATGGGTAGAAATTGGCAACTTATAGGGTTTGGAGAGCGTAGCCCTGAACGATCATACTTGAACATGCGTGCCTATATATGGTGCAAAATGCGTGAGTGGTTGAAAGAAGGTGGAGCTTATCCAGATGATCAACAAATGTACGATGATTTAACAGGACCCGAACTAAAACCTAGACCCGATAATGTGATACAATTAGAGAGTAAGGAAGATATGAAGAAACGTGGTGTTGCATCACCAAACTTAGCAGATGCAATTGCCATAACGTTTGCTAGAAACGTAGTTAAGAAGGACAGCAACATCAATCATATGGGAAAAGACGGCATGTATTACGCAAATGGTGGTAATATGTATAAAGGACAAAGCAATTTGAGGAGGTGATAACATGTGTTTCAACGTAAAATCTTCGGGATCATCAGCGGTAACAAGCGCAGCACCAACCACAGTTAACACGGGTGCAGACGAATCAATAACGTCAGCACAGCAAGCGAGTGCTAAGAAACAGAAGAACGCTCAAGGGTATGCATCAACTATTCTGAGTGGAACGTCTGGCGGTCTTAACTCAGCTAGTGTCAGTAAAAAGAATCTATTAGGGCAATAGGAGGAACAAAGATGGCAACTAAACACCCTGGATTTGCAGCAGTCAGCAATAAGATTGCTCAATCGTACATCAAAAAAGGTATGAGTAAGGAAAAGGCTAAGCAAGTAGGCGCAGGGGCGGCGGCAAACGCTGCTAGAAATGCAAGCAAGTCAGCAAAGAAATCGAACCCTAATCTTAAACATGTAAAGGGGAAATAAATCATGTCGTACTGTAAGAGAAGAGAAACAATAGATGCTATCCAATGGACTGGACTAAACTTTCAGGAAGTATACAAATGGTTATACGGTCAGGACCCGTTGATGGTTGTTCACGTTAACGGCAAATACTCTGAACAAGATACTTATTTAAGAATCAGAACAAACGGCTCCAAATATATTCTTTTAACTTGCGGTGACTATTTATATAAGGGCAAAGAAGGATTGCAGACAATGAGTGGATCAGACTTCAACGAACAATATGAATTTGTGGGGAACGAAGCAGGTTTAAGACCATGAAAACGGCAGCATTGCTATCGTTTATAAGTTTTTCACTTGCGATACTCGTTGTGTGGTTATCAGATAAATACTGTAGTAAAGAGAGGTGATAACTTGAAATGGCAAGGACAGAACGCAATACCAGTCGAACGAAGCGAACTAAATAAGCTACACAAACAGTTGTTCGACATCCAAACTAGTGGTCATTGGCAGAGAACATGGAAGGACATACGCGACTTCATCAATCCGAATCTAGGATTTTTCGAAGAGGACATGCCAAACTATGGTGATAGAAAAGATAACCAAATGCTCACAAGCAAACCACTCCTTGCTAATAACATACAAGGGGCAGGGATGCAAGACGGTATTACATCACCTTGGAGACCGTGGTTTCGGCTTACTATACAAAACGTAGGACTGTCAGAGAACCAAGACGTTAAAGTGTGGTGTGATTATGTAACTCAGATCATGACAGACATTATTTCACGGTCAAACTTCTATGACAACAGCGAAGAATATTACAAAGAACTTGGTGCAATGGGTACCGCTGCCATGATGACAGAAGAAGATCCAGACACAGGCGTTTACTTTAGAACGTTTACCGCTGGAGAGTACGCAATAGGAACAGATCACAGGAACCAGATCAATAGATTCGCTAGACTATTGCGTATGCCTGTAGCCGAGATAGTTTCAAAGTTTGGAATAGATAATGTTCCCGAAACCGTAAAGATGATGTTTGACAACAAGAACATTGAGAAGTATATGAATGTGAAACACATCATCTTGCCGAATCCAAATTATAAGTCTAAAAGTTTAATCAAATGGGCAATGAAGTATATATCATTTTACTGGATCGATGAATGTAAGGATGAATATCTTAGTATTGATGGATACCATGAATTTCCTGTAGTATGCTCAAGATGGGCGGTGCGTGGTGCTGACATATACGGTCGCTCACCGGGATGGTACGCGCTGGCTGATGCAAAAGAATTGCAGTCGTTAGCACTAGATGCATCGGAAATTAGAGCAAAGACAGCGAATCCAGCAATGATGATGCCTGCTGATGTTAAAAGTGCAGGGCCTATCAACACTTTACCCGGCGGTATTACCTTCTATAATCGCGATATAACCAATGGTAGCAGTGGAGTCACACCGTTATCACCAACAGGAAACCCTCTACAAGCAATCATTCAGCAACAAACCGAACTTGTAAGCGATATTAACCAGCATTTCTTCGTAGACTTATTCCGTATGCTAGAAGGAATTGACACAGGTAATATCACAGCAAGAGAGATCATAGAACGTGTTCAGGAAAAAATGAGCCAACTTGGTCCCGTGCTTACACGGCTACAACATGAGTTCCTCCAACCTGTAATAGATAGGATATTTGGTATTTGCCTAAGAAACAATATCTTTCCACAAGCACCGGACGTATTACAAGGGCAGGAACTAAAGATTGAATACGTATCAGTACTGGCACAGGCTCAGAAAATGAGCGGTCTTACAGCAATTGACCAGCTAACACAGTATGTAGGGCAGTTATCTCAGATGGACCCGAGTGTGTCAGATAAGTTTGATAAAGACACAGCAGTTGACAAGTATGCTGAAATGCTTGGAACTCCTCCTAGTTTGATTCTATCGACCGATCAAGTTCAACAGATAAGACAACAACGGCAACAGCAAGAACAGCAGCAGCAAGCAATACAGGCGGCATCGGAAGGATCAAAAGCAGCACAGACGTTATCACAAACTCCACTAGGACAAAACAGTGCGCTTGATGCTCTTATCCCGGGTGCAGGTGGATACGTTGGGGCAGGAGGTAGCCAATGATAGCAAACTACAATGAAGAAAACGAGAAGTTACAGAAAGAATTGACTAAGCAAAACGTTAATGACTTGAACCATCTTCTGTCAACTACTGAGGGTAGACGGTTTATCATGTGGCTATTCAAGTTATGTGGTCAAGAATCAACGTCATTTACAGGGAATAGTCAGACATACTTTAACGAAGGAATGCGAAATGTTGCACTTGTAGTAAAATTTGAAGCATTAAAGCCCGGAGTTAATGGCATGAATCTATTGCAAAAGGCAGAACAAGAGTATTTTGTCTTAGCAAATGACATAAAAGAAAACATCAAGAAAGGTGTGGGCAAGAACAATGATGGAATTAAACGATGAAAGGAATGAAACTATGATCCACAACGAATCATCCGCTCACGATAACACAGCAAGCGGATTTGACTTACAACTATTCGCAGAATTAGCAGTAGATGGAACTGTAGTTCCGGGCGTAACACCAGCAGCAGAATCAGACTCAGCAGCCGCAATACCGACTGATGCAGTACCAGCACCAACAGATAAACCAGCAGCGGCACCAAAGTCATTACTAGGTGAAAATACTGCTGACGATAAAGCTGCAGACGTAGCCACCCCTGATGCATACGAAGATTTTAAACTACCCGAAGGTTTCGACTGGGATGATAAAGTAGGTGGTAGTTTTAAAGAAATGGCAAAAGAAATGGGACTGTCTCAGGATAATGCTCAAAAGTTAGTTGACTTAGGTGCCCAGATGATGGGTGGTCAAAGTACCGCGTTGCAAGATGCTTCGACAGCACAGGCCGAAGAATGGTATAATGAATCAACCAGTAAATTTAAAGATGCTGATATTCAAGTAGCAAACAAAGCTCTTGAAACTTTTGGAACACCGGAACTTACCACAATGCTTAAAGCCACAGGTTTGTCAAACAATCCAGAAGTTATTGGTATGTTTAATCGTATTGGTGCCGCTACCAGCGAAGGCAAAATGATTGATTCTAATACGGCAGCCGCACAATCACGGTTGTATGCTAATTCTCCAAGTATGTACAACAAATAAACAGAAATGAAAGGTGGAAATAAAATATGGCAACAGTAGGAACAGCAGTAACCCTTACGGATATTAGATCAAGACTTGATCCTAATGGTTTACCTGCAAGAATCGTAGAAGTATTGGCAAAGGAAAACCAGATTGTCAATGATATGTTGTGGATGGAAGGCAATTTACCGACTGGTAATGTAACCACACAGCGCACATCTATTCCAGTCCCAAGTGTTAGACGTTTAAATAGAGGGGTAGTTCCTTCTAAATCAACAACAGCCCAAGTAACGGATACATGCACAATCTTTGAAGATTTCAACGACATTGATGAACATGTATTGTCAATTGCTCCTAATATGGAAGCAGAACGTATGAGTCAAGATGCGGCATTTACAGAAGGTTTCCGCGAAAAGATTGCACAAATGGCATTCTATGGTGATACTGACAATGATGCTGGTGAATTTAACGGACTACAAAAACGTTTTGCTAAAATTTCTACAACGAAAGGCAAACCTGGATACCAAATTGTAAGTGCTTTGGGTTCAGGCAACGTTAACTCCTCTGCATGGTTTGTAGAATGGGGCGACCAAGCGGTGTGTGGCATCTATCCACGTGGGGAAACAGGTGCTATGACCACTAACGATAAAGGAAAAACTGATAAAACTGATGCAGCTGGTAGAATTATGTATGTTTATCGCACACAGTTCTATTGGAAACCGGGCTTAGCAGTAAAAAACTTCCGTAAAGTTTCTCGTCTTGCTAACATCGATGTAACAAATATTAAAACATACGGTCAATCAACAGGCGATGTTTCAACTAACCTTTTGCAGAATTTTATCATTGCCAAAAACAGAATTTATCAGCCTGGAAACGTTGTCTGCTATGTAAGCAACACTGTATATGATTGGGCTGAAATTATGTTGCAGGATAAAAAGAATGTTTACATTACGCGGCAGGAACTTATGGGGAAACCTCCTCAATTGTATTTCTCCGGTATTCCGCTTCGCAGATGTGATGCATTGCTTGAAACGGAATCTACAATTTCGTAATATAATAAAAAGAAAGAAGGAATAAAAATGATTTTTGACCAAGAAACAATGTATTCAGACGTTCAGGCATTAACTAATTCAGCAGGAACATATGATTCAACTAATACCATCGATTCTGGCGCAGACGGTGACACTTATACGAACCCTATGTTTCTATTTGTTAAATTAGGTGCTGCCGCTGTTGGTTCCGGTGCTTCGATGGCTGTTAACTTGCTTACCGATGATGATGTAGCCTTTGGATCTCCTAAGACTATCCCATTGATCACAGCAACGGCAGTCGCTAGTCTTACCAAGAATGCTGTACTCGTTAAAGAACGTTTACCATTAGGGATGCAACGTTATAGTAAATTACAGTACATCATTTCTGGCGCAGCACTTACAGCCGGTACAGTAACAGCGGCTATTGTTCCAGAAGTTCCAACAAACTTTTAATTGAGAGGATGAAATAAATGAAAAGTATTCCTAAAGTATTTGTATGCACGGTTACAAATCTTTGGGCTGGCAAGTTTTGGACGGAGGGGCAGTTTACTGCTCCTATCGATCCAGATAAAGAAATGCCGCCCGAAGCATATTTTGAAGAAATTACAGATCCATCCGATATAAAATCGATTCGGGACCAGTACGATAAAGAAGACGATGCAGAAACATTCAGCGCGTTAACAGATGTAATGGTAGCTCAAAGACGTACCAAGGTAGGTATGTTGGCAGGCGTTGCCGAATCAGAAGAAGTTGAATCACTCGAAACAATGCCGTTAAAGAACTTGCAGGAATATGCAAAGTCTATGGGTATTCAGAACGTTGGTAATATGAGCCGCGAAACAATCATCAACAAGCTTAACAAAAGTTGAGGTATAAATTATGAGCATATCAGATGTTGAAATTTGCAATCTAGCATTGTCTAAGATAGGGCAATCAACTATCAACTCACTAACCGAAGCATCAGTCGAAGCAGAAGCCTGCGCACTATATTATCCCAACGTGCGCGATGCGCTGCTTAGGTCATATCCTTGGAACTTTTGTTCTAAATCAGTTTCGTTAGGCGAAACAAGTGAAGATATACCAGAAAATTCGTTTTGGAAGTATCTATATGTTCATCCTTCTGATTGTTTAAGAGTTCAAAAGATATTTGAAAAAGGCTGTTATGCGTTAGATGTACCAAATGACTATGAAATTATTAGTTATCAAAGCGTAAAGTATATATGTTGTGACATTTATCAAGCATATTGCAGGTACAGTCAAGCAATTGAAGATCCGACAATGTTTGATTCATGCTTTATAGATGCATTTAGTTGTAAACTTGCGGCTGAACTGGCTATACCGATAACGAACAGTACTGACAGGCTTAAAATAGCGATGCAACTGTATCAAAGCTCAATTCAAGCAGCCATGATGACAAATGCAATTGAAGGCGCGGACCAGAAATTTATGTCTGAACATCAACAGGCTACTATGAAATACGTAAATTGTAGGAGGTGATTACATGCCAACAGTTTTTAGAACAATTCAAAATAGTTTTGCTGGAGGTGAGTTTTCACCTATCCTAAATGCAAGGCAAGATATTCAGAAATATGCAACGGGACTAGCGACGATGAAGAACTTTTACGTTAAACCACAAGGGGCAGCAGTCAACCGTCCCGGAACACATTACATTGCAGAGGTAAAAGATTCTTCATCGAAGGTTAATCTTTTACCTTTTGTTTTCTCTGAAAGTATTTCATATGTTCTTGAGTTTGGTAATCTATACGTAAGATTTTATAGATCAGGTGGTCAAATAGTAAGTGGATCAGTACCATATGAGGTAGTAACTCCATATACCACAAGTGAAATATTCCAATTAAAAATAACGCAATCAGCTGATGTTTTATATATTGTTCATCCTAACCATGCGCCTATGACACTTTCCAGAACAAGCGATACCAACTGGACCATAGCAGTATTACCTTTTAAATTAGGTCCTTTTGCTCCAATGGATAAAGGTTCTATTGTAATGACTCCTAGCGCGACAACTGGAAATATAACTATCACAGCTAATTCATCGGTGTTTACTGCTAATCACGTTGGATCTCTTATGAAACTAGAAACGTTTGTTCCTGCTCAAACTACTCACGCTGTTTTAACGTCTTCTATTTCAACTGATGCAGTATATGGACAAGGTACTTGGCTTATGACCACTCACGGAACATGGGCAGGTCGTATATTTGTTGAGAAAACAATAGACCGTGGAGCAACATGGACAGCACTTAGAAACTTCTCGGCAACAAGTGAATATAACATAGATACTTCTGGAACTGAAAATGATGAAATAGTGGGAATGAGGGCTAGACTTGAGTTTACTTCTGGTACTTGTAATATAGATTTACAGTTTGAACCATTTGTAAATGATGGCGTGGTTAAAATAACAGGATATACAAGCCCTACAGTAGTTAGTGCGACGGTTCAACAGGATTTAGGGATAACGACAGGTACTCAATATTGGTTTTGGGGAGCATGGAACAAGGTTAGAGGCTATCCGTCCGCTGTTACGTTTTATCAAAATAGATTAGTTTTAGGGTACACGATAACCGAACCTCAGACGTTGTGGTGTTCACAGACAGGTGACTATGTAAACTTTGGCACGTCTTATGTTTCAGAAGATAGTGATGCTATTACAACATCATTAGTGTCTGAAAAAGTCAATGCAATAAGATCATTGAAGTCATTATCTAAAATAATCGCTTTTACGGCTGGTGGTTACTGGCTGATAGGCTCTGGCGGTTCTTCTGATACGTTCACACCGTCTTCTCAGTCTGCGAGCGCAGAAGGCATGTTTGGTTCTGCAGACATAAACCCTATTATTATAGGCAATAGGATAATATTTGTAGGTTCTAAAAGTTCTGTTGTGCGTGATGCCGGCTATGATATTCAAGCAGAAGCATATGTAGCAAACGACTTAACTCTATATTCAAAGCACCTGTTTACTTCACATTCAATTGTATGTTGGGCTTATGCTCAAGACCCTGATTGTATCTTATGGGCAGTTAGAGACGATGGTATATTGCTTAGTATGACGTATATTAAGGAACAGCAGTTAACTGCATGGTCACATCATGACACAGATGGACAATTTGAAAGTGTCTGCGTTGTTCCGGGCGACGATATGGACTATGTATATGTAGAAGTAAAAAGGACTATAGGTGGTGCGACTAAACGATATGTGGAAGTATTTGCGAGCAGAGACACCGAAGGAACCGACACGTTAGATAATAGAGGAGAAACATACGTAAAATATAATTCTTCTGACCAATATTTTGTGGATTGTGGGTTATCGTATAATAATAGTGTTGCCGCAACTGTTTTCTCAGGGCTTAACCATTTAGAAGGGAAGACGGTATCAATATTAGCAGACGGAAACGTTCAACCTCAACAAGTAGTAACTGGAGGATCGATAACATTAGTTCATCCCGCTAATATAGTTCATGTAGGATTACCTTATGTATGTGACCTGGAAACTCTTAATGTAGATTTCCAAGCACAGTCAGGAACAATACAGGGATTAAAGAAGACAATAAAAAATGCTATAATAAGCGTAAACAACACGCGTGGTACCCTAGTTGGTGGAGATTTCAATAAAATGTATGAATATAAAATGAGATCAAACGAACCATGGGGAACTGGAATTAGTTTATACACCGGAGATTTAAAGTATACTTTAGCCACTGGAACAACA
>Ga0302273_1001259_pt1 | contig 10597 bp, 7 predicted proteins | sample III_Bog_N1_3_FD_198774 | JGI IMG/M metagenome (GOLD analysis project Ga0302273, IMG submission 198774) | Peat permafrost microbial communities from Stordalen Mire near Abisko, Sweden - III_Bog_N1_3 | ecosystem: Environmental > Terrestrial > Soil > Wetlands > Peat | place: Sweden: Abisko... | reverse complement strand
GGCTACCGGTATTTCAATATCATGAAACCCATCTTCCTTTAATCCTTCGGCATAAATTTTCTGGACTGCATATTCACCATGTACTAAAAAAGTTTTTTTGATTTCAGCTTTATTCTGGCAACTCAGAAATTCTTTCATCTCTTTATAATCCCCGTGACCTGAAAAGGCTTCTATCTTGGCAATTGTAGCATTTACTTCGTGCATCTCTCCGAAAATAGAAATATACTTCAATCCCGGTTCCTGGATACGTGCTCCCAGTGAACTTGGTGTACAATACCCCACAATCAGAATAGTGTTTCTCCAGTTAGATACATTGTTGGCAACATGGTGCTTAACCCTGCCGGCTTCCAACATACCCGAGGAGGATATGATGATACAGGGTTGGTGATAATCGTTCAGCGCTTTCGACTCGTCCACATTTTTTATATAGTGCAGTGAGTTGAATCCAAATGGATCGGGATCTGTTTTTAGTACCTGCTTCACATCTTCATTCATACATTCAGGATGGAGCCTGAATATATCAGTTGCATTAACCGATAACGGACTGTCCACAAAGACATCTATCTTAGGCAACCGGCCATCATTGTATAAATTATTCAGTACAAAAACAATTTCCTGGGTACGTCCGATAGAAAAAGAAGGGATAATCAGTTTTCCGGCTTTGGTGACACAGGTATCCAATACAATTTTCAATAAATCATCTTCTGTATCTTTATCTGCCGGATGCAACCGGTCGCCGTATGTCGATTCGGTAATCAGGTAATCGCATTGAGGAAAAGCAGTTGGCGGGTTAATGATTCGGTTATGCGGACGTCCAATATCACCGGTATAGGCGAGGTGTACTTTTTTACCGTTCTCCAGTAATTCCAGGTTTACCACTGCACTACCCAGCATGTGTCCTGTATTGGTGAATTTTACATTGATCTTATCGTTTATATAAAATCTGCGGTCGAATTCTACGCTGATAAAGAGTTCCATACATTTTTCAGTATCGATCTCATCATAGATCGGTTCTACCGGTTTAAGACCTTGTTTCTCACGCTTCTTATTGAACCATTTGTTATCCAGTTCCTGAATATGGCCGCTATCCGCCAACATAATGGCACACAGGTCACGTGTGGCACTGGTACAAATCACCGAACCCCTGAACCCAAGTTTATAGATATACGGTATCAGCCCCGAATGATCGATATGGGCATGGCTCAATATCAGATAGTCAATGGTAGCCGGATCGAACATCAGGTTTCGGTTCATGCTGTCGGTTTCAAGACCTTTTCCCTGAAACATACCACAATCGAGCAGAATACGTTTTCCTTCGTTTGTGGTAATGAGATGTTTGCTTCCGGTTACTTCGCGGGCGGCTCCTATAAATTTGATTTTCATGATACAATGATTAAGATATTTACTATTTATTCATTTACTATTTACTATTTAAGAAAATTAAGATATTTACTATTTATTCATCCGTCAAAAGCCGGACAAGTTTTACAATTTTCTCCTTGAATTCTCATTTAATTAAAAAAGAGTTTCACAGTCCGGAATGAATATAATCATCCTTTCCATTCCTTAAATAGTAAATTGTAAATGAATAAATAGTAAATGAATTGGGTTTCCAAAACTACACATTCAATTTCACAATTCCAATTATTCCGTTAAATATTTATCCACTATCACAACCAGATTCTAGTTTTGCATAATTTTCCAATATTATTGTATCTTTATACGCTCAAACGACTTACCATTCTACTTATTCGTGTAATTTGAATGTAAATAATCCTAATTTTGCCATCTCTGCATTGCAAAATGGAAATAAAGTATTAATTTTGTATACTAATAAATGCATATGGAGGCGTTTTACAAAACACATACTTATTTAGTTGAACATGTACAGTCACCTGTCAGGCGAATGTTGATGGACGAAATTGACTGGTCACACCGGTTGATTGGAATAAAAGGTAGTCGTGGTGTTGGTAAAACAACTTTTTTACTTCAGTATGCTAAAGAACATTTCGGTACCGACCGGAGTTGTTTGTATGTAAACTTCAATAATCTTTACTTCACCGAACATACCCTGGTTGAATTTGCTGCCGAGTTTTGCGCTCAGGGTGGCACAACGCTGTTGCTTGATCAAACTTTTAAATACGAAAACTGGTCGAAAGAACTGCGTGAATGTTATGACACCTTCCCCGGACTGCACATTGTTTTTTCAGGGTCGTCGGTCATGAGATTGATAGAAGAAAATGTCGACCTGCAGGATGTTGTTGCTTCCTATAATTTACGGGGGTTTTCATTCCGTGAATTTTTAAATTTAGAAGCCGGCACTGCTTTTCCATCCTATTCGCTGGATGACATTATCAACCATCACGAAGAAATTGCAAAGGCAATTTGTTCAACTGTTCACCCGCATGATTTTTTTCAGGATTATCTGCATCACGGGTATTATCCGTTCTTTCTGGAGGACCGTAATTTCTCGGAGACCCTCATTAAGACAATGAACATGATGCTGGAAGTGGACATCCTGCTTATCAAGCAAATTGAACTGAAATATCTTTCTAAAATCCGCAGGTTGCTTTTTTTAATTATGAACAATGCTCCTGCTGCCCCCAATGTCAGTCAACTGAGTAATGAGATTGGCGTATCCCGGGCAACGGTGATGAACTATATTAAGTACCTGAAAGATGCTCGCCTGTTGAACATGCTGTATGCCGATGGGGATGAATATCCAAAAAAGCCGAATCTGGTGTATGTACATAATACAAATCTGATGTACACCATCAATTCAGGAAATGTGGATAAGTTGGCTGAACAAAAAACTTTCTTTTATAATGCCCTGCACGCCTTTCATAAAGTGAATGTATGCAAGTATCATTTGGACTTTTGTATTGATCAGCAATATCATTTTAAATGTGAGAATAAGCCTGAAACAGGGAAACACTATTCAAAAGTAATCTATGCAGCCGATAATATCGAAATAGGGAATAAAAATGTAATTCCTTTGTGGTTGTTTGGGTTTTTGTATTGAGAGAAGAACCCCCGACCCATAAAGGGGAGGAAGAAAAGAGAATAAAAGAAAGAACCCCCAACCCCTAAAGGGGGGTAAGAAAAGAAAGAAAGGGTGTCCTGGTTGAAGAACCGGATAATAGAAACAATTACTAAGATGAAACAAACTTAGTTCCCCTTTAGGGGCTAGGGGTTCTCTCTATTCCCCTTTAGGGGCTTAGGGTTCCTCTCTTATCCCCCTTTAGGGGTTAGGGGTAATTAGAATAAAAAAAATCAATTATAAATTAATTATTAACAAAATGGCTAAATCTAAAAAATTTTTAACCTGTGATGGTAACCAGGCTGCTGCACATATCTCGTATATGTTCACCGAAGTAGCTGCTATTTATCCAATCACACCATCCACTACAATGGCAGAGTATGTAGATGAATGGGCTTCAACAGGTCGTAAAAACATTTTCGGAGAAAAAGTACAAGTTCAGGAAATGCAATCGGAAGCCGGTGCAGCTGCAGCGATGCACGGTGCGCTTCAGGCTGGTGCATTGACTTCAACGTATACAGCTTCGCAGGGTTTGTTGCTTATGATTCCGAATATGTATAAGGTAGCCGGAGAATTACTCCCCGGTGTTTATCACGTATCGGCTCGTGCATTGGCCTCTCACGCACTTTCTATCTTTGGTGATCACCAGGATGTAATGGCAGTACGTCAGGTTGGTTGTGCAATGTTTGCTACCGGATCGGTACAGGAAGTTATGGATATGTCGGCTGTTGCTCATTTGGCATCTATCAAAACCCGTGTTCCTTTTGTACACTTCTTCGATGGTTTCCGTACCTCACACGAAATTCAAAAAATAGAACAAATTGATCAGGAAGATCTTTTCCCATTGCTTGATCAGGTAGCCTTAAAAGCTTTCCGTGACCGTGCATTGAGTACCGAGCATCCTGTTGCCCGTGGTACTGCTCAAAATCCTGATATATATTTCCAGGCTCGTGAAGCCAGCAACCCATTCTACGATGCAATTCCTGATGTAGTTGAAGACTATTTGAATAAACTGGCTGTCATAACCGGTCGCCCTCATGGTCTATTCGATTATTACGGAGCTCCTGATGCTGATCGTGTTGTTATTGCCATGGGTTCTTCTACCGAAGCTATCAAAGAAGGTATCGATTACCTGATTGCTAAAGGCGAAAAAATCGGATTGGTATCTGTTCACTTATATCGTCCGTTCTCTGCGAAACATTTCTTATCGGTATTGCCTAAGACTGCAAAACGTATTTGCGTGTTGGATCGTACCAAAGAACCGGGTGCAGGTGGCGAACCATTGTATCTGGATGTAAAAGATGTATTGTACGGAACTCCAAATCAACCATTGGTTGTAGGCGGACGTTACGGTCTGTCGTCGAAAGACTTCACTCCTGCTCAGGTGCTTGCTGTGTATGAAAACTTAGCTTTACCGGAACCCCGCAATCACTTTACCGTAGGTATTGTTGATGATGTTACCTTTACTTCTCTTCCATTAAAAGAAGAAATTGCTTTGGGTGGTGCCGGAACTATTGAAGCTAAATTTTATGGTTTAGGTGCTGATGGTACTGTAGGTGCTAACAAAAACTCGATAAAAATTATTGGTGATAACACCGACAAGTATTGTCAGGCTTATTTTGCTTATGATTCTAAAAAATCAGGCGGATTTACCTGTTCGCACTTACGTTTTGGTGCAACTCCTATCCGTTCTACTTATTTGGTAACAACTCCCGATTTCGTGGCTTGTCACGTACAGGCTTACCTGAAGTTGTATGATGTGACCAAAGGGTTGAAGAAAAACGGAACTTTCCTGTTGAATACCATTTGGAATAAAGAGGAAGTGCTGAGCAATTTACCTGTTAAGGTGAAAAAATACCTGGCGATTAATAAAATCAACCTGTATATCATTGATGCTTCAAGCATTGCTCAGGAAATTGGTCTTGGTAATCGTACCAATACGATTCTTCAGTCGGCATTTTTCAAAATAACCAATGTCGTACCTTACGAACTGGCTGTTGAGAAAATGAAATATGCGATCAACAAATCGTATGGCAAAAAAGGTGAAAGCATTGTAAACAAAAACTACGCAGCTGTTGATCGTGGTGGTGAATACTCTAAAGTGGAAATTCCTGCTGAATGGGCTACCCTGGTTGACGAAAATGAAGCTAAAACCGATATCGTACCTACCTTTATCAGGGATGTCGTTCGTCCGATCAATGCACAGGCCGGTGATGATCTTCCTGTATCAGCTTTCAAAGGACGTGAAGACGGAACCTGGGAACAAGGAACTTCTAAATACGAAAAACGTGGTGTTGCATCGCATGTACCGGTTTGGAATTCTTCAAACTGTATTCAGTGTAACCAGTGTGCTTATGTTTGCCCTCACGCTGCTATCCGTCCGTTTGTACTGGACGAAGCCGAACAGGCAAAAGCTCCTTTCAAAGATACGTTGAAAGCCAATGGTAAAGCATTTGCAGGCATGGCATTCCGTATTCAGGTTGATGTACTCGACTGTATGGGTTGTAATAACTGTGTGGATGTTTGTCCGGGTAATAAAGGCGAAAAAGCTTTGTCACTGGTTCATATCGAATCACAATATCCAAATCAGGATAACTGGGATTTCTGTTCTACAGAAGTGAAAACCAAACAAAACCTGATCGATGTAAAGGCTAACGTGAAAAACTCACAATTGGCTACTCCATTGTTCGAGTTCTCGGGTGCTTGTGCCGGTTGTGGTGAAACTCCCTATGTAAAACTGGTAACACAGCTGTTCGGTGAACGTCAAATGGTGGCGAATGCTACCGGTTGTAGTTCAATCTATTCAAACTCTGCTCCTTCTACTCCATATACTACCAATGACGAAGGTCACGGTCCTGCATGGGCGAACTCGTTGTTCGAAGACAATGCTGAATTCGGCTTGGGTATGGTGTTTGCTACCGATAACATGCGCGAACGCCTGGTTCGTTTGTTTAACGAAGCTCAATCGGATGATTCTATCTCTGCCGAATTGAAAGGCTTGTTTACAGAATGGATCGATAATCGTGAAGTAACTGATAAAACTATTGAACTGGAAGCTAAAATTACCCCATTGGTAAAAGCATCTGACAGTGCACTGGCAAAACAGATTGTTGAGCTGACTCAATATATCATCAAAAAATCACAATGGATTATTGGTGGTGACGGATGGGCATATGATATTGGTTTTGGTGGTCTGGATCACGTTATGGCTTCGGGCAAAAACGTAAATATCCTGGTACTGGATACTGAAATCTATTCGAATACAGGTGGACAAGCTTCTAAATCAACTCCAATTGGTGCTGTTGCTAAATTTGCCGCTGCCGGTAAACGGGTTCGTAAAAAAGACCTTGGTATGATGGCTGCTACTTACGGGTATGTATACGTTGCTCAGATTGCCATGGGTGCCAATCAGGCTCAGACAATCAAAGCCCTGCGTGAAGCGGAAGCTTTTGATGGCCCATCGATTGTTATTGCTTATTCTCCTTGTATCAGCCACGGCTTACTTGCCGGAATGGGCAAAGCACAGGATGAACAAAAACGTGCCGTTGAATGTGGTTACTGGCATTTGTATCGTTTCAATCCTGAATTGGAAGCTGAAGGAAAGAACCCAATGATTCTTGATTCAAAAGAACCAGTATGGGATAAATTCCAGGACTTCCTCAAAGGTGAAGTACGCTACACTTCGTTGATGAAACAATTTCCTGCAGAAGCTCAGGAACTATTCGTTGCTGCCCAGACCAATGCCAAATGGCGTTATGATGGCTACAAACGGATGGCGGATCGTGTGTTCGAAGTCAATTTGTAATTTTCAAATCCGTTAGCTAACGGAATGGAAAATTAATTACTATAAAAAGACTGCTCAGAAATGAGTGGTCTTTTTTTTTTGCTAAATTTTCAATGGAATAAATTCTATGGCTATGATATTGCAAATTACCACGGAATAAATTCCATATTACAATATCGTTCGTTTTATTTCCATGGAATAAATTCCATATTACAATATCGTTCGTTTTAATTACCACGGAATAAATTCCATATTACAATATCGGTCGTTTTAATACCACGGAATAAATTCCATGGCTACAATATCGGTCGATCCTACGGATCTTATTGATACAGGAAGCCAATGCCGTAGGCATGACCGATATTGTTGCGCAGGGTTTTAACCCTGGGAGATGAAAAATCATTGCAGCGCAGAGTTTTAACCCTGGGTGATGAAAAATTATTGCAGCGCAGGGTTTTAACTCTGGAATTTAAAGGGAAATCATTTTAACCCTGGAAATTTAAAAAGATCTTTGTAGTTCGGAGTTTTAATCCTTGAAATTAATTATGTCGTTGATTTACATGGTTATAACTCTTAAAACTACAAACTACAAACTTTTCAAACTCTTCAAACGCGAAACACGAAACACGAAACGCAGAACACGGAACGCGAAACACGAAACACAGAACGCGAAACACGGAACGCAAAACGCAAAACGCGAAACACAGAACGCGAAACGCGGAACACGGAACACGGAACGTGAAACACGGAACGCGAAACGCAGAACACGGAACGCGAAACACGGAACACGAAACACGGAACGCGAAACACGGAACGCGGAACGCGAAACGTTCCTACCCTACCCTCACGATTTTCCCCGTTCCGGCATATTTCACCCCTGAGATGATATTCCCGGACCCTGATTTTCCGAACTCAATGCCAACACACAGAAGCAGGGTCACTTCGTCGGGTATCGGGTATTCCTCACGCGGACACTCCAGGGTAATGTTCATAGCCGGTTGCATGCCCAGGGTGGGCATCCATGCCGATTCGAAAACACCGTGATCAGGATCGTAACATCCTTCAAAAGGAAATTCGTAATTTTTACCACCTTCGGGAATCAACGTATCGGACACTCCGCACAGGCTTGTCACGATCCGGTAATAAGGCAGTTTCCGGAAATTGTAGAGATACATATCCGCATTCATCTCCGGAATATGAATCTCTGCTTTCACCGACTGCCTGTCCAGTGAAGTCTCATAGGGTACACGAAGAACACTTTCGAGGACCTGCTTTTTGCTGAACGGAAAGCCCAAAATCATGCTTTTGTGTTCCGACAGGCGGATCGCCCGTTTGCCCTGCTCATTTTCGGTGTCCAACTTCTGTACTTCCTTGCAGATGGCATTTAGCGCCCCTGTAACGGAATAATCTTCCAACCGGTTCATTACCTTGAATGACCAGCGGATCTGGCTTCCCATCAGGGTACAGCCGGCCCATTCGTTGTTGTTCTGCCTTAATACCTGAAATTGAGGCAATGTTTTAATCTGTTCTTTGGTCGGACCACCTTTCGTACGCACAACAAGCTTATCGGTGCCATGCATCCGGTACATGCTTACATTTGCCATTGAACCTTCAATTTGTAAAATGTTTTTTGAAAATGCCATAGTCGTAAAATTTAATGATTGGTTAAACAATAGGTTTTGATATTAAAGGCAAGTGATACGTCCTGATAGCGTTAGGTATGGTTCACTTCCCATTTTAAATACAAATATAATACATTTAAATTTATATATTGTTTATATTTTAGATAATTTAACTTATTAATGATAAGAGATATCTGAGAGATATCCATAAGTAAAACAAGAGTAAACTAAGAAAATACATAAAACGGGAAGTGGAGGTAAACTAACCAAAGAGAGGATGTTTTGTAAGATTATTTTGTATACATGTTTTTAAATTCAACGGACAAATGAATCTGAAGTCCTAAATAGTAAGTCACTACTCTATTTCTTTTTTGTCTTTGATTTTTATTCTTTATAAAAGTGAAAATTAAGTATATTTGCAACAGATTTATTGGAATTCAAGAATGATACATTTATTAAAATAAAATACTGGAATTCTCACATTTATTTTATTGCCGACCCCAAAATACATTAAAACGCAGTATTTGAATAATTCCAGGGAGTAAATTAAATCAGATAAAGCACTTTTAATCCTTCAAGTGGGGGTTAGTTTCACTACTCAAAACATATCATTTAATACTTTTAATTACTTAAAATATAAACAGGTACGTTATTCAAAATATTATTTCTAACAATAAGAATTATCTTAAAAAGCAAAATAGAATAAAGGAAATATGACAGAGTTACTCAAATTCATAAACCGGATACAGGAAATAGACGAAAAAACAGAAGAAGCTATTAAATTTTACTTTGAGAAAGAACATTATAAGAAAAATGAATACATTCTCAAAGAAAATAAAATATGCACGAAAATTAGTTTTATTGAATCAGGACTTGTTCGAAGATTCTATTTAGAAGATGGAGAGGAAGTTACAAAATGGATTTACTATGATAATCAATGGATTGGGTCTATGTCAAGTTTCTACAGACAAGAACCTTCATTTGAATTCATACAGGCAAGCGAAGATACAACGGTATATTCCTTATCCTATGCGCATGAACAAGCGCTCCTTGAATATCCACTTTTTTTTAAATTTTATGCTCTATTTCTTCGACAATCATTAGCAGCATTTTATGAGTTTCATTTTGTATTTACTTCAATGACAGCACAAAAAAAATACAGTTACTTAATTGAGAAATTTCCATTAATAATTCAGAAAGCGAAACAAAAACATGTAGCCTCATTATTAAACGTTAGTCCGGAAACATTAAGTCGAATAAGAGCTGAAATTTATTGACATTATATCAAGCAAAATAATTTTCATTACAAGTACATTTGCACCTTAAAATAAAGCAGAACCATGATTTTAAGCAATGCAAAAGTGAGTAATAGATGTCATATAGGTGAAAATGTTCGTATTGGAAATTTTACCACAGTGGAAGATGATGTAATTATAGGATATAATACGATAATTGAAAATAATGTATCAATTTTAAATGGTGCCAGAATAGGGAATAATTGTCATATTCATTCGGGTGCAGTGTTATCCGGCATTCCGCAGGATTTAAAATATAAAGGAGAGTATTCCACACTGCAAATAGGCAACAACAATGTTATCAGAGAATTTGTAACAATAAATAAAGGAACTAATTCAAAAGGAACTACAAAAATCGGAGATAATAATCTTATAATGGCAAACGTTCATATAGGTCATGATTGTGAAATCGGTAATAGCTGCATAATAGGATATAATGTTGGTATTGCAGGAGAAGTAATGATAAGTGATTTCGCAAATATAAGCGGCCTGACAGGCATTCATCAATTTACCCGAATCGGCGAACATTGTATGATTGGTGGAATGAGTCGGGTGGCAAAAGATATACCACCCTATATAATAGCAGCAAGAGACCCTCTGTCATTCTCAGGAATTAATATTGTCGGATTATTAAGGAGAGGATTTGAACAAGCAAAGTTAAATGAATTAAAAGAGATTTACAGAATCATTTTTCAACAAAAACACAATACTTCACTTGCTGTCAGTTTTATTGAAAATAATTTTGAACCGACTTTTGAACGAAATAATATTATCAATTTTATAAAGCAATCTCAAAGGGGCATCATTAAAGGATATTACGAATAATCCTGCGGCTAATCGAAATTTTATATTTATC
>Ga0302273_1001258_pt1 | contig 10599 bp, 11 predicted proteins | sample III_Bog_N1_3_FD_198774 | JGI IMG/M metagenome (GOLD analysis project Ga0302273, IMG submission 198774) | Peat permafrost microbial communities from Stordalen Mire near Abisko, Sweden - III_Bog_N1_3 | ecosystem: Environmental > Terrestrial > Soil > Wetlands > Peat | place: Sweden: Abisko... | reverse complement strand
CGTCGGAATCGAATCGAGCAGCGGATGGGCCCGGCTGGCGCTCAGATTATTCCAGCCCATATGCGGAATTTTAAGGGTTTTGTCCTGGGGTTCGATCGGCGCGACCTCGCCGGCGATCCAGCCGAGGCCTGGCGTCGTCCCATGCTCCAACCCGCGTTCGGCCAGCAATTGCATACCAACGCAAATGCCCAGAAAGGGCGCGCCGCGCGTCCGGACCGCCTCGGTCATCGCCTCGACCATGCCCTCGATGGCCAGAAGTCCGCGACGGCAATCCGCGAAAGCGCCGACGCCGGGCAAGACCACCTGATCGGCCTTGCGCACAACTTCGGGGTCATTGGTGACGTGGATCGGCGATTCATGGCCGCTTTCGCGCGCCGCACGTTCAAAGGCCTTGGCCGCCGAATGGAGATTGCCGGAGCCGTAATCGATAATGGCGACGCTCAACGCTGGTTCTCCCCTTGGTCCCTTTGGTTCCCTTGCGGAAAAAGCCCCAACAGGTCGTTCTCGCCACGAAAAGCCGGCGCGGCCGCGACGGAGGGCCACGTTGCGCGCCGCTGCGGCGCCGGGGCGGCAAGCTCCGACCTTGCCCCATAATAGAGGCTTTCCGCCTCTTCCTGCGATGAGCCGAGAGCAAGACGATCGAAGGCGAAACCTTGTTGCGCCAACCGCGCCTGCCGAAACTGGTCGGCCTCAAACCCGAAAGCCAAGGCGCCCAAGGCGTAAAGCGCCAGCGCAGCGCCCAGGTCCAGACTGACGAAGCGCGCCGCCAGAGCGACAAAGATGGCCCAGACCGCCCAAAGACCCAAAGCCAGCCAAAGCCGCCGCCATAAGGCCCAGAAAGGCGTCAGCGCAAAAGCTTCGAGACTAAAGCCCTGCCGGACGAAAACGGCCTGCTCCAGCGCAAGCGGGGCGCGCGAGGGCAAAAATACTGCATAAAGATTCATCGTCTGCCCCCTGCTAGAGCGCACCCTTGGTCGAAGGAATCCGGTCGGCCTGACGGGGATCAATGGCGAAAGCCGCCCCGAGCGCCCGAGCGACGCCCTTGAAGCTGGTTTCAGCAATATGGTGATTATTGACGCCGTAAAGCGTCTCGATATGCAGCGCGATGGCAGCGTGCTGGGCAAAGGCCTGAAAGAACTCGCGCACCAGTTCGGTGTCGAATTCGCCAATCTTGGCCTGCGAAAACTGGGTGCGGAACACCAGAAAAGGCCGACCGCAAACATCGACGGCGACGCGCGTAAGCGTCTCGTCCATCGGCAGATGCACATCGGCATAACGCACGATGCCGCGCAAATCGCCCAGAGCCTTGCGCATGGCCTGGCCCAAGGTGATGCCGACATCCTCGACGGTGTGATGCTGATCGATATGCAGATCGCCCTTGGCGTCTATCGTGATGTCCATCAGGGAATGACGGGCCAGCTGGTCGAGCATATGATCGAAAAAGCCGATGCCGGTCGAGATATTGGACAGGCCAGAGCCTTCCAGCACGACTGTCGCCGTGATGTCGGTCTCTTTCGTCTTGCGCGTAATGGTGGCTTGACGCGTCATGGTCCCGTCCTCTGGCCGCTTTGCCAAAATAGCTTGGCCAAAATAGCTTGGCGGCGCCCTCCCCTTATAGCCCGGCGGCGCCCCCGCCTTGCGGCTGAGGCGGCTTTTAGCAAAAGCCTCGCCACTTCGCCACTCTTGTTGGCGAAATGACTTGTAACCGTCGCAGGCGCGCAATAAATGCGTTTTGTCCCTGTCGCGCCAGCCGACCGGGCGACTTTGCCAGCCGCGTTCGAAAGCATAGCATGACCGACGCCCCCGCCTCCATGCACGCCACCACGATCATTCTTGTGCGCAAGGGAGGCAAAACCGTCATCGCCGGCGATGGGCAGGTCAGCCTCGGTCCAACCATCATCAAGGGCAATGCGCGCAAGGTGCGCCGGCTGGGCAAGGGACAGGTCATCATCGGCTTCGCTGGCGCCACCGCCGACGCCTTTACTCTGTCCGAGCGGCTCGAGGCAAAGCTGGAGCAATTCCCCGGCCAATTGCTGCGCGCCTGCGTCGAACTGGCCAAGGATTGGCGCACCGACCGCTATTTGCGCCGTCTTGAAGCGATGATGCTCGTCGCCGACAAGACCTCGGCGCTGGTCCTGACCGGGCAGGGCGACGTTCTGGAGCCCGAACAAAGCGCCGATGGCGCCGTGATGGGCATTGGCTCCGGCGGCAATTATGCGCTGGCGGCCGGACGAGCCTTGCTCGACATGCCGCTCGACGCCGAGGCCATCGCCCGCCGCGCCTTGCAGATCGCTGGCGAAATCTGCGTCTACACCAATAATAATATCGTCGTCGAAAGCGTCGATTCCGTCTGAATTACCCGCCAGAGCGCAGGACTTTTCCATGACCGATCTTTCGCCGCGCGAAATCGTCTCCGAACTCGACCGTTTCATCATCGGCCAGAAGGACGCCAAGCGCGCCGTGGCCATAGCCTTGCGCAACCGTTGGCGTCGCCTCAAGCTCGAAGGTTTTATGCGCGAGGAGGTTTTGCCGAAGAACATATTGATGATCGGCCCGACCGGTTGCGGCAAAACCGAGATCGCCCGGCGGCTGGCGCGGCTGGCCAATGCGCCCTTCCTGAAAGTCGAAGCGACCAAATTCACCGAAGTCGGCTATGTCGGCCGCGACGTCGAGCAGATCATCCGCGACCTGCTCGAAGTCGGCATTGCGCTGGTCAAGGAGACCAAGCGCAAGGATGTCGCCGCCCGCGCCCAGCTGGCGGCGGAAGAACGCATTGTCACGGCGCTGGTCGGCGCCAATTCCAGCCCAGCAACGCGCGACGCCTTCCGCAGGAAATTGCGCGCTGGCGATATGGAAGACAAGGAAATCGAGGTCGAGATCGCCTCAACCGGCGGCAATCCGTCGCTGCCTATGTTCGACATGCCGAACATGCCGGGCGCATCGATCGGAGCGATCTCGCTGGGCGATATTTTCGGCAAGGGCGCGGCCAAGACCCGCCAGCAAAAGTTGCTGGTCAAGGACGCCTATGCGCCGCTGCAGGCCGAGGAAAGCGAAAAACTGCTCGATCAGGAGCAGATCGTCCAGCAGGCGATCCGCGAAGTCGAGAATAATGGCATCGTGTTTCTCGACGAAATCGACAAGATCTGCGCGCGTGACGGGCGCAGCGGCGACGTGTCGCGTGAAGGCGTGCAGCGCGATCTGCTGCCGCTGATCGAAGGCACGACGGTCGCCACCAAACATGGCTCGGTGAAGACCGACCACATCCTGTTCATCGCCTCCGGCGCCTTTCACGTCGCCAAGCCTTCCGACCTTTTGCCGGAGCTGCAAGGCCGCCTGCCGATCCGCGTGGAGCTCTCTTCGCTCGATGAAGCGGATTTCCGGCAGATCCTGACCCAGCCGGAAGCAAGCCTCGTCAAGCAATATGTCGCCTTGATGCAGACCGAAGGCGTCCGGCTGGTCTTCACCGACGACGCCGTCGACGCGCTGGCGCGGGTGGCCGTGCAGGTCAATTCCAGCGTCGAGAACATTGGCGCGCGGCGGCTGCAAACCGTGATGGAGCGGGTGCTCGACGAAGTCAGCTTCGCCGCCGCCGACCATTCCGGCCAGGAGGTCACCATCGACGGCGCCTACGTCGAGGAGCATATCGGCGACCTGTCGCGCAATGTCGATCTGAGCCGATTTATTCTTTGAGCCTCGCGCGTTTTCAAAATTGACATGCAGACGACATGTTCGCGCTCTACCCCCATCACATCGGCTAATTGCGGCTCATTTGACTCGCAATTTCCGTCATTTTGACTTGATGATCTGCTCGATTTTCGCCACCGGCCTCGTTCAGCCGGTGGACCTTTGCGTCGTGGAGTTTCACCATGAGAAAATCCGGCGTCGGTTTCTTCGTCCTTGTTTCACTTTCGTCTGTTGGCGTCAGCACTTCCGCTCATGCGCAGAATTTTTTTGAAATGCTGTTTGGCGGCGGACAGACTGCGCAAGTTACGGCGCCCTACGGGGGCATTCGCAGCCGTCATCGCCCCCTCAAACATACGCGCCACGCGGGTCCGAAGAAGCTTAGCTACGCAGACGCGATGACGCCGTCCCGCGCGCCATTTAAACATGAATGCTGCTCAAGCCCACAGGAAGCGATGGAAAAGGTTGCAAGCGACGCCACTTTGCGCCCCGGCGACGCTTTCATGGCGAGCGATGGCCTGCGGGTTTATGTTGGCGAATCAAAAAACGCGCAAAAATTCGTCGCGGTGGAGCACGCCAAAATCGGCGAGACTCTCCGGGCGCGACTAGCGGCATTTGAAAAGGGGCCCGCGGCGGCAAATTCCTCAGGAGCCGACAAAAAGGTAAGTCTCGCCGCCAAGCCCAACCTGCCGCGCACGACGCCGCACAAGGAACGGCTGATCACCACGACCGAGGGCAAGACCATCCGGCTGGTCGGCGGCTACGTGAACTGAAATTGCCCCGGAGCGAACCCGCTATTGCCAGCATGGCCGCCGAAAGTCATAAGTCCGGCTTTCTCGCATAAAGCCGGAACGCAATGACGAACTTTCCTGAACGGGTCTTTTCCGGAATCCAGCCCACCGGCAACCTGCATCTCGGCAATTATCTCGGCGCCATCGTCAAATTCGTTGCGTTGCAAAAGACGCATGAGTGCTTGTTTTGCGTCGTCGACATGCACGCGATCACCGTGGCGCAGGATCCAGTCGAGCTGAAGCAGGCGATTCGAAAAATCGCTGCGGCCTATATCGCCTCGGGCGTCGACCCGGTGAAAAACATCATTTTCAACCAGAGCCAGGTCAGCGAACACGCCGAACTGGCCTGGGTGTTCAATTGCGTCGCCCGTCTGGGCTGGCTCAACCGGATGACCCAATTCAAGGAAAAGGCCGGCAAGGATCGTGAAAACGCCTCCGTCGGCCTCTTCGCCTATCCGGCTTTGATGGCCGCCGACATTCTGGTTTACCGCGCCACCCATGTGCCGGTCGGCGAGGATCAGAAGCAACATATCGAGCTGGCGCGCGATATCGCCCAGAAGTTCAACAATGATTATTCCGCCTCCATCGCGGTCAATGGTCACGGCGAGCAATTCTTCCCCCTGCCCGAGCCCTTGATTCAGGGACCGGCGGCGCGAGTGATGAGCCTGCGCGACGGCACGAAAAAAATGTCGAAATCCGACGCGTCGGAATATTCCCGCCTCAATCTTGCCGACGACGCCGACGCAATCGCCCAAAAGGTGCGCAAGGCCAAGACCGATGCGGAGCCCTTGCCTTCGGAAGTCGCCGGCCTGACTGGACGGCCCGAAGCCGAAAACCTGATCGGCATTTACGCCGCCCTGAACGACCAGTCGCGCGACGACGTGTTGCGCGAATTTGGCGGCGCGCAGTTTTCCGGCTTCAAAAATGCATTGGTCGATCTCGCCGTGGCCAGGCTCGGACCCATCGGCGTCGAAATGCGGCGGCTAGAACAGGATCCCGCCTATATTGACGCCATTTTGCGTAGCGGTTCGGATCGGGCGCGCGCCCTTGCAAGGCCGGTGATGGATCACGTCAAGGACATTGTCGGCTTTATTCGCTGAACCCGCGTCGCCCCGCCCTGTTCGGGACACGCGAAGATTGTTATTTATGGACGATCCGCACCGGCCTTGAACCGGGTGATTTTGGAGGCACATATGTTCATTCAGACCGAAGCCACGCCCAATCCCGCCACGATGAAGTTTCTGCCCGGCGAGCAGGTGCTCGCCCAGGGCTCGCGCGAATTGCTGAACGCCGAAGAAGCGCAAGTTTCGCCGCTGGCCAGCGCGCTGTTTTCCATCGAGGGCGTCAGCGGCGTGTTCCTCGGCTCCGATTTCGTGTCGGTGACGAAATCCGATGGCGAGTGGCAGCATCTCAAGCCGGCTATTCTCGGCGCGATCATGGAACACTTTCTTTCAGGCGCGCCGGTTTTGGCCCCTGACGCGGTCGAGCCGATACCGACCGGCGAATTTTTTGCGCCGGAAGACGCCGCTGTCGTCGACACGATCAAGGAGCTGCTGGTCACCCGCGTGCGTCCCGCCGTCGCGGCGGATGGCGGCGACATCGTGTTTCGCGGCTTCAAGGACGGCGTCGTCTACCTGCAGATGAAGGGTTCATGCTCAGGCTGCCCCTCGTCGTCGGCGACGCTCAAGCAAGGCATTCAGAACCTGCTGTGCCACTTCGTTCCCGAGGTCAAATCGGTCGAACAGGCGGAGTGAGTCGAACAAGCGAAGCTTGCGCCATTTTTGCCCAAGGTTATAAGGGCTGATGCGCATTCTCGCCATCGACACCGCCTTGCCCGCCGTTTCCGTCTGCGTCCTCGACGCTGGCGCGGAACGGCCGCTGGCCGCAGAATCCATGCCGATGGAGCGCGGCCATGCCGAGGCGCTGATGCCAATGATCGCCCGCGTCATGGACAGGGTCGAGGGCGGCTTCGCCGCGCTTGACCGTGTGGCCGTGACGGTCGGCCCCGGCTCCTTTACCGGCATCCGCGTCGGCGTAGCGGCGGCGCGCGGCATAGCCCTCGCCTGCAACATTGAATCGGTGGGGGTGTCGACTCTCGCCGCTCTGGCAACGCCGCTGCTGTTTGACGGGATCGACGGGCTGGTCGCCGCCGCCATCGACGCCCGGCACGACCATGTCTATTTCACCGCCTTTGGCCCCGGCGGCCGGCTGCTGGCCTCGCCGCGCATTCTCGACCTGCGCGAAGCCTGTCGGCTGCTCGGCGGCGGACGGGTGCGCGCCGTTGGCTCGGGAGCGCCTTTGTTGCGGGCTGAGGCTGCGTCGCAGGGAATCGACATTGCCGTCGTCCCCTTGGCGACGACGCCGGACATAGAAGCCGTCGCGAGGCTCGGCCTTGCCGCCGACCCCGCCAACGCCCCGGCCCGGCCGCTTTATCTCAAGGCGCCGGACGTCAAGCCTTCGGCCAAACCGGGCCTGCCGCGCGCCTTCGCATGAAAAGCCGATTTTTCCGGCGAAACTCGCCCCTGCCGGCTCCTCGCGTCTTGCGCGTGGCGGACGCCATAGCCTGCGCCCGGCTGCACGCCGCCAGCTTCGCCCATCCCTGGCCCGATCACGAAATCGAGGCTTTGCTGACCGACCGCAGCTGTCTCAGCGATGCGCTGGAGCTGGGCGGAACGATCTGCGGTTTCATCCTATCCCGTCAGGCCGTGGACGAGGCGGAGATTTTGACCATCGTCGTCGATCCCACGCAAAGGGCGCAGGGACTCGGCGCCCGCCTGCTCACGAGCCATCTAGCGCATCTGGCCGCGAAGGGCGTCGCGGCGCTGTTCCTCGAAGTAGACGAGAGCAACAAGCCGGCTTTGGCGCTTTACCGCCGGCATGGCTTTGTTCAGGTCGGGTTGCGCAAGGCCTATTATGCCCTCCCGGACGGAACCCGGGCCAATGCGCTGGTAATGCGCCGCGCGCTGACGTGAGGGCGGAGCCTTGTCATAAAAGCTTCACCCTGACCACCTATCGGGCGTGAATGGCCTATCCACGCGCGCTCCTGCTCATCCTCGCCCTGCTGGGATTTTATGTTTTCGGCGCGCCGCTGCAATTATTGGCGCGGCGGCGAGGCTGGGCCTTGGCGCAGCGCATTCCGCCGTTCTTCTGCCGCACCATTTGCGCTTTGCTCGGCTTGCGCATCCATTGGGACGCCGCGGCCCTCGGCGCCAAGCCGCGCATGATCGTCTCCAACCACGTTTCGTGGAGCGATATTCTGGTGCTGGCCAGCCGCGAGACGCCCTGCTTCGTCGCCAAGAGCGAGGTGGCCAGCTGGCCGCTGCTCGGCGTGTTCGCCAAGGTGCAGAACACGATTTTCGTGCAGCGCAACAACCGCGCCGACGTGCCGCGCGTAAACGCGGCGATGGCTGAGCGAATGATGCAGGGCGAGGATGTGCTGCTTTTCGGCGAAGGCACATCGAGCGACGGCGAGGGCGTGCTGACGTTCAAACCTTCGCATTTCGCCGCCGCCCGAGATTTGTTGCGGCTTTATCCGCAGGTCACGACGGTGACGGTCCAGCCGGCCGCCATCGCCTATCTTCACAGCAAGGGCGAAAGACTTGACGCCGCTGGCCGCCGCGAACTGGCCTGGTTTGGCGATGCCGAGCTGGCGCCCCATATATGGAAATTGCTGAAGGCCGCGCCTGTCGATTGCCATGTCAGGTTCGGCGCGCCGCTGGCTTTCGACGCCGCCGCCGACCGCAAGACCATCGCGCAGCAGACAGAAAGCCGCGTGCGCGAACTGGCGGAAGGGTTCAACGGGAGCGGCAATTAAAATCCCGCTTATCGGGCGCGCCAAAATCGGCTATGGCTTGGACATGCTGAAATCGTCCCAGGAGGGACCTTCTTTATTTTGAAACCGAATCTCAGTTCGACAGGCGTTCAAGCCGTCCGCCCAACCGGCGATGAAGCCGTGGCGACCGCTGATGCGTCGCAACCCCGGCCGAAAAAGCTGTTCGTCAAATCCTATGGCTGTCAGATGAACGCCTATGATGCGACACGCATGGCCGATGTGCTGGCGCCCGAGAATTACATCGAAACGGCGCAGATCGAAGACGCCGACCTCATTGTCCTCAATACCTGCCATATCCGCGAAAAAGCCGCCGACAAGGTGTTTTCCGAACTGGGCAAGGTGCGTGTGCTCAAGGAGGCCCGCGCCGCCGCTGGACTCGAAACCAAAATCGCCGTCGCCGGCTGCGTCGCCCAGGCCGAGGGCGCGGAAATCCTGCGCAAGCAACGCGCCGTAGATCTCGTCGTTGGCCCCCAAAGCTATCACCGCCTGCCCGAACTGCTGCGCCAGACGCGAACCGGCCCCGTCGTCGACACGGATTTCCCGATCGAGGACAAGTTCGACCATCTGGCCCAGCCGACCGACGCCAAAATTCGCCAGCGCGGCGTCAACGCCTTTTTGACCGTGCAGGAAGGTTGCGACAAATTCTGCGCCTTCTGCGTCGTACCCTATACGCGAGGCGCTGAAACGTCGCGGCCCGCCGCCAAGATCATCGCCGAGGCCGAGAATTTCGCCCGCGCTGGCGTGCGTGAGATTTCGCTGCTCGGCCAGAACGTCAACGCCTATCACGGGCTTGGCGAGGATGACGCGGATTGGTCGCTGGCCGATCTGCTCTACCGGCTGGCCAAGGTCGATGGCATCGCCCGGCTGCGCTACACCACCAGCCATCCCAATGACATGGCCGAGGACCTGATCCGCGCGCATGGCGATTTGCCGGCCCTGATGCCCTTTTTGCATCTGCCCGTGCAATCGGGCTCTGACCGTATTCTCGACGCGATGAACCGCCGCCACACCGCCGCCGATTATCTGCGTCTGGTCGAGCGCATCCGCCGCGCCCGTCCCGACATCGCCTTGTCTTCGGACTTCATCGTCGGCTTTCCGGGCGAGACTGAAGCAGACTTCGCCGCGACCCTGGCTTTGGCGCAGGAGGTCACTTTCGCCTCGACCTTCTTCTTCAAATATTCCGCCCGCCCCGGCACCCCCGGCGCCGACCTCGCCGATCAGGTCGCCGAAGACGTCAAATCGGAACGGCTGGCGCGGCTCAGCGAGGTCGTCGAAACGCAAAGGCGAGCCTTTAACGCCGCGCTCGTTGGTCAGAGGGTTGAAGTTCTGTTCGAGAAAGCCGGCCGCTATCCCGGCCAGATCGTCGGCAAGACGCCATGGCTGCAGCAGGTTCAGCTCGATGGGCCGATCCAGCTGATCGGCCAGGTCGCCCAGGTCGATATTGTCGAATGCAGCTCCAACTCGCTGTTTGGCCGTCTGGCTGAAGACGCCGAGAGTTTGAAAGGCTCGATCTGAACATGGCTAATGTCGACAGGCCTACCGGCGCGGCGGAGCCCATCAATCCCAATCAGGAGGCCGCGCCTGACCTGACCTTGGCGCTGGACGACAATCGCACCGCCTCGATGGTCTTTGGCCATTACGATCAAAATCTCGCCCGGATCGAGCGGCGGCTGAATGTCTCCTTCACCGCCAATGGCAATCACGTCGTCATCAAGGGTGCGGTGGAAGCGGCGGGCCATGCCCAGCGTGTCCTGCAAATCCTCTATGAGCGGGCCAAGGCCGGCCAGGCGGCGACTCTGGGCGACGTGGACGGCGCCATTCAGGAATGCGCCCTGCAAGGCAATCTGTTCCCGAAGGAAACTGTCGTCGCGCGCACGAGTTTCGACAGTCTTTCGACCCGCAAAAAAGGCATGGTGCGCGCCCGCAACGCCGCGCAGGATCTCTATCTGCGCGAGTTGAAACGCTATGAACTGACCTTCGCCGCCGGACCCGCCGGCACGGGCAAGACCTGGCTGGCGGTCGGGCACGCTGTTTCGCTGCTCGAACAAGGCGCCGTGGAGCGCTTGATCCTGTCGCGGCCAGCGGTCGAGGCCGGCGAGAGGCTCGGCTTTCTGCCCGGCGACATGCGCGACAAGGTCGACCCCTATCTGCGGCCGATCTTCGACGCCTTGCAGGACTTCATGGACCCGCGCATGGTCGAGCGCGGCATGCAGACCGGCATGATCGAAGTCGCGCCGCTGGCCTTTATGCGCGGGCGAACTTTGTCGAATGCTTGCGTGCTGCTGGATGAGGCGC
>Ga0302273_1001256_pt1 | contig 10608 bp, 10 predicted proteins | sample III_Bog_N1_3_FD_198774 | JGI IMG/M metagenome (GOLD analysis project Ga0302273, IMG submission 198774) | Peat permafrost microbial communities from Stordalen Mire near Abisko, Sweden - III_Bog_N1_3 | ecosystem: Environmental > Terrestrial > Soil > Wetlands > Peat | place: Sweden: Abisko... | reverse complement strand
AGGGAATCCTCAGTCACTCCACTGGGGGTCTTTTTGGGCAGGGTCAAAAATGCGGCGTTGGGAACAACGTAAGCTTGTGCCAGTTTTGTAGAGGAAAGCGTCGCCGTCCGTGCAGAGACGTTTGAAGAGCTCCGCAATTGAACTGCTTTCGCCTTTAATTGCTTGGTGACGTCGCTGGAGCTGGGGCCTTCCGGCAATGAAGGCGTATTGGCGGTTGCTTCGCCGTCGGGCTGCGCAAAATAGGGCTCAGTACGGAGTTCGGTCGGACCCGTGTTCCATGGCTGCGCCAAATCCGAATCATGATCGACATGCTTGGTCGCGAAAGAGCGACCCTGGAAGACTCTTAATTTAAGGTTGGCCAAACTATTTGCCATTAGGCCGAGTAGGAGGCTCAAAGTTGTGGGATCATCGCCAGCATCAACATCGGTCTGGTGAGAAATAACACGGTTGTTCGGACAATTGACCTCGGCGTCGTTGTCCTCATCCGCGCCAAGCGGCGAGTTGAAACCGGCGGCGGAGGTCAGCGATAGAATCGCAATGGCGGACAATAATACGCCGGTGAGCGCCAATCCAAAGGATGAAAGATACATGCGAGGCAAAGTGACGACAGCGTCGCCAATCACGCCCCCAAGGCCGGTAGGCAGCGGCCATCGATCGGTCGGAGGCAATAACGAGGTGACAGCGGCGGCGCTGACCGCTCCAAGTAACCAGAAGCTAAAGCGCCTAGACTTTCTCCGAACGGCGCGATGGGTGAGCATCCGCCAACCAAGGAGACCCATCGGCGCCAATAATGCGATTGAACTCACGCCGATCAATTGCATGATCAGGTCAGCTATGATGGCGCCTTTTGCGCCCATGGCGTTGCGGACGGCGGCGTCCGTCGCGTGATTGAAACTCGGATCGGAGACGGACCATGAGGCTAGCGCCAGACCCAAGGCGACGGTGGTCGCAATGATGCCGAGGCCCAACGCCTCTTGCAGCCGGCGCTGAAGGAAAATCCGCGCCGACTCGGGAATGATTTCGCCAAGGGGAAGAGTCGTCGTACGCATTGAATCCTTCTCATGGCCGTCGTGCGGACGTTGGCGTTTGAAGCCTATGTGGCGCCGGTTAACTTTCACTTAACCTTATCTAGCCGAAAGGCGAGGCTTCTTCAAAGAACGGAGCGCGAAAGGTCCCCTCGACTAAGCAGCGGCGGCAAAAAGAAAAGGCGGCTCATAGGAGCCGCCTAATGGTCGTTTATATATCCGCTCAAGCGATAAAAACCTGAGTGAGATTGAGCTTACGCGGCTTCCTCGACGTCACCGTCGGTTTCATCGACCGCCTCGGCCTCTTCAGCCTTGGCTCCGCGCCGCGGGCTCTTCTGTAATTGCGCTTCGATCAATTTGAGCGATTCCGAATCCGCAAGTTTTTGAACAGCAGCGATTTCGCGCGCCATCCGATCAAGGGCGGCCTCATAAAGCTGCCGCTCGGAATAGGATTGTTCCGGCTGTACTTCCGAACGGAAGAGATCCCTGACAACCTCGGCGATAGCGACGAGGTCGCCAGAATTGATCTTGGCTTCATATTCCTGGGCCCTACGCGACCACATCGTCCGCTTGACGCGGGCGCGACCAGTCAAAGTGTCCAGAGCCTTCTTGACGACATCAGATTCTGAAAGCTTGCGCATGCCGACGCTAGCGACCTTAGGGGTCGGCACCTTAAGCGTCATTTTGTCTTTGACGAACGAAATGACATAAAGTTCAAGCTTGAATCCGGCGACTTCCTGCTCTTCGATGGCAATGATCTGGCCAACGCCATGAGCGGGATAAACGATAAATTCGCTGGTCTTGAACCCGCCTTTCGAAGCGGCCGGCTTAACAAGCGACTTTGCGGGCGCTACGCCAGATTTGCTCATATCAGAGGAGTGGGGGGCGGACAGTGCGGCGTTTGCCGACGAAGAGGATTTTTTCTGCGTCACCTTGGTCCAATCACTAATGGTTTGTGTCCAATATTCAGCTGGGCTGGCCGACTCGACCAACACGCTGTACAGAGACGCGGTTCGGAGCGTTTATCCGACCGGCAGGCGTCACTGGGTGACGCCATCCTAGCTAAATCTTCGAGTTCATGAGTATTGCAGGCACGAGCATGTCCTCTGAATTCACCGGCCTTCGCCAGACTATTCAAAAATATCGCAGCCACTGAGTCGCATGGCCGCCCAACAGTGAACTACGTTCGACGCGCCTCTGGATGCCGCAAACCGGATTTTCCAAGAACAATGCTGTTGATCCGGCAAAAACAGGCTCCTCGCCGAGGCGGGAGCCGGGTGCAGTTCCGAAAGGTACGAAGGGCGCAGGAAGCTGGTTGACTGTTAAAAAGTGTTTATCACAAATTGATGCACGAATCAAAGGAATACCGATTCGCTGCCTTTGCAGGCGTTCGGCATTGTGGCAAGTCGTAAAATATAAAATATCATCGCCAAGGGGCGCAATCAAATTATCGATATTCCGATCAAGCGTCGCTGGTAAGGCGAGCTTGATCGGATGGTGCTTCAATCAGTCACCCTGGCCCGGGTTCTTACTAAAAAAGGCGTCAAACTTACCTTCGCGGCCATCGAATTCCTTGGCCTCCGGCAGAGCGTCCCGTTTCAGTGTAACATTCGGCCACAATTGAGCATATTCGGCGTTGATGCCCAGCCACTTCTCCAGATCCGGTTCGGTGTCGGGCTTGATGGCTTCCGCCGGGCACTCAGGTTCGCAAACACCGCAATCGATGCATTCGTCGGGGTGAATCACGAGCATATTCTCCCCCTCATAAAAACAATCGACGGGGCAAACCTCCACGCAATCCATGTATTTGCACTTGATGCAATTTTCGACGACGACGTAGGTCATAAGCCTCTCCGCACGCGACCTAGGCAGGCGCATGATTGTTTTTGACAGTTCATGGCTAGCTAACGCTTTTGCCCTCGGCTTGCAAGCTACGCTCGATTGAGCCCAGCCGCGAAAATGGGGCGTTTGCGCAGCGCAAGACGTCGATGAAATGACAATTCCTCAGGCGATGGGCGGTCAGCGACCGGTTTCACTAAAAAGCTCCGCCAGCTTTTCCGTCATGGCGCCGCCGAGTTCTTCAGCGTCGATGATGGTCAAGGCTCGGCGATAATAGCGGGTGACATCATGGCCGATACCGATGGCGATCAGCTCGACTGGTGAGCGCGTTTCGATTTCTTCGATTTTTTGACGCAAATGCCGCTCGAGATAATGGCCGGGATTGACCGAGAGCGTGGAATCGTCGACGGGCGCTCCGTCTGATATCATCATCAGAATGCGTCGCTGTTCAGGGCGCGACAACAAACGATGATAGGCCCAGTCCAGAGCTTCGCCGTCGATATTTTCCTTCAACAGCCCTTCCCGCATCATCAAGCCGAGATTTTTGCGCGCGCGTCGCCAAGGCGCGTCAGCGGATTTGTAAATAATATGGCGCAGATCATTAAGGCGGCCGGGATTCGCCGGCTTGTTGGCTTGCAACCAAGCCTCGCGTGATTGCCCGCCCTTCCAGGCGCGTGTGGTGAACCCCAGAATTTCGACCTTTACGCCGCACCTTTCCAACGTCCGAGCTAAAATATCGGCACAGGTCGCCGCCACAGTGATCGGACGACCGCGCATTGAACCTGAATTGTCGATCAGCAACGTTACAACGGTATCGCGGAAGTCCGCGTCCTTCTCTCGTTTGAATGAGAGGGGCAATTGCGGATCGACAATGACGCGCGATAGCCGGGCCGGATCAAGCATGCCTTCTTCGAGATCAAATTCCCACGCGCGATTTTGCTGCGCCATCAGTCGCCGCTGCAGTCGATTGGCCAAGCGAGCCACAACAGAGGAAAGGTTGTGTAACTGCTTGTCCAGATAGGCGCGGAGCCGTTCGAGTTCCTCGGGTTCACATAAATCTTCGGCGCGGACGACTTCGTCGAATTGCGGGGCGTAGGCGTGATAGTCCGAGTGGAGAGAAGGATTGAAGACCGGGGGGCGGCGTGACTGGCTTGCTTCTTCGCCTTCTCCCGGCTCCATTTCGTCGGGCGTATCCCCAGGCGGAACATCGTCGGATTCGAGTTCCCCATCGGGCAATTCGTCTTCAGCGTCCTCGACATGCTCGCTCGTCATCGAGTCGGCGGTTTCTTCTTTTTCGCCGTCTGCTGACTTATCGTTCTCCTCCGATTGCGGACGATCGTCGCCAGGAGACTCGTCGTCCTCCTGCTGATCGAGTTCGCCTTCTTCCGCCATATCCAGGTCGGCGAGGATCTTGCGGACTAATTTGCCATAGGCGCGCTGGTTTTCTATGGCGCCGGCCAGTTGATCCAGATCGGCCCCAGCCCGGGACTCGATGTTTTTGCGCCATTTGGCGACCAGCTGGGCCGCTGCGGCAGGCGGAGCGAGGCCGGTCAGCTTCTCTCGGACAAGGAGCGCCATCGCCTCTTCAATTGGCGCTTCGTTCCTCTGGCCAATATCGGCATAGACGCCACGCTCGAATTTTTCCTCCAGTACGGCTGTGAGATTTTGTGCGACGCCTTGCATCCGCCGGGCGCCAATCGCTTCGACCCGAGCTTGCTCGACCGCTTCAAAAATGGCTCGAGCCAATTCTCCCTGCGGCGCCAATCGCTTATGTGTTGGCGCGTCGTGACAAGCCAGGCGCAGCGCCATGGCGTCGGCATGTCCGCGCAAAATGGCGGCGTCGCGCGGCGACATCTTGCGCGGCGGTTCGGGAAGCCGGGCCTTTCCTTGTTCTTGCGCGCCAATCATACCAGGCTTATCGGGCGCAAAAGACACCTCGAGCTCCTGCGCGCCAGACATGGCGCGCAGGCATCCGGCGACAGCGCGCTTGAGCGGTTCTTGGGGCGCTTCTTTGGGCGTCGCCGCTTTTTGGTTCGACAGGCTCAATGGTTTTTTCCCGACCTCATTGCGCCTGAACGGCCGCACAGGCGTTTGCGACGCCCACCCCTTTAGCTCAAGGCGACGTTGACCGCGCTCTCGGGCAAGTCCTTGCCAAACGACCTTTGATAGAACTCAGCGACAAGGGGTCGTTCGAGTTCATCGCATTTGTTGAGAAAGGTCAGACGGAACGCGAAGCCGATGTCCTGGAAGATTTCGGCGTTCTCGGCCCAGGTGATGACCGTGCGCGGACTCATGACCGTCGAAAGATCGCCGGCGACGAACGCATTGCGTGTCAGATCCGCCACGCGGACCATTTTGCCGATAATGTCTCGGCCATCCTTGACGCCTTGGAAATGCTTGACCTTTGCGGCGACAATATCGACTTCGTTGTCATGGGGGAGATAATTCAAGGTCGTCACGATCGACCAACGGTCCATCTGCCCCTGATTAATTTGCTGCGTGCCGTGATAAAGCCCTGACGTGTCGCCAAGCCCGACCGTATTGGCGGTGGAAAAAAGCCGAAACGACGGATGGGGGCTAATGACGCGGTTCTGATCGAGTAGCGTCAATCGACCAGAAACTTCCAGCACACGCTGGATGACAAACATTACATCCGGCCGGCCGGCGTCATATTCATCGAAACAGAGCGCGACATTGTTCTGGAGCGCCCAAGGCAAAATGCCGTCCCGGAACTCGGTCACCTGTTTGCCATCACGCAACACAATGGCGTCTTTGCCGACAAGATCGACGCGCGAAACGTGGCTGTCGAGATTGACGCGAATACAAGGCCAGTTGAGTCTGGCGGCCACCTGCTCGACATGGGTCGACTTGCCGGTGCCATGATAGCCAGTGATCATCACCCGACGATTATAGGCGAAGCCGGCGAGAATGGCCAAAGTCGTCGTTCTGTCGAACAGGTAGTCGGGATCAAGGTCGGGGACATGTTCGTCGCGGTTGGAAAAAGCCGGAGCCTGCATATCCGAATCTATGCCAAATACATCACGCACCGAAATCGTCGTGTCGGGCAGGCCCGTATAGGCCGCCTTGGTTGGGGAACCTTGCATCTATCCTCCGTTGCCGCGTCATCGCTCACCGAACGTCGTCATCATGCCACATGTGACTGATGCGGATCGCAATGCATTGGCCGTGCCGATACTCTTTAATCACGATAGCCCTTCCCAGGGCGGCCTCACAAGGGGGTGTTGACGACGAGGCTTAAAAGGCTTCCTGCCCGCTCGATTTGTTTGTTGTCGCTGTTAGGGGTCAGACGACCCTCATCGTACGCAGGACGTTATAAGCGTTGATTATTTCGCGCAGTCGATCTTCATTAGAGCGATCGCCGCCGTTGGCGTCAGGATGAAGCCGTTTGACGAGATCCTTGTATCTGGCTTTGATGTCCGCCTTCTCGGCCTCGTCATCAAGACCGAGCGCATTCAAAGCCTTGCGCGCCGCTACGCCATGTTTGGGTTGCCGAGACGCCTGAGCGTCAGCGCGGCCCGATCCGTGCATGTTAAAAGGGTCTCGAGCTTGGGCGCCATTTCCGCTGTGGCGTCCAGAGCCCATGGTCCATGTCGGGCGATGCCCGGTCAAGGCGTCTTTTTGGTAGCGGAGTACGGCCTCGTCGCTCATCCCATTAAAATAATTATAAGTGGCATTATATTCACGCACATGATCGAGGCAGAAGCAGAAATATTGACCTTCGCGCAGACGGCCCATCGGCGCGCGGAATTCTCCCGGCGCCTTACACGTAGGATGATCGCATTGAGGCCCAGTCGCGACGGGTTCCGCAGGTTTTGCGTCACGCCGCGTTCTGATTCGGTCGAACAAGGGAGAATTCAGATCCATGATCGACACAATATGGTCGCAGGCCCGCAAGGGGCAAGAACGCTGGAACGATTAAAATATCTTGACTTTCCGAAGGGCTAGAGAGCCCTAGAATCAATAAGGAGATCGTTATGGCGCATCAGGGAAAAAATACGATCCGCGATCGGATCGAGGAAAAGCTGGCGGCGTCTTTCTCGCCCAGCTTTTTGCAGGTAATCGACGAATCACGTGAACATGCGGGTCACGCCGGCCATGCCGATAGCAGCGGCGAAAGCCACTTTCGCGTCCGGTTGGTGTCTGCTGCTTTTGTTGGCAAAAGCCGCATCGACCGCCATCGTGACGTAAACCGCGTTCTGGCGGCGGAATTTGCCGCTGGCGTTCATGCTCTTGCGCTCGACGCCAAGGCTCCGGGCGAAAATGGCGTCTGAGGCCATGAAATCGCCGCACAGCCGCGCTTAGTCGTCGTCAATTGGCGCGGCAATCGAGAAGCCGGACGGGCTTTGTTCTGACTGTCTTCCCATTTGTGTGGCGAAGGTTTAGGAATCGATAACCGATAACGACGGTTGGGTTGGCTTGAAAATGACGCATTTTTCCCTTGGGCGTCGAGCATTCGGCGTCGTCCTATCGACGGTCGTCTTTGCCTGCGGCAGCGGCGTTGAAGCCAAGCCGAAGCATGTCGCGGCACATGCTTCGACGGCTACCGGGCCTGCGCATCATACGGTCACGCCCTACATCGTGATGGATTTCGCCAGCGCCCGCGTCATAGATCAGCGCGAATCGACCCGTTCCTGGTATCCAGCGTCGATCACTAAATTGATGACGGTATATGTCGCGCTCCAAGCGGTTGAACAGGGGCGATTGACCCTCGATACGCCAATGGTGGTCACGGCCCGGGCCGCATCGATGAAGCCGTCCAAAATGGGTTTTGCGCCAGGCACTCAGGTGACGCTCGATAATGCCTTGAAAATGCTGATGGTAAAATCGGCGAATGATCTGGCCATAACCATAGCCGAAGGCGTTTCCGGCTCCGTCGAAGCCTTCGCCAATGAAATGAACAAGGCGGCGGATTCGCTCGGATTGCATGAGTCGCACTTTGTCAATCCCAACGGCTTGCCAGATGATCGGCAAGTTACGTCGGCGCGCGACATGGCTTTGATCGGGCGGGCGCTCTATCTCAGATTTCCCCAACACGCCGACTTGTTCGATATCGGCGCGTTCAAGTTGGGTGACCAGATCGTGCCAACTCACAATGGCATGATCGGCCGCTATCCCGGCGCTGACGGGATGAAGACCGGGTTCACTTGCCCCGCTGGCTTTAACCTCGTCGCCAGCGCGACGCGCGAGGGCCGGAAAGTTATTGTGGTTGTATTGGGTGCTCCATCGGCGCGACAGCGCACGGCTCATGCCGCGGATTTGTTCGATCGGGCCTTCGCGACTTCACAAGTTGGCGATCAGGCCGCTGATCTGCCGTCAATTGGCGGCGCTCCGCCCGATATGCGCGGCGAAATTTGCGTTAGGCGCAGCAAGCAGGCGCAGCTTGCCGCGGAGACTGAAGATTTGGCCGCGCCGATTCAAGCCGACGCCTCAGGCGCGCCGTCGGCGGCGCAGCCGAGCAATGGCGCTTTGATCGCTGCATTGCCTCGCCCTGTCTATGAACCGATCAATGTATTCGTTGGCCCGCCAAATGGCTATCAGGGTCCCGTTGCAGGTCCGCGGCCAGCCGATGCTCCCATTGGCATGGTCGCGTATGCGCCGGCAAAGCCGGTAACGCCAACAGCGATCAAGCCGGACCCTGAAGCGCTTTCAATGCGACGTGGGAAAGTTTTGGAGAAACGCTCGCCTGCAAAAAGTGAAACGGCCAAACTGACGAGCGCTTCCGGCGATAAGGGCTCGCCAAAGCCGGTGGCCAAGACGTCTGAGAAAAAGTCAGCCCACTCGAGCGCCAAGGCGGAGACTTCGAAAAAAACCAGCGCAGGTAAGGCTGGAAGCGCGCATGGCGATGCGGTTCAGGATGTCGATCATTCCCAGGTTGACAAAGTGGCGGCGCCCAATTGAGCGATTCTCTTCGTCGGCCGCCGCCGCCTGTTCCGGTCACTATTGTCACGGGCTTCCTCGGCGCGGGAAAAACAACGATTCTCAATCGCCTGCTTCGCGATCCGGATTTGGCGCAAGCCGTGGTGATGATCAATGAGTTCGGAGAAATTGGCCTAGATCATTTATTCGTCGAAAAGATCGACGGCGATATGGTGATGATGGCCTCCGGCTGTCTGTGCTGCACCATTCGGGGCGAACTTATCGACGCGATGGAAGATCTGCTTCGCCGTCGGGACAACGGCCGAATAAAAGACTTCAACCGCGTTATCATTGAAACGACCGGGCTCGCCGATCCAGCGCCCGTTCTGCACACAATTATGAGCCATCCCTATTTACTGCTGCGTTTTCGTCTTGATGGGGTGATTACCATCGTCGACTCCATAAATGGAGGCGCGACATTGGCGGAGTTTCCGGAAGCCTTGAAACAGGCGGCGGTGGCCGATCGGTTGGTGCTGACCAAAACCGACTTGGTCCGGGCGCCGGAGCAGGTGGCTCAACTGCGCGATCAATTGCAGCGTCTAAACCCAACAGCGCTCATTTTTGATGCAGCCTCGGTGAAATTCGACAGCAGGCATTTGCTCGATGCTGGTCTTTATAACCCACTGACTAAAGCACCTGACGTGCAGCGCTGGCTTAATGCTGAAAGGTTGATGGACGCTGGAGCCAGCGCGAATGGCGCCTCTCATGATCCCCATTCCGCGCATGATCACGGTCATGGCGACGTCAATCGTCATAATGAGTCCATCCGCGCGTTCTGTCTCGTTAACGAAACGCCGCTTTCCCTTTCCGCATTCGATCTCTTCCTGCAATTGTTGCGCAGTGCGCACGGTCCTAGTTTATTGCGGGTCAAGGGAATCGTCGCCTTGGCGGATGATCTGTCTCGACCTATGGTCATTCATGGCGTGCAACATGTCTTTCATCCCCCGGTGCGCCTTGATGCTTGGCCGGACGATGATCAACGCACGCGCATTGTGTTCATCGTCAAGGATGTCAAACCTGAGTTTATAGAAGGGCTTTATGCCGCTTTCGCTGGCCAGATCGCAATAGATGCGCCGGACAAGACGGCGCTGACGCATAATCCGCTTAAGCCCAATTCAGGTGGCTTGTTTTCCTGAACACCCAATATACTGTTTGCAATTGTATAATTAAAAATTGAGAACCCTCATCCTATTTGTCAGGGAAGAGTCTAGGGAGAAAGCCAATGGCGGAGGCGGCTCCGCGAATGCGCCTCGACAAATGGCTTTTTTTTGCGCGGATCACCAAAACACGGTCTCTTGCGGCGCAATTGATCGTGGACGGATTCGTCCGGGTTAATGGCCAGAGAGTTCTCCAGCCTGCCAAGGGCGTTGGACCCGGCCAAACCCTGACAATAGCGCTGGAACGCGAGGTGATCGTTCTCGAAATCTTGCATTGCGGAACAAGGCGAGGCCCGTTTCCAGAAGCATCGCAGCTTTATCGCCGGGTTGATGGTCAAAATACGGCACAGACGCCAAGCTCGGCCAGAAACGATTAAGGACGCCTATTCTACGCCATCGACCAAGTTCACGCCGGTGCGAGCGCGCCTCCTGAAATTCCGGCGAGTGGAAATAGGCGTTCGCCGTTTCGTCGTTATCAAACGCCAGGATGACATTGAGCTTGCGCGCTTCGCCCTTAGCGCTTCAAAGCAGCCTCCGCGCTCCAAATTTTCACATCGCGATTGGAGCCAGGGCGGCATGACGACCGTGCTTTTCAGTGTCATTGACGTTAACGCGAGCGATTATGCAGGCTTTGGTCATTCATGACCTCG
>Ga0302273_1001253_pt1 | contig 10622 bp, 10 predicted proteins | sample III_Bog_N1_3_FD_198774 | JGI IMG/M metagenome (GOLD analysis project Ga0302273, IMG submission 198774) | Peat permafrost microbial communities from Stordalen Mire near Abisko, Sweden - III_Bog_N1_3 | ecosystem: Environmental > Terrestrial > Soil > Wetlands > Peat | place: Sweden: Abisko... | reverse complement strand
TGAGCAGAGTACCTACTCGTCTGCTGATTTCATTACGCACGCCGTCGAATGGTTCAGGCAGCGAGGGGTGGTGGTGGAATGTGTACAGACCGACAACGGCTTTGAGTTTACCAACCGCTTCTCAAACAGCAAGCGCGATATCCAGACACTGTTTGAAGTTATGCTGACAACCAAACGCATCCGTCACAAGCTTATCCGGCCTTACACCCCAAGGCACAATGGCAAGGTGGAGCGCAGCCACCGCGAAGATCAGAAGCGTTTCTATGATACCCATTCCTTCTACTCGCTCGCCGATTTTGGTGAGCAGTTCGCTGCCCACCAAAATCGGAGCAACAATCTTCCCATGCGACCGCTCGGCTGGCTTTCGCCTCGTGAGTTCCTTCGCATCCACACTGTCCAACATGTTTGATAAACCTACAGTATGGAATATATTAACATTTATGACATCCAATTTTTATATTAGCATTATATTCTATTCTTAAAAGATCGAGTAAAATCAAGGATCTGTTGAAAAAGAAGAGGAAAGATGCAGAAATGGTAAAATAGAGCCATGGAGACGAGGCACATGATGGGACGGAAAAGCGGTCAGATAGAGATGCTGATCCTCAATCCGGAGGATATTATACCTCAAAGCCATATCCTTCGGAAAATTGATAGGATCGTGTCTTTCGAATACATCTATGAACTGCTTGAACCGACCTATTCGGAGACAGGCCGTCCGTCCATCGACCCTGTGAGCCTTGTAAAGATGCTCCTGATCGGGTATTTGTTTGGGATCAAAAGCGAACGGCGTCTGGTTAACGAAGTTGCCCTGAACATTGCTTACCGATGGTTTTGCGGTTTTAACATCACAGATAGCATTCCAGATCACTCGACGTTCTCAAAGAACCGCATCAGCCGGTGGAAAGAAAGCAATCTTTTTGAGAAAGTGTTTGTATATATCGTGCAGGAATGTATTCGCCATAAACTGGTTGACGGCGATGAAATAGTAGCCGACGGTACCTATATCCCGGCGAATGTTGCACAAAATAGTTGGGTAGATGTCGAAACCAAGGTTGAACTCAGCATGCAGAGCTATCTGAATGATCTGGATGCGGAATTGGCGCAACAACCCGGATTTAAAGCGCCGCTACCCAAGGAAATTACGAAGACACGAACCACAAGTACCACGGATCCCGATTGCGGATATATGAATCATGGGACAAAGCATGGCGTCGGTTATTTGGCTGAAACCACTGTGGACAGTAAACACGGGATTATTACGGGAATGGATGTTTACCCGGCAAATGAAAAAGAAAGCCTGATCGTTCTTCGCCATCTGGAAAAGCAAATGTCACAGGCGGATTTTTCCATACACAAACTCGCGTTGGATCGGGGATACGATACTGGTGCTGTCCACCGCGGTTTGGAAATGTTAGGGATTACAGGTTATATTCCAGAGATTCATTTCCCCAACAGCCCTGAGAAATATGGTTTTAGATACGACGAAAACGACGGTTGCTTTATCTGTCCCGTTGGGAATCGCTTAACATATTACAAACTGGTCTGCAATCAATCCACAGGCAAGTATCTGAGGTGTTACCAGATTCAAGACGATCGATGCTTGTCGTGCTCCAGGCGTTCTGAATGCTTCAGTAAAACCCCAGTAAAGCGCAAGATTCTTGCAAGTAGTTGTTATCCCGCTTTCTTCCGTGGGCATAAACGCATTGGAACCAAAGAATACTACGCCATGATGCGAAAACGGAAGATATGGAGTGAAGGAAGTTTCTCGGTTCTCAAGCGTGAGCATCTGATATCCAAGATTCGGAAAAGAGGCATCCTCTGCGCTACAGAGGAATGCCTCCTGGCGGCCATGGCATTAAACCTTAAGAGGATGGCGAGAGCTATCCTATCTTCTAAACTCTTTAGCTTTCGGCTCCGTGTGAGCATGTGTTGTTCGTGAAATTTCTCCCTTTTTCAAAAGATCCTTATCTTGACACTATCTAAGCATAGAGCTTAAATCCTTATTTTTCCGTTGGGAAATGCTTATAATGTTGATACAGTCGGGGTGGATGCACTCTGAAACGTGGAATCGTGTATAGGTGCTATCCAGCACAGTTTGAGAACGAGATGCCATCTATTCTATAGGTCTATGTTCGGGTGCACATTTAATGCAAAATCCATTATCACCATCATTCTCAAAAGTCATTCCGCAGCCACAATCGGGACAATAATTTCCAAAATTGTCATCATCATCTTCCCGATAGCTATTTGGATTATCAGTCCTACTCCTACTGTCTTTCTGTAAAGTACATTGGTCTAATTTTATGTTTGTATCAACAAGGGCTAATCTACCATAACGTGATACACGAAGAAGACATATGCAAAAGGCGTTTTTAGATTGTTAATAGCCGTTACAAGATAGATTGATGTTTCGATGCTTTATTTGATGCATTTTGCGTTATGAAGCCATTATCCCATTCTTGAAAAGGCAAAAAGCGATGGAGGCACTACTCACGTTACGATGCGGTGATGCCGCTGTTATTCTATAATCAGATTGCACCGACAATCCTGTGAGGCACGTAAGGTTCCTCAAGATAGGCGATATCCACTGCAGTGAGCTTGACATCAAACGCGCCGACCGCATCATCAAAGTATTTGGCTTTGGTTGCGCCAATGATCGGCGCTGTAATACCCTTTGCGAACTGCCATGCAAGTGCAATCTGTGACATGGTCGCATCAAACTTTTTAGCGAGCTCGTTTACACGAAGCACGATCGCATAGTCCGCATCTTGAGTGCTGTCGTACTTGGAAATGGCGGTCTTGTCGGTCTGGCTTCGTTCGGTATCCGTTTTCCATTCCAAACGGGATAACCGGCCTGCCGCTAGCGGACTGTAAGGCGTTCTTGCTACATTTTGCTGATCGCAAATTGGAATCAGTTCACGCTCGTCCTCACGATAGAGCAGGTTGTAGTGGTTTTGCATGGAAACAAATGGGGACCATCCATTTTGCTGGGCAACCAGCTGCATGTTGTAAAACTGGTATCCATACATCGCAGAGGCCCCAAGTGCCCTGACTTTACCAGCTTTGATAAGGCTTTCAAGCGCCTCCATCGTTTCCTCAATGGGTGTATCATAATCGAAACGATGAATGATGTAGAGATCAACGTAGTCTGTGCCCAGCCGTTTTAACGAGCCATCAATCTCCCGGAGGATGGCACTCTTTGATAGGTGTCCCTCGTTAAAATATACCTTGGTTGCGATGACCACCTGATCGCGCGCCACATTGTTTTTAAGGGCTTGGCTAAGATATTCCTCGCTTGTGCCGGCCGAATAGATGTTGGCGGTATCAAAGAAATTGATACCGAGATCGAGCGCACGTTTGATGATCGTTTCACTTTCTGTGGGGTTCAGCGTCCAGGCATGCATTTTACTTGCCGGATCGCCAAAACTCATGCAGCCCACACAGAGACGTGAAATTTGAATTCCTGAATTGCCAAGTTGAGTGTATTCCATGTTGCTTCCTCCTTATAAATCTTTGCCTTGTTTATTATGAATACGATTGATAACGTGCAGGCAGTTAGGCAATGTGATGCAGACTAGGACTTTGTCTGGAGTAGCCATACCTATGCGATTTTCAGATGATTTCGTTTTGCCGGAGCCATTCCCTGATGATGCGATTTGCGCTGTTGGCCTTGCTCCCATAAACGGACAACCCCTTCACCACTTTAGCAGTGGGGCATATCTTCTTCAAGTCGGTTTCGCTCGTGCCCATGCCGCTGCCTTCATGGGTACATAGGGGTAGAATCGTCTTGCCGGTGAAATCGAGGGCTTCCAGAAATGTCCACACAGGCATGGGCATTGTGCCCCAGTAATTCGGATAACCAAGCAGTACCGTATCATAATTTGCGATCACCGGTAGAACACCAAGGATTGCGGGACGAGCGTTTTCTCGCTTCTCGCTCTGTGCTAGCGCTGTACACGCATGATAATCCTTCGGGTAAGGCGTACTAGGGTCAATCTTGAAAAGATCACCTCCTGTTTCCTGTGCCAGAATCATTGCGACAATCCCTGTGTTCCCGATGGAGAGATCGACGATGCTTCCCTCCACATAGTTCAGACCGCCACGTGAAAAGTAAGCAATCAAAATTTTCCTGTTTGCCATACTGTATTCCCCTTCCTATAAATAAAATTGTTTTGTTTGAAAGCGGTTTGCTTCCATAGTTATCCACGGTTGCAAAAATGCTTCTCAGCGAAGATAAACCAGTAAGGGCATGCCAAGTCTTTTTCGAGATTCCGATCACCAATCGTAAAGTACACGGCTAGAATGGCGCCTGCGGCACCAGTACCAAAGAAGGAACCGATGTCATAAGCCGTGCGTAAAACATGAATAGTACAAAGCATCCTCCGAAAGAGACGGTTACCCTGACTGATACAAACCCTGTTTCTGAATGAACTTAAAACAATGTGCCAATGCAGCACTATGTGAGAAACCATCACAAATAGTGCCCAATTTATGGAGAAGGAGCGTTGTTCGAAAATGATAAAAGCAGCATGCAATGGGCAATGGAAAAAATCGCGAGACAGAATGATTACTGTTCAAATGAACAAAACAAAGAGCGCCATCGTCACATTTTCGATGATTGACCATCAAAAAATGTCAACCTCCTTTGCAAGAATAACATCTAGAGTCAACTCCAAGTCAAGCAATTTTCAAATATTTCTATTTCGATGTGAAAATCCATTGACTTAGAGTCGACTCTAGGTGCTATGATAAAATTGATTGGAAATAATATGTAAAGGAGACATCAGAAATGGACTTAAGCAAAGGTGTTATTTTCCCAATTGGAGACAAGTTTGCAAGTGAGGACTTCAAAGGTACCGTATATTTGAAGATGTTGACAGGCTCAGATACGCCTTGCCCGATTGGTAATGTAACTTTTGAGCCTGCCTGCCGCAACAGCTGGCATGTACACGCCGGCGGTCAAATTCTTTTAGTAACAGGTGGTTACGGTTGGTATCAGGCATGGGGTGAGGCTGCACAGGAACTGCACGCAGGTGACGTGGTTCAAATTCCGGGTGGCGTGAAGCACTGGCATGGTGCAACAAAAAACAGCTGGTTTACGCACCTTGCGATTAGCGTGTTGCCTGAAAAAGGTGGAACACAATGGCTCGAATCTGTTGATGATATAGATTACGACAAGCTGAATTCTGAAAGAGGGCTAGACAATGAATAATTTTGTATATGACATCCCCACTCGTGTGTACTTTGGTGAAAATCAGTTGGGTAATTTGGGTAAGGAATTAAAACAGTTCGGAAATCGTGTATTGTTGACCTACGGCGGTGGATCCATCAAGAAAACCGGTTTGTATGATCAGGTGGTAGCGGAGACCAGGAACGCCGGACTGGAGCTATTTGAGTTGTCAGGCATTGACCCCAACCCACGGGTATCTTCTGTGAACGCTGGGGCGGAAATCTGCAAAAAAGAGCATATTGATGTACTATTAGCCGTAGGTGGCGGTTCGGTGCTGGACTGTACCAAGTATATCGGCGCAGCTGCCTATTATGAAGGTGACGCATGGGATATCCTGCTGCAAAAGGTGGATGTGAAGCAGTGCCTACCTGTGGTAACGGTGCTCACACTGGCCGCAACAGGTTCGGAGATGGATGCGGGCGGTGTGATCAGTAATCCAGATACAAAAGAAAAAATCGGTTTGATCTTTCCGCCGATGCAGCCCAAGGTATCATTCCTCGATCCGACCCTTACCTATACGGTTAACACCTATCAAACCGCTTGCGGCGCTGCAGATATGATGAGCCACATCATTGAGGTCTACTTTAACATGAGCCAGGACCTTTCAATGTTGGATGGTGTGGCTGAAACCCTCATGAAAACCGTAATCCGGTATGCGCCGATCGCCTTAAAGGTGCCTGACAATTACGAATCGCGCGCCAATCTTATGTGGACTTCTTCCTGGGCTATCAACGGTTTCCTGCGTGGCGGCAAGCGACAGGCTTGGAGTTGCCACCCCATGGAGCATGAACTGTCCGCAATATACGATATTACGCATGGCTTGGGCTTAGCCATCCTGACGCCGCGATGGATGGAATATGTGTTAAATGAAAATACCGTAAGCAAGTTTGTACAGTTTGGCGTGAATGTGTTTGGCATTGATTCCAAAATGGAACCAATGGCAATCGCGAAAAAGGCGATTTCCATGCTGTCGGATTTCTTCTTTGTAACCTTAGGACTCAAGCGTACTTTGACTGATATTGGCATTGATGATACAAACTTTGGCATCATGGCACGAAAAGCTTGTGGCGGTGGTACGTTGCCGGCTTTTCAACCGCTCGAGGCGATGGATATTGAGAACATTTTCAAAATGTGTCTGTGAATGGAGCGATACAATATGGCTATAACTGAAAAAGCAAAAGCCTACCATGAGAAGATGTTTCCTGGCCATAAATCTACTATGCTGATTACGGATCCGGAGTTTATGGAACGTTTTGACAACTTCGCCTTTGACGAAGTTGTCAACCAAGATGATTTGGATGACAGTACCCGCTTTAAAGCCATTCTGGCTACCTTGCTGGGTTGTCAGGGTCTTGAGGAGTATCGTGCTATGATCCCAGCGGTGTTGAATTTTGGCGTAACGCCTGTGGAGATCAAGGAGATTGTCTATCAAGCAGTGGCTTATCTGGGGATTGGACGGGTTTTCCCTTTTCTGCGGGCAACCAACGAAGTGCTATCGGCACTTGGTGTTGCGCTGCCGCTGGCGGGACAGGCTACGACAACCATGGAGAACCGTCTGGAAGCGGGTATTCAAAAGCAAGTGGATATTTTCGGCGCGGAGATGCGGGAATTCTGGCGCTCAGGCAATGAGGAAAAGCGCCATATTAACCATTGGTTAGCCGATAACTGTTTTGGTGATTATTATACCCGTGGCGGTTTGAACGACGCGCAACGGGAGATGATCACTTTCTGCTTTCTCGCCGCACAGGGCGGGTGCGAGCCACAATTGACAAGCCATGCGAAAGCGAATATAAGAATTGGTAACGACAGGTCGTTCCTCATTAAAGTCGTATCCCAATGCCTGCCATTTGTCGGCTACCCAAGAAGTTTGAATGCTTTACGCTGTGTTGATGACGCGGCACAGAGTTTGGAGTAAAAGCAAGTGGAACATCGTAAATTACCGCATGGAACAGAAAAAGAACGTTTTAGTGTACTTGGACTTGGTATGGGTGGCATACAGGGAAGTCCGGGTGAAGAGATCGAGCACACGATCCGCCATGCCATTGAAAACGGCATCAACTTCTTTGACCTTTGCGCGGGAGGAAAGAGTGTTTATGCGCCCTTCGGGCGCGCAATTGCCGGGCAACGCGACAAAGTGTTTTTGCAGCTACATTTTGGAGCGGTCTACAACGAAAAAGGCGAATATGGCTGGTCACGCGACCCGGATGAAATCAAACGCACCTTTGCATGGGAATTGGAAACGCTGGGCACAGACTATGCGGATATAGGTTTTCTGCATTGCGTTGATGAGGATGAAGACTACGACAAGCTTGTATTGTCAGGCCTATGGGACCATCTGATCGCGCTTAAAAAGCACGGAATCGTGCGTCACATCGGTTTCTCCTCCCACACGCCGTCGGTTGCAAATCGAATCCTGGATACAGAGCTAGTGGACATGATGATGTTCAGCATTAATCCTGCCTACGATTTTGAGCGGGGCGATGCATTGGGAATTGGCAGCGTTTCTGAGCGCGCGGAGCTGTTTCGACGATGCGAAGCGATGGGCATTGGTATTTCCGTGATGAAAACATTCTATGCGGGGAAATTGCTAGATGCAAAAACCTCGCCGTTCCATCATGCCCTGACAAAGGCACAGTGTATCCAGTATGCGCTGGATCGTCCAAGCGTCCTGACCGTGGTACCAGGCATACGGGGGATGCGGGATCTTGAAGAACTGCTGCTTACCAGGAACGCGTCCCTGGAAGAAAGAGATTACGCCATTCTTGGCAGCCTTACAGCGGAGAGTGTCAGCGGAAACTGTGTATATTGCAATCACTGCCAGCCTTGCCCTGCGGGGATCGATGCGGGTTTGGTCAATCAATACTACGATCTATCCCTTGCAGGAGATCGTATGGCGTATAGCCATTATCATAAGCTTACTGTGAAAGCGGACGCCTGTCTACACTGTGGGCATTGCGACGATCGATGCCCCTTCCATGTGCGCCAGAGTGAGCGTATGGCGCATATTGACTACTATTTTTCAAACGGGGAGATTGAAGGGTAAACTATAGGTTGCTGATTACCGAGGTGTTCGGAGGTATCTATCATGAAATGACTTGTCAGCAACTTGCTAATGGTTATCGGATAATCATTTGGTTTGAAAGGCGCGCAAGGTTTTGCGTTACATGAAAAGGCATCCAGACACATTTGCGTTGGGATCCAGCACTTTGCATGCAGGGATAAGAATGTGTTGAGGTGAAACTCAATATACAAACATCATCATGCATATTCACGCAGGACGTTTTACCCGGAACGGATCAATAGTTTCATAAAGTGAGGTGATTTGATGACGATCGCGGAAACCAGCAAAAAATATGGGCTAACCGCAGACACGCTGCGATACTATGAACGTATCGGACTTCTGCCAAACGTAGAAAGAACCCATGGGGGTATTCGGAACTATTCGGATGAGGATTGCCGTTGGGTGGAATACATCAAATGCATGCGTGCAGCGGGGGTAACCATTGAAACACTTGTGGAATATGTAACCCTCTTTCACAAAGGAACCGAAACAATCCATGCCCGAAAAGCGCTGCTGCTGGAACAGCGAGAGCAGATTGTTCGGCGGATTAATGAGATGAACGAGGTTCTTGCGAAATTGGATTGGAAACTGGACGGGTATGAGGAACGTATGCTTAAGCATGAAGAGACGCTCAAACGTTGATTTAACAACATCGCCGAGGCTGAATGACACAGAGAGATTTGAAAAGGCCCGCACGGTTCTTATGCGGGAAAAGGAAAAAAATATGAAGGTCCTTTTAGTGAATGGAAGCCCTCATCCCCACGGTTGTACAGATACGGCGCTAAACGAAATCTCGGATACGCTAATAGTGGAAGGCGTTGAAACGGAACATTTTTGGATTGGAAACAAGCCTCTCGCTGGCTGTATGGGTTGTAATGGCTGCGCCAAAACCGGGCGTTGTGTATTCAACGACAGCGTCAACGAATTTTTGGACAAAGCACCGGAGGCGGATGGCTTCATCTTTGGTTCTCCCGTGCATTACGCGGCGGCCTCTGGCGCAATGACATGTTTCATGGATCGTGTATTCTTTGCGGATTTGCGTGGCAAACGAAACAGCTTTTATTTAAAGCCCGCAGCGGCAATCGTCTCTGCCCGCAGAGCCGGAACTACAGCAGCACTTGATCAGATGAACAAATATTTTCTGCATGCGCAGATGCCGGTTATCCCGTCGAGGTACTGGAACATGGTACACGGCGGAACCTCGGAGCAGGTGCGGCAAGACGAAGAAGGCATGCAAATCATGCGGACGCTTGCGCGAAATATGGTCTGGTTCCTTAACTGCAAGGTTGCAGGCATTAAAAGTGGCGTGCCCTTCCCCAAACGCGAAGAACGTATTTCCACGAATTTTATCCGATGAAACAGAGCAGGAGGTTTATTGCATGGAATTGTTCAAAAAAAATTTTGGCTTCGGCTGTATGCGCCTACCCATGAAAGATGGAGAGGTTGACACCACGGAGTGCTCTGCAATGGTAGACACATTTCTGGATAATGGGTTTAACTATTTCGATACTGCGCACGGTTATATTGACGGGAAGAGTGAAATCGCGCTTCGGGAATGCCTGACGAGCCGTTATCCGCGCGATCGTTATCTGCTGACCGACAAACTGACGAATTTCTATTTTAAACAAGAGTCCGATATCCGCCCGTTCTTTGATAACCAGTTGAAAGCCTGTGGAGTGGATTATTTCGATTTCTATCTCATGCATGCCCAAGGCGCGGAGAATTTCACGTTCTTCAAGCGCTGCCGAGCATACGAAACTGCGCTGGAACTAAAGACGGAGGGAAAGATTAAGCATTTTGGCATCTCCTTCCATGACAAAGCCGCTGTATTAGAACAAATACTATCCGAATACCCACAGGTTGAGATCGTGCAAATCCAGTTCAACTACATGGATTTCGATGACCCTGCCATTGAGAGTGAAAAATGCCTGCAAGTCTGCCGTAGATTCGGCAAACCGGTAATCGTCATGGAACCTGTCAAAGGTGGCAATCTAGCCAACCTTCCCGAAGAAGCCAAGACTGTTTTTGAGGCGCTTAACGGCGGTAGTCCAGCCAGTTATGCGATCCGCTATGCCGCTGGTTTCCAGGGTATTGCGATGGTAATCTCCGGCATGAGCGATATGGCGCAAATGCAGGACAACATCCATTTCATGAAGGAATTTAAGCCTTTAAATGACGTTGAAATGGCCGCTGTGGAGCAGGTGCGCAGGATTTTCAAATCCAAGAATATGATCAACTGTACCGCTTGCCGCTACTGTGCGGACGGTTGCCCACAGCACATTTCGATTCCAGACTTATTTGCCTGTATGAATGCCAAAAAGGTATTCC
>Ga0302273_1001243_pt1 | contig 10661 bp, 9 predicted proteins | sample III_Bog_N1_3_FD_198774 | JGI IMG/M metagenome (GOLD analysis project Ga0302273, IMG submission 198774) | Peat permafrost microbial communities from Stordalen Mire near Abisko, Sweden - III_Bog_N1_3 | ecosystem: Environmental > Terrestrial > Soil > Wetlands > Peat | place: Sweden: Abisko... | reverse complement strand
TTATCTTTTGCCTGGCTGACCCTTTCTTTGTTTCGTCCATTGATAGTTACTGCAACATTTTCTTTTAGTAATTGCTGTGCAATAGCAAAGCCAATTTCTTGTGTCGAACCACTTATAAAAGCACTTTTCCCGTTTAGTTTTAAATCCATTTTATTTTTATTTTATTTTTTTTCTTACCGCCAATGACCGAGGCTATGGGCATTTAGCAGCTTTCGAGAGCATTCACTGTTTCTGTATTCCCGGATTAAATGCTTTCTTTATATAACAACAAAAATACACTTTTTATTTTAAGTCTGTAATTTCTAACAGGGCATATCTACCACCTGTGCTATTTTAGTCATTCATATATTGTTTATTCTAATTGCATAGCGCGGGTTCAGGTGAGAAATCATATAAAAAAAATAATGCAATTACCGTTTAATCGATAATTGCATTATTTTTTTGTTACTAAGACACCGTACTTTCGGAAGTCTACATGATCATAGTAGTCTGTAATTCACTCCAGGGACCTGACATTTCGGGATGCTTGGTATTGTACCAACGGAAGAAAATATAAAGATACTTTCCTTTGTATTCAGGATTTAATTCTAGATTAAACGATCCTTTTGTAGAAAGACCTGATTTTAATCCATCTTCATTTGTCGATGTAGGAGGAACATTACCTGTTTTAAAAAGGTATTGAACACTATCAGCTTCGCCAAATATAGCTGCTCGTGCACCGGAAGTACTGTAACATTTTATTGCTATAATAGCTCCACCCAGTTGTTGGAAAGTAACTGAAACCGGTTCCTTAATAACCGTAATAGATCTGCTGCGGGTAGTTTTGGATGGTACGCCGCCATTGATATTAAATGCACCCAAATCATACACTGTCGCATTTGGAGATGCTGCAATGCGGTCTAAAATATGATTTGTCTGATCGTACGCAATTGCTTTATCTATAATTTCAATCAGATTGTTACGTATAGCCCGTGTCCGGCTATTGGTTACATCGTTGTACATCAAAAGTAATGGAGAAAAGTCTGTTTCAAATGTTTTCCATTGTGCCATTTCATCAGCTGAAATTCCAAGTCTTTCGCCATTGTTTACCGGAGCTCCGGTACTGAGATAAACATTGGTTGAACCAATATAAGTGCCGAACTCATTAATACTGCGGGGGATTCTTGTTCCTGTGCCCATACTCATTTCTTTTTTGTTATGTAATTGAAAATCATTTAGTCTGTTGTCGACGGGTCAAAGATACTATCTGAATTTTCGGTTTGAAACAGAGGTAGGGACACTTTCCTGATTTTCGGGACACTTTCCGGTAAAATAAGGATGACTTTAATTATTAATGGTAAATGGTTAATGATAAATGGTTAATGATAAATGGTTAATGATAAATGGTTAATGATAAATGGTTAATGATAAATGGTTAATGGGTAATTTGCTTACCGCTTACTGCTTACCGCTTACTGCTAATTATCAACTACCAACTGTCAACTATCAACTACCAACTATCAATTGTCAACTATCAACTGCTAACTTCTTTCTTCGTTATTCTCAGTTCATCTATTATGTCTTTAAAACAGGGGGTGTACGTTTCCGAGACAGGAACGATGTGGTTGCAGTCTTTTAGGTAGAGTATCATTTTGGACGATGTGCCGCTCCACAATTCTATTTGGTTTATATTGACTATAAACGAAATATTGCAACGTTTCATATACGGATATCCGTCTACAAGTTCTGCAAAGGCTTTCAACGTCATGATTTTTTTTAGTAGCTTAACTCTTTTACCCTGAAGTATGTAAATATGTAAGGTGTTACGCCCGGATTCGGCAAAGAGTATAGTGCTTACATCTACCAGCTCTCTTTTTATAGTAATAAATCCTGTTGTTTCGGATGGGGGAGGAGATACCCGTGTTAGCTGTTCGGTAACATCTACAGTGCTTTTGTAGTTTATCATACTCCCTGAAACCGGAAGTGCAGCCGGACTTAGTTGTTTGTCAGGCGTTAGCCTGGTGGAAACAAAATAGCCAAAGCCCAGAAAAGTACCAATACTTACAACGCTATTATAAAACTGTAAGGCTAAAAATAAACTGAGGCTAAAATCTATTTCTTCTACATATAAATCGGTAAAAGTCCAACTGTTGAAAGCTGTCAGGGGAATGTAAATGCTTAGTATATGCAGTTCTCTGCGGATGGTCCAGCTTCTGCGACAAAAATAAGCCGGGCGTAGCGAGGAATAAACAATATATACGGCGGCATAGGTACCAACATAAATCAGACTGTAGGCGTTTAAAAACAAACTCTTGTGAAAGGCGTGCCAGTTAGTAAGACCAAAAGGCTGAAATACATTCAGAAAAAAAGCAAAGATAATTATCAGTGCGATAAAATAGATTCTCCCTTGTCGGTATGATAAAAACAACGGGAATGGTCGGTTCAGGTAGTTTTTTATTCTTTCTTGCATAGTGGGTTAGCTCTATGTCTTCGTAAACTTTCAGACGGGTTTTACAATTGGTTAATTTTTGCTGCAAATATAAATATTCAGAACAATTTCCACCAAATTTTCAGTAAATTAATTTTGGACATCTGATTTTTTAATTTTCTGTTTTTCAGAGTCTTGAAAGTGTAATTAAATTAATTTTTGGACATCGATATTTTTTGTATACTATATTGTATAAAAATGTAATGGATTGGGGTATAAAAAACACGCAACCATCAAAAGTTGTGATGATTGCGTGTTATGCTTTGTTGAAATTGACTGTTACTGTCTGAACCACGATTGTATTAGATAAAAGGACGTATAAGATTTCATTCTTTTTTATCTGATGTATCAGCTGAATTCAAGTTCAGACAATTGCCCTCCGACAAGCCCACACTTTTGTGCAAGTAAGTAATGGTTATATATCCGCGAGGACAGGGTCAAAGAGTTAGTGCTTTAAATTTAAAATGTGTCAGTGTCTTCTTTTTCTTTCTCTGTCTGTTTACCCAACCATTTGTTACATGTATCTTCATAAGGAATCTGTAAATCAGTCAACCAATTGTCAATATACTTCGGATTATGACTATTTGGAGTCGGATTAACATTATCTATCCTAACCTGAATTGGTGTTCTTACACAATCGCCTGTAATTATTGCATGTTGTTGTGGAATGATTGGTAATTGATCTAACATATCAGAATTTGCACTTGAAACTAAGCCTTTGACATACTTTTGGTCTTCAGGGTTTTGTAAACGATGTATTATAAAGGAATTACATTGAGATAATACTGTTTTAGATAATTCCGAAGGACGTTGACTACATACAACTAATGAAATTCCATATTTACGTCCTTCTCTTGCAATACGTTCAAAAACAGTTTTGGCTACCGATTCTTTTTTTTCAGCAATATAGTTCTGAGCTTCCTCTAACACAATAACAATAGGAGACTTACCTCTTTGATCAGGTAGAAAGTTAGATACAAATTCAATAATTAAACGGCCTAATAATGCTGTAACTGTTTCTAAAACTTCAAAAGGTAATTGAGAAACATCTACAATCGTTATTTGATTAGTTTTTGTTTTGTCTTGACAAAAGGCCTTATCGTTGTAATTTTTCACAAAACTTTCATTTGTACTATCTTTAAAGTATCGATTAAAATCACCTAAAATAAAAGCTATAAAGTGTGCTAAGATATCCTTGTTTGTATCATTTGAGTCCTTCAACATAAGAGGAACTGCCATCCGCTTATCATTAAGAAAACTTCTCATTCGTAATCTTAATGTTGAAACAAATTCTGAAATTCTATTATTCCCAGTAGACTCTTGAGCAATTGCCGCATCAATAAATTTTGTACAAAGTTCTTGATAGTTAAACCACGTTGGCATATCAATATTTTGTTCGCTTACGATTTGTTCTTCTTGATTTTCTTCGTTCATTTGACTTAATACATGTCTCATCTTTTCGATGACAACATCAAGTTCACTTGCAGGTGGTATTCGATAATCGCTTCTGCTATTAACATAAATACAATCTAAAACTTCCGATATTTTAGTTCCGTCTGAAAGTTCAATCTGTCTACATTTAATATCAGCTATTGATTCACTAAAATTAATTATTTTCCAATACTCACTTCCAGAGTGTATAATATGATTAAGTATGTCTGTCAATCTTTGTATATCCATTGTACTATGCATGCTCTCCGAATTACACGAATACTCATTTTTTGCAAGTCCAATTGCCCTATTGAGTACAGGTGCCTGCGTAGCTTCACTTGGATTAAATAGACTTTTTACATCCTCCCAATTCATAAACCAATAGGGAACTTGAACTTTCTCGTCTCCACCGTAGTAGTAGGCATTTATTTGTTTTAACTCTTTTTGAATATCTTCATCTAATAAATCCAAATACCACTCTTCAGGCAAAAATGCATCTTTATACTCTCCATTAGTGTCAAAAATTACAAAGTGAGCATTTTCTAGTTTTTTCCCTTTGTAGTCATATTTGAACAGATTTCTAATAATAGAAGTAAACGTACATGATTTTCCAGAACCAGTGTTTCCTAATATAGCAGCATGCTTTACAAAAAATTGGTCAGGACAAATCTTTACTCTATAATTTGAAAATGCGGGGGATATACCTATCGGAAGATAAAAGTCTTTCTCAAAATTTATTTTAGAAGCATCTTGCTTATCATCAAAAATATGTCTCAGATCTTTCTCTGTAACATACCAAACGGGATTGTCTAATGTGGGAAAATTATAAACACCTTGAACAAATTTTTCAGAATTACCATCTTTAGCAATTGTACCAAGCATAGTTGCTGAAATATATCGTGCTGATGTAGGTAAAGTTATATTTGTTGAATTCTTATCAAACTCAATTTCTTCTTTCATTGTAACACGAGAAATCAAAGCAACGACTCTGTCAGAACCAACAGGAATAATTAAATATGAATTGATACGTGCAATTTCATAAATATCATTTACACCACTTGTATATGAACCTCGTAAATCTTCATCTATTTTAATGAATACTCTGAAATTGTCAACAGAAAGAACTCTACCAATTACTTTATTAGATATAGACATATTTTCAAGTTTTACGATTTAAAAAGGCAAATCATCATTTTCTGTTTTTTTTGGTTCTTCAATTACTTCAATCGATTTAATTGGAATTACAAGCTCTTCAGGTTCTTTAGATTCCTTTTCATATAATGTTTGCATTGTCTTTATTATCAGTTCATTTTCTTCTTCTTCATATAAATCAGGCATTACTTTATCTACAAAACCAATAAAAGTTGATTGATTAATGTCAGTTTCATCTAATATAATTATTCTTTTATCTTGTAAAGCTCTTAGTTCTTCAATTGGTGAATTTGCGTCTTTTGTCTGAGAGTAATTAGCAATAATTAATGTGAATGAAGGAATCGATAATGCTTGTTTAATTATATCATTAATATGTTCATCGTAAAATGAATAACCTACACAGAATAATACAGATTGTGGTTGATTTATTGCCTGAGATAATTGTCTAAATAACTCTGAGTATGGCAAATCTAAAGCAAATGATTTTTTACTGACACATGGATAAACCATTAATTCATTACCGTCATTAAACTTAAACTCTTTGTTCAATGGAATTTCTTTTATTCCGTAGGTGTTGCTAACAGTTGGCATGGTTGCCAGCCAAGATAACGATCCGTGTATCTTGTAATATTTAAGTACTTTTTCAGCTCGGTGAACTTTACCTGTTACGCTTTGACCTGGATAATATAAATCATAATCGTAAACCTCTGGTCTAAAGCAACGATTATGAACTCCCATAAATCCATTTATATAGTGAACACCTAAATTATCAAGGGCATAATCAAATGCCATATCATAATTCGTTGTAAATAAGTTTACTCGCTTAAGATTATTCGGTCTTTGAAGCAACTTTTTTATAAATGCTTCATGATAGTGGTATCTGTTCTTTTCTAATCTTTCATCATCTTGTACATTCAACTCCGTATTGGCAGTATTGCAATTTTCAAACAACCATTGTTGCATATTTTTTATAGAATCATCAATATCTTTAGTTGATTCTCCTTTTTTAGATTTAATATATCTGTCTGCTTGCAAACAGTTGAATAAATCTTCGAAAGATGGATTTTGATCTACACCAAAATAAGTTTCAATGTCTTTTTTGCATGTTTGTTTTAAACCTTCTGGAATAGTCCGAATAACTGGAGCTCCCAAATGCCAACTAGTACCTGCACCAGCTAAGATGCTTACATTTTCCAATCCGAGATACTTTTTTACTCGAATTCTATTTTCATTTGTTGAGTCAGTCATGTTTTTTCTAGTTTAAATTTATTTCGATATGTGAATGTTTGTTCTTTTTAGCCTTGCCAATAACAATTTACATCGGCACCTAGGTGATCCTATTTCTACTATCTAAGTACTTGCTTTTGCCTAACTCATTTTTTAGCACTCCAAAAGTACAAACTCTAATTAACTTATGCAACACTAATTATGTTTATTTTGAAATTTAGATTAAAAAAGCTTATTTATTACGGGTTTTAGTACGTGTAGAAGCTATCGGGATATATAGTTCTGTTGCGGTGGTGGATAGATGTGTGGTGCAGGCCTATAGCTGTTGCTACAATCTACAAGGATAAGATGTGCTAGTGCAAGGATGCTATAAAGTAGGGCATTTTCAGCGCTACAGAGTGTAATTTTAAAACGTGTTTGTACTTTTTCAAGTCTACATAGTACCTTGATGAAATGAAATAGTGGCTGGACGAAACGTCAAGGTGGCTGGACGAAACGTCAAGGTGGCTGGACAAAACGTCAAGGTGGCTGGACAAAACGTCAAGGTAGCTGGAAGAAACGTCAAGGTGGCTGGAAGAAACGTCAAGGTAGCTGGAAGAAACGTCAAGGTAGCTGGACGAAACGTCAAGGTGGCTGGAAGAAACGTCAAGGTGGCTGGACGAAACGTCAAGGTGGCTGGAAGAAACGTCAAGGTAGCTGGAAGAAACGTCAAGGTAGCTGGAAGAAACGTCAAGGTGGCTGGAAGAAACGTCAAGGTGGCTGGAAGAAACGTCAAGGTGGCTGGAAGAAACGTCAAGGTGGCTGGAAGAAACGTCAAGGTGGCTGGAAGAAACGTCAAGGTGGCTGGAAGAAATGAAAAACCACTATGTAGCGCTGTTGAAGAACTGTTAATGTGCTTATTAGTAGTGTTATACATTGGTGACGAGCTATGATAGGCTTTGAATGCGGGTTTATTCAGTAAATTATTTCAGAAATAAGAAAATCAATCAAAAAGAAAAAGCTTTTTAGCACTAAAACGAACAAGCATAGCGGGTCTGAACAAAAGGAATATAGGATTGTTAGGTGCTTGTATGTAATCAATATTATTTAATGATATGTTTTAAATGTGACCCCCAACCCCCAAATGGGGGCTTAAAGACGTAGTTTCTATCATTTATTTTTATGTCAAATCGTTTCTTTGACGCACGCTTAAGCCCCCATTTGGGGGTTGGGGGTCATGAAGAGGAATAAATTAAGAAATATATCAATAATAAATTCGATTTACTTATATAAAAACGTCCGGCGATAATGGTTGCATTACACCAGCTTTTGAAACGGGCATTTACCTAAGCCATTTCATTTTAAATAAATTCGTAGTGAAAATATTTTTCGCCTTATTAGGCTTAATCAGTCTGGGGCTGGGAATCATAGGAGCTTTTCTGCCCTTGCTCCCCACCGTTCCTTTTGTTCTGCTTTCTGCTTATCTATTTGCCAAAAGCTCCGACAGATTACATAACTGGTTAATAAACCATAGAGTATTCGGACAGATAATTCGGGATTTTCATGAAAAGAAAGGCATTTCTGTTTTGGGAAAAGTTTCTGCCATCGGCATGATGTGGATTTCCAATATTATAAGTATTTGCTTTATAGTCAATGATAAACTCTGGATGCAAATTCTGCTGACTCTTATTTCCATCGGGGTTACGATACAGATTTTACGGTATAAAACAAAGAAAAAAAGTGAGACAACGTAAAAAGCCGGAAATTCAGTAATAGTCGTACTATCCTTTCTTATTTTTTCTATTTGTTTATTATTTCGGGTTGTTATGTTCTACCCAAATCAATTCGGAGGTTTTGAACCCGTATTTTTCTGCTAAAGAGAGGTATTCCTGTTTAATGGTATCGGGGATAGTCGTTTCGCGTGCAAGTATCCACAGGTACTTGAGGTTTTTACCGGCAACAAGGGCGTAACGATATTCGCTGTCAATGGCTATTACATTGTAGCCCGAATAGAAAGGTCCGAAAAACGAAACGTTTAGCATTGCGGTGGTTTCGTCGCCAACAAATTTAGCTTTGCCTGTTGCCTCTTTCCATTTGTGGGTTGTATAGTCAAAGCCTTTGTTTAGCACTTTAATACTCTTCCCATCAGCATTGAGCGAATAATAGGCGGTGGTGTTATTCAGGTTGCGCTCAAAGCGAAAATCCATACGGGCTATTTCGTACCACTTGCCAAGATACCGTGCTTTATCGAATGACTTTACTGCCGTTACTCCTTTGGGAATGGTGGAACAAGACAGCAATGTGAAAATTCCCAGTACACTCATAAGTATAATTGTTTTTAAATTAGTGTTTTTCACGATTGTATATGTGTTAGTTTTTGAAAAATAGTTCTTTTTTCGAAGCAGAGCTTCGGGGAATTTAATCCAAAGAGATTAAAAGAATATTCAACCACATAGTAGCACTTAGTAACATAGCACCACATAGTTATAAAATTACTGCTTCCGGGAAAATAAAAACTTGATTTCGAGTAAACATAGAACTACATAGTTTCTTTTTGAGACAAATAGCAATAAACTATGTTTTCTCTGTATTCTTAAAACAGCTATGTGTATCTATGCTGCTAAGTGTTACTATGTGGTTGATTAAATATGACATTATATCATCCTCATTACTTATAATTGTTTTTAAATTCCTGTTTTTCATAATTGTATGTGTGTTAGTTAGGGTATGCTGAAAAACTCCGATAGGAGTTAAACTGTGCATAACCCTCGGTAAGCGAAGCGCAACCGGGGGATGGAACTATCCTCTGAAATACAACCCCGTAGTGGGTTGAACATAATGATTATTTGATGTTGAACCCACTACGGGGTTCTGTTCTCTTTATTCTTCATTCCCCCGGTTGAAACCGGGGGTTAAGCACATTTAGCCACTTCGTGGCAAAGAACTTATGTTTTACTACAACAAAAATACAGAAATTAAGTTAGCTTTTCAAAATTGTATTTTCGGCGCAAACCGAAGAAAGCGTGTGTTATGTACGCGCAGTAGTTGCCTGACGATAGGAACGGACAATCAGCTTTGTTTTTTACTTATCCGGTTCTTTATTCTTTTGATAAAGCTCAGCTCGCTTTTGTGGGTTTCAATCTGACCAATCAGAAAACTGTATGGTTTTAGCGATTCTATGTGGTCGCAAATAATTTTAAACATACCAATAAGCGGAATGGCCAGAAATATACCGGCTATTCCCCAAATTAATTCACCAAGTACTAATGCCACGATGGTAGTGAATGCATTTATTTTTACCTGCGAACCTACAATGATGGGACTCAGAATCCATTCCTGAATAAACTGTACGAGCAGGTAAGTAATTATAATGCTTATTACCATGGGGATGTCGGCTCCCTGCACAATGGATACTAACACGGTGAGGGTGGTACCGGTTATATTCCCGATAAACGGAACTATTTCTAAAAGACCGCAGAGAATGGCAAAGAAAAATGCATTTTTCACACCAACAATGGAGAATCCAATGCCATACATAATCCACAAGCATACAATCATTTTAGTAAGTCCAAGCAGGTACTGCTGCGAAACATGTGTAATGCTGAAAAGCACCTTACTCATTTCGGTTTGCTGTGAAGGTGGAACGAGTTTAAGAATGAAACGTCCGATGTGAACGCGAAAATACAAAAGAAGAAAAACATATACCATTACCAGAATAAAATTGGTAAGAACAGAGGCTACCGATCCGGCTAAAATTTGCAAGATACCGGTAATGGATAGTTGCTCATGATCCAGCAGCTCCGATTGCTTACCGGCAGTAATACCAAAATTATTGAATATGTATTTCTGAATGCCGTCGCCAATGCTTTCAACCCTTTGTGTAAGCATAGAAAAATCCGTGGTCAATTGTGATACTTGCCATGCAAGCAGCCAGCTTACTCCAACAATGGTAATCAATAATATCAACAGACATGTTAACGCAGCAACTCCTTTGGGCACTTTGTGTTTTTCCAACCAACTGCAAAAGGGCAAAAACAGAGTAGCCAAAATACCTGCAATACAAAGAGGAATCAGAAAGCCCTTCGTAAAATAGAGTCCTGCAACAGCAAGAAACAGTAGAAGGAGCTTTTTGATAATAGAAGTAGAAGTGGTAGTCATGTTATCAGTGAACAGTTATCAGTGAACAGTTATCAGTTACGAGAAAACCAGTTGACAAGTAAACAAGTAAACAAAAATTAGTTACAAGTTATTAGTTACAAGTTACGAGAAAACAAGTTACAAGTTATCAGTTTCAGGTTACAAGTTGTTTTTATCGAAGTCGTCTTGACTTTTTCAAAAGTGTCTTATATTGTGGGTCTCGCGAGTTCCAACTCGCGGTATTTATGAATAATCGCGAGTTGGAACT
>Ga0302273_1001241_pt1 | contig 10692 bp, 8 predicted proteins | sample III_Bog_N1_3_FD_198774 | JGI IMG/M metagenome (GOLD analysis project Ga0302273, IMG submission 198774) | Peat permafrost microbial communities from Stordalen Mire near Abisko, Sweden - III_Bog_N1_3 | ecosystem: Environmental > Terrestrial > Soil > Wetlands > Peat | place: Sweden: Abisko... | reverse complement strand
GTCCGTGAAGGTCCGGTCCGTGAATTGAAAGGGGACTGTCCCCTTTCAATTGACCCGCTTCCCTTCAGGGACGCAGGTGGCCCTGGGCGATGCGCTCGGCGTCCCTGCGGTAGCCGGCCGCATGGTCGGCCAGTTCGGGGTTGCCCAGCCTCACGGACGCCTCTTCGCTGAAGTCGGCCAGATCGCGGAGCCGGACCACGACGGTGGCAAGGAGTTCCTCAATGTCGGCGTGCAGCCCGTAGCTGTCCAGCAACCGCTGGAGGCGGGTCGCCCGCTCGCTGTCGGTGAACGGGCCCGGCTCCAGCGGCGCGAGGCGGTACGCGAGGTAGGCGAGGTCCCAGATCCGTGATCCGGGCGAGCAGTAGTCGAAGTCGATCACACCGACAAGACGGCCGTCGTCGAAGACAAGGTTGTACGGGGCGAAGTCGTTGTGGCAGACCACCTCTGTGGGCTCTCGCACCGGCGACCGCCAACCCTCCGTGACGCCGGCGAGCGGGACGGAAGCGTCATGCAGGCCGCGCAACAGGCGGGCCGAGTCGTCGAGCACCCGCTCCGCCCAGACCCAGTCGGGCATGGGGTAGGCGGGGACGGTTCCCGAAAGGTAGCTCAGTCGCTCCCTGCCGTCCCCGGTGTAGCCGAGCGGGCGGGGGACCCCCTCGATGCCGCTGTCCGCGCAGAGCTGCAGCAGCCGGTGCACGTTCGCTGTCCAGGGACCGGCGGTGCGCAGGACCTCGTCACCGCGCCGGCTCACCGGGCCCATGTTGCCACCCGCGAGCGGCTCCTCGGCGTCCACTGCTCAGGCCTGCGACGCCCGGTACTCGGCGGTCGCCAGCTTGATGCACGTAGCCGTCACCTGCATGGCCGTCCGTACCTCCGCGACCGGCGGACGGGTGGGCGCCAGCCGGATATTGCGGTTGGCCACGTCGATCCCGCCCGGGTAGGTGGCTCCGGCGGGGGTGAGGCTCACCCCTGCGGCATCGGCGAGTTCGACGACCCGCGAAGCCACCGGTTCCGTGGTGAACAGCGAGCTGAAGTAGCCGCCGTGGGGCGTCGTCCAGGTGGCGTAGGACCCGTCGGTGCCCAGCTCGGCTGCGAGCACCTCGTCGACGGCAGCGCACTTCGGCGCGATCAGGGCGGCGTGGGCGCGCATCAGACCGTCGATGCCGCCCGGGTAGGCGTCGAGGAAGCGGACGTGCCGCGCCTGCTCGAGCTTGTTCGGGCCGATGCTCTGCGCGCCGAGGTAGGTCGCCAGCAGCTTGACGTTGTCCACAGACGTGCCGACGAAGCCCAGGCCTGCGCCGGCGAAGGTGATCTTGCTCGTGCTGCCGAAGACGAGCGCCCGGTCGGGATGGCCGGCCGCTGCGCACAGCTCGACGAAGTTCACCGTCTCCACCGGCGCCCCCAGGTGGTGGGCACGGTAGGCGTCGTCGGCGAGAATCGTGAAGTCGGGCGCCGCCGTCGCCATGCCTGCGAGCCTGCCGGCCTTCTCAGTGCTGATCGTCTCGCCACCGGGATTGGAGTAGGTCGGGACGAACAGCACACCCTTCACGCGCTCGTCGGACGCCGCCAGCTCAGCGATCGCCTCGACGTCGGGGCCGTCCGGCTCCATGTCGACTGCGACGAGCTCGAAGCCGAGCGTCTCGAGCAGGAGGAAGTGCCGGTCGTAGCCAGGGACGGTGACGATCATCCGCGGCCGCTCGTGCACCCAGCCCTGCTGCGACCCACGGAGGCCGTGCAGCAGCGCGAAGGCCAGCACGAGACCCTGCAGTTCGAGGGACGAGTTGTTCCACACCAGGACGTTGGCTGCGTCCACGCCGAGGTAGCGGCCGAACAGGGCACGCGCGCTCGGCAGGCCGGTCACGCCACCCGGGTAGTTGCGCAGGTCGATGCCGTCCAGCGAGGTGTCGCCCGGTCCGACAGTGCGGAGCAGGTCGTTCGACAGGTCGAAGTCGGCATCCGACGGCTGCCCGCGCTGCATGTTTAGCTTCAGCCCCGCGGAGGCGAAGGCAGCATAGGCGGCCTTGGCCGCAGCCAGCTCGGACACGGTCTCAGTAGCCGATCGCGTTCAGGGTGGCCCTGATGGCCGCTGCGGACCTGTTCAACATGCCGATCTCGTGGGCGTCCATCGGGAACTCGAACGTCCGCTGGATGCCGGAGGGGCCGACGAGGCTGGGCACCGAGAGAGCGACACCGGAGACGCCGCGGTAGTTGGTGAGCACGCTCGACAGCGGCCAGATCTTGCGCTGGTCGCCGAGGATGGCCTCCACAAGCCGCGCACCGGCAAGGCCGATCGCGTAGTTGGTCGCACCCTTGCCCTCGATGATCGAGTAGGCGGCGTGCACGGTGTCGTGCGCGATCTGGGCCAGCCCTTCCTCCGTGAAGCTGCGGTGGCCGTTGGCGTCCGTCCAGTCGCGGATCGGGATCTGCGCGATGGAGGCGGACGACCAGATCGGGAACTCGGTGTCGCCGTGCTCGCCGAACATGGCGGCGTGCACGTTCGAGAGGGAAACTCCGGCCCACTGCGCGATGGCCCAGCGCAACCGGGACGTGTCCAGCAGGGTCCCGGTGGAGAGCACCCGGTTGACCGGCAACCCGCTGACCTTGTGCGCGACGACGGTGAGGACGTCGCAGGGGTTGGTCACCAGAACGAGGACGGCATTGGGTGCCTGCTCGATCAGGTCGGGCACGAGCTTCGTCATGATGCCGGCGTTCACCCCGGCGAGGTCGAGGCGGGTCTGGCCGGGCTTCTGCCTGGCGCCCGCGGTGATGATGATGACCGAGGAGTCCTTCACGACGGAGATGTCGGAACCGCCGGTCACCACGGAAGTGGGGGTGAACTGGGTGCCGTGCGCGAGGTCATGGACCTCCGCTTCGACCTTCTTGGTGTCGATGTCGTAGAGGGCGATCTGACGGGCGGAGCCGCGGATCAGCGCTGCGTAGGCGATCGATGTTCCGACCGACCCTGCGCCCACGACGGTGAGCTTCGAATTGGCGAGGTTGGCGTTCTCGACGCTCGGGGAAGTCATGGCAGAAGCCTATCTAGGAAGGTCCGTTGGCACTCACGAGAGAGCGCAGCAGTGCGGAAAGGTGGACACGACGAGAGCTGTCGTCCGGTTCGAGGCCGTGCAGCAGGGCGTTGCCGCCGCTGTGGGAGTACACCGCGTGCAGCAGGTCGATCGCCTGGTCGACCGGAACCTGAAGGGTGGCGCCAACCTGGGCGACGGCGGTGGTCAGCAGGCCGCCCACCTTCTGGCAGGTCCTCTCACCGAGGGCCAGCAGGGGAGCCCGCAGCGCGGGGTTCCGGATCGCGTAGAGGCGAAGCTCCATCCCGGCCACCAGGTCCTGGCTACCGCGCGGCTGTGCGGCAAGGAAGACGCTCAACGCCGACTCCACCAGCTCGTCGATGGTGCGGGCGTGCAACACCTCGCCTTGCAGCGCCTCCACCGCCTTCTCCGTCGCTGCCAGTTCGCGCGCGGCCTGTCGGTCGAGGACGGCAAGGCAGAGGTCGTCCTTGTCGGCAAAGTTGGAGTAGAAGGCGCCGCGGGTGAACTCGGCCCGCTCGCAGATCTCCTCGACACTTGCGCCGAGCACGCCTTTCTCAGCGAACAGCAGGACGGCTGCGTCCATCAACTTCTCGCGGGTCTGCGTGCGGCGGGGCGTCAGGGTGGTCATGGCCAAGTCGCCTTCCTCCGAGTTTGAATACAGGGCTGTATTGAATACGATACTGTATCGAACCGCTGTGTGCGGCATCTCCGGAAGGCAGCACCTTGTCATCGTTCCTCTACCGCCTCGGTCGTGCGTGCTACCGGTTGCGCGGCCGGGTCCTGATCGGCTGGACCGTGGTGATCGTGCTGTTCGCTGGCCTTGCCCTGACCATCGGTGGCCACTTCAACGACACCTTCGAGGTGCCCGGCGCCAGCTCGACGAAGGCACTGAACCAGCTCAAGGTGACCTTCCCCGAGGCCGCGGACGCGACCGCGACGGTACTGATCACGGCGCCCAAGGGCGCGAAGCTGGAGGACCGCAAGGTCAAGGACGCCATCGCCGACTGGTCGAAGGACCTCGAGAAGGTACCGATGGTGAAGGGTGTCATCGACCCCTACAACGAGAACATCGACGGCCTGATCAGTGAGGACGGGGCCAGCGGGCGGGCCATGATCCGGGTGCAGGGCACGTCGTCGACGATCACGGACGCCCAGCGCGAGCAGCTCACCGTCGCCGCCAAGACCCTCGAGACCACCCTGCCGGGCGCGAAGGTGCTCATCGGCGGCGAGATCTTCTCGATCCACGTGCCGCGCATCACCGTCGTCGAGGCGCTCGGCCTCGGGGTTGCGATCATCGTGCTGGTGATGACCCTCGGCTCGCTGGTGGCGTCGATGATGCCGGTGGGCACGGCGATCGCCGGTGTGGGCATCGGTGTCCTCAGCGTGCAGATCGCCGCCGGGGTGATCTCCGTGAGCTCGACCACCCTGATGCTGGCGATCATGCTGGGCCTGGCCGTCGGTATCGACTACGCCCTGTTCATCATCTCCCGGCACCGCGACCAGCTGGCCACCGGCATGGAGGTGGAGGAGTCCGCTGCGCGCGCCGTCGGCACCGCCGGCTCCGCCGTGGTGTTCGCCGGCCTCACCGTTGTGATCGCCCTTGTCGGGTTGAGCATCGCCGGGCTCCCGTTCCTGACGGTCATGGGTGTCTTCGGGGCGCTCACCGTGGCCTTCGAGGTGCTGCTCGCCCTCACCCTGCTGCCGGCCTTCATGGGTTTCGCGGGCGAGCGGCTGCGTCCCAAGGCCCGCAAGGTGCGCAAGGTGCGTACGACTTCCACGGCCGCCGGCGAGAATGCCCACGGCTTCGCGAACTGGTGGGTCAAGCTCGTGACCGCCTGGCCGGTGGTGACGATCGTGCTCGTCCTGGTCGGTATCGGCGCGCTCGCCTACCCGGCGAAGGACCTGTCGATGGCGCTCCCGACGTCGGGGCACTCCCTTCCCGGCACCCAGGACCGGGCGACCTTCGACGCGATCACCGAGAAGTTCGGCATCGGCTTCAACGGCCCGCTGATCATGACCGTCGACATCGTCGAGCTCGACGACCCCATCAAGGCCCTGGACGGGCTCAAGGCCGATGTCGAGAAGATGCCGGGCGTGCACATGGTCGCCGCGTCCACCCCGAATGCGAACGTCGACACCGGCATGGTGCAGATCATCCCCACCACGGGTCCCGACGACCCGGCGACGGCCAACCTCGTCGAGCGGCTCCGTGAGCGCGAGGACGAGTGGAAGCGGGCCTACGACGTGACTACGGCCGTCACCGGGTTCACGGCCATCCAGATCGACGTCACGCACCAGTTGCAGGCGGCGCTGCTGCCGTTCGGCATCTTCGTCGTCGGCCTGTCGCTCATCCTGCTCACCATCGTGTTCCGCTCGATCTGGGTGCCGATCAAGGCAGCGCTGGGCTACCTGCTGAGCGTCCTCGGCGCCTTCGGGGCGACGGTCCTCGTGTTCAACAAGGGCTGGGCGAAGCAGCTGATCAACCTGCCGGAGACCGGACCGGTGATCAGCTTCCTTCCGATCATCCTGATGGGCATCCTGTTCGGCCTCGCTATGGACTACGAGGTGTTCCTGGTCTCCCGGATGCGTGAGGAGTTCGTGCACGGCAACACCGAACGCTCCGTCGAGGACGGGTTCGTGCACTCTGCGCGGGTCGTCACCGCAGCCGGCCTGATCATGTTCGCCGTCTTCGCCTTCTTCGTGCCCAACGGTGAGGGCGCCATCAAGCCGATCGCCTTCAGCCTCGCCGTCGGTGTCGCGCTGGACGCCTTCGTGATCCGGATGACGCTGGTGCCCGCGGTAATGAAGCTGCTCGGCCGCCACGCCTGGTGGCTTCCGAAGTGGCTGGACGCGCGGCTGCCGTCCCTCGACATCGAGGGCGAGTCGCTCACCCGGCAGGTGCACCTGGCCAGCTGGCCGTCCCCGGAGGACACGTCGGCGATCGTCGGCGAAGGACTCACCGCCGAGGTGGGCGGACGCACCCTGTTCCGCGGTGTCGACCTCAGCGTCCAGCCCGGACAGGTGCTGGTCGTCGAGGGCGAGCACGCCCAGCGGCGGGCCCTCCTGCTCGCTCTGGCGGGACGCGTCAAGCTCACCGACGGAACCCTGAAGGTCCTCGGCCATGTGCTGCCGGAGGAGGGCCCCGTCGTCCGCGGCCTCACCCCCGTGCTCGGCCCATCGGTGCCGCACTTCGGACGCGTGCTCAGCCGCCAGCGAGGCGGCCTCGTCTGCGTCGACAGCGCAGACGAGCTCAAGGATGTGCAGGACCGGTCACTGCGGCGAGCGCTCGCCGCGGAGCCGGACCCCGACGCCCCGATCACATGGGTGCTCGGCGTGATGCCCGGTTCCGACCTCGAAGCCCAGTTGCCGGTTGCCTACCAGCTCATCCGGTTGCCCTCTCACCTCGTTCTGGAAGGAGCGATCTGATGAACCTCGAGCACCTGAACTCGACACCGGCTCGCTGGTACACCCTGCTCGGCCTCCTCCTTGTGCCGCTTCTCGTCGCCGGCGGCTTCCTGCTCGCCGGCGTGAACGCCGATGCCAGGACCCACACCGTGAAGGCTGCGGTCGTGAACCTCGACGACCCGGTCACCATCAACGGGCAGTACACCCCGCTCGGTCGGCAGCTGACGGCCAACCTCGTCGACTCCAAGCGCCAGGAGAACCTCACCTGGGTGCTGGAGAGCGAGACCAACGCCCGCGCAGGGCTGGCCACGGGCACGTATGCAGCCATGGTCGTGATCCCGCAGAACTTCTCGGCGGCAGCCACGTCGTTCAGCAAGGACGCCGACCAGGCGGAGCAGGCCACCATCGAGGTCAGCACTTCACCGGTGGCCGGGGTCGCCGACGCCACCCTCGGCAAGCTGGTGGCCAGCGAGGCAGCCATCACCCTGAACCAGACGCTCACCGAGAGTTACCTGAAGCAGATCTACATCGGCTTCAACGACACGGGGAAGCAGTTCGCCACCCTCGCCGACGCCTCCGGCCAGCTCGCCGACGGCGCGGGGAAGCTGTCCGACGGCATCGGGAAGGCAGCCGACGGCAGCCAGCAGCTGTACACCGGCGCCAGCCAGCTCTCCAGCGGCCTCGGGACCTACGTCTCCGGGGTGGGACAGCTCGTGGACAAGAGCCAGTCCTCGCAGAAGGTGCTGGCCAAGAACGTGGCCAAGCTCGCCGACGGCGCTTCCGGGATCAGCGGCGGGCTGAATACCTACCAGTCGACACTGGAGAAGAACGCCAAGGATGCTGCCGACGGCGCGGAGGGCATAACTGCGCTCCTCAAGGCGCTCGGGCAGGGTGCAGATGTCTCCGCACAGCTGGTCGGCGCAATCAAGCAGGCGTGCAGAATCGACACCACCCCGGCGGACCTCGGCACTGACGGGCCCATCTGCGTAGCGTCCCTCACCGCGAGCTCCCAGGCGCTCGCCGGCGCTGCTGCCGGCCTCGACCAGAAGGACCCGCAGACCGGCCAGAGCCTGAAGTCGGGTACTGCTGCGCTCGCCGGAGGCGTCGGCCAGCTCTCGTCCGCGCTGACCAAGGCCAGCAACGACAAGAAGACCGCAGCCCAACTCAAGAGGCTGAAGTCCGGTGGGAAGCAGCTCGCCACCGGGGCCGCCCAGCTCGCCACCGGCATCGACAAGTTCGGCGCAGGGCTGATCGACGCGCACACCGGCAGCACCAAGCTCGCCGACGGCATGCGGAAGATGGCCGACGGGATCGCGGAGGGCAAGGACAAGATTCCGAGCTTCTCCAGCTCGGACCGCGAGAACCTTTCGACGGTCGTCGCAGCGCCCATCGACACGAGCGACCTGAACGGCCTCGCGAACCCCGACCTCGGCTGGATCAGCCTTGTCCTGATCCTTTCGCTCTGGCTGGGCGCGCTGGCGATCTACGCGGTCGTGAAGGCGATCGGTGCCGGCCTCCTGAGCTCGTCGGAGCCGACGGCACTGCTGATCGGACGGTCACTGCTGCCGGGCGCTGTCGTGATCACCGTGCAGGCGGTGCTGGTGGCCGGCCTCGGTCAGTTCGGGCTGGACCTGTCGCTGCAGAAGTGGTTCGCCGTGGCCGGCGTGCTGGTGATCGCCGGGCTGACCTTCGTCGTCATCAATCACGCCCTCGTTGCCTGGCTGGGCGGCGTGGGACGCGTGATCTCCGTCGCGTTCGCCGTGCTGACGGCTGCCGCTGCCCTCATTGGGTCCGCTCCCGGTGTGTTTGCAGCGCTGCGTCCGTTCTCGCCCTTGACGCCGGCATTGGACGCCGTCCGAGCGATCGTCACGGAATCCTCGGGAGCTGTGACCTCGACCCTGACCCTTGTCGGGTGGCTCTTGATGGGGCTGCTGGCAAGCTCGATCGCCGTGGCCCGTCGTCGCACAACGACACTGTCGGCTGTGCTCGCCGCCGGCTGATCCTCAGTCAGCTGGCCTGCGCGTGCCCGTCGATGGCGGGCGGCTCGGGTTCTGCCACGGGCTCGATGACGGTGTCGACGGTCTCGACCTCGGGCTCGAAGACCTCCGCGTCGGCGTCCCGTTCAGCCTGGGCTGCTGCCGCCCGCAGCGCGACGGCGCGGGCGAAGTCGGCCTGGGTCGGCATGCCGTAGGCGCGCGCCGTGGTGTCGTGCATCTCCACGACATAGCGGTGCAGCCGGTCGGAGAACTGGTGGGCGATCTCGCCGGGAGCCGCGCGGAGCGGACGGCCGAAGACCACGTGGACGTGCGGGCGTCCCGGCACCGGCACGGTCGCGCCGTAGGGCATGGCCGCGTAGGCCCCGACGAGGGCCATCGGCAGCACCGGCACGTTGCGGGAGATGCTCAGGGCTGCTGCGCCCGGTTTGAAATTGGCCATCGCCCCGGTGCGCGAGCGGGTGCCCTCGGGGAACAGCAGCAGCGGGATGCCCTCGTTCAGCAGGACGCCGGCCATGCCCCGCCGTCCGCGCATTCCCTGGCGCTCGACGGGGAACGAGTTGAAGAACAGCGCCGTCGGCAGTGCCTTGTACCAGGAGTCGAAGAAGTAGTCGGACGCGGCGCCCGCGGCGAGGTTCTTCGACAACCGGCGCGGCAGCGAGCCGTAGATCAGCGGGGCGTCGAGGTGGCTGGAGTGGTTGGCGACAACCACGAACGGGGGCTTGAGGCCGTCGAGGTTCCGCATCCCGTGGGTATGCACCGAGAGGGCCGACCAGATGTACGGCTTCATGACGAGGTGCTGCGCGACCAGGCGTGCGGCTGCAGGCGCAGCAGCGGAATACCTGTTCGTCCCCGGCTCAGTCACCCGATTGTCTCCTTCGTCCGTCCGCCATTGTGACGCACCTTTACCCCGGCCGGGACTACTCGGGGGCCGATGGTCAAGAATCGCCGGTTTCAGGCGGCCAGTAAACGGGCCCGTCCCGCCAGTCGTCGGAGCGCGTGGCTGCAGCGCCAGCGGACGGCCCCCGCGGTCGTTCCGAGCACCTCCGCAGCCTGCTGGCTGGTGAGACCGGCGACGTACACCGTCCACAGGGTGCGATGGGTGACGTCGTCGATCAGCCGCAGCCGCCGGGCGTCCGCGAGCACGGACGCTGCGTCGGGCCCGTGAGGTTCCGGGGGTGGTGGCTCGCCCAGCGCCGCGGTCAGGGGCGCCGCGTGGTGGAGCGAGCGGCGCACCGTCCAGGCGAGGTTGGCTGCGATCGCGCGCGGACGGCGCTCGAGCGGGTAGTCAGCGATGGCGAGCCAGAGTTCCGAGATCGCCTCCGGCAACAGCGCGGGTCGCCCGGCGCACAGCCGCACGACCATGCCGAGCATCGTCTGGAGCACGACCCGGTGCGCGAGGGGCTGACCGCCGGCACCGAGCCGCAGCAGTGCGGCGAGCACGTCGTCGGGGTGTTGCCGGATCAGGTCGAGGACGCCGTCGAGGTCGTCAGCGCCCAGGAGGACGGGCTCGGTCACCGTCCATTCCACCAGCGACGCTGTACTGGTCGGCAGGAGCGCCTGCCACTCGCTGTTCAGCGCCTTCAGCGCCGGATGTCTCGCTGCCATGGCGAGGACTCTGGCGAGGTGGTGTTGTCGCAGGTGTTGCCCGACGGACGTGCACTGTTGCCGCCGCTGGATACCCATTGGTGCACGGTTTCTAACAATCTGGCATCGAAGCGAGAAAAACCGATTGACCCAGACGCGCGTCTCGTAGGATGAGAGCGTACTCATCACAGGGGGTTGACGGCCGTTCCGTCATCAGATTCGCCCAGGGGGACGCTCGGATATCCAGCGGCCCCCTGGTGCCGTTTCCGGGCATCTTCAGCCCCGTTGGACCGAGTTGGGGACGGTTCCTACTCGGTCCACGTCGTCTCCAGCCCGGGTTGGACCCAGTTGGAAACGTCACCAACTCGGGCCGCTCAGCGGTTGGTGTAGTCCTCGAGGGCGCGGGCGAGGAAGTCGCCCAGGTCGCCGGTTTCACCGTCGCGGCCACCTCGTCCGATCACGAGGGTCGGCTGGCTCGGCAGCACCTTCACTCCGGTGAATCGCGCGAGCGCAGACCCCGCGGTCACGAGCTGGTAGTAGGTGCCGTCTGCTGCGACGGCCAGCGTGCGGGCCTTGTTGAGGTACCAGCCGGTCTTGTCCGTTTTCACGCGTGACCCGTTGAGCAGTGTGGCCTGCAGCGGTTCCGGCGCCGTACCGAGTTC
>Ga0302273_1001232_pt1 | contig 10724 bp, 13 predicted proteins | sample III_Bog_N1_3_FD_198774 | JGI IMG/M metagenome (GOLD analysis project Ga0302273, IMG submission 198774) | Peat permafrost microbial communities from Stordalen Mire near Abisko, Sweden - III_Bog_N1_3 | ecosystem: Environmental > Terrestrial > Soil > Wetlands > Peat | place: Sweden: Abisko... | reverse complement strand
GGATCCGGACGAAGAAATCGTCATTTCCCATAACTGGGATGAACTTCGCCGTTTCATGTGGGGTTACGTTGGTATCGTAAGGACAACCAAGCGTTTGCAGCGTGCGCAGCACCGCATTCATCTCTTGTCCCGTGAAATCGAAGAGTTCTACTCGAATTTCCGTGTTAGCCACGATCTGATCGAGTTACGCAATCTTGTGGTTACGGCAGATCTGATAGTTCGCTGCGCCTTGCAGCGCCACGAGAGCCGAGGGCTGCACTTCAACCGCGACTATCCTGATATGCTCAAGAAAGCAAAGTACACGCGGCTCAAGAGGATTGTGCGGCAGGCTTCTTAGCTGCATTGGCGTGCCAACGCAGCCACAACCGAAGAACGCGGAACTGCTCGGTGGTCATCTGGTCGGGCAACAAGGCCAAATGGCAAGCTCGCCGCTTCTCGCCAACGCGAAAGCGCAAGACGATCAACTTCCCAAATACGGTGCTGTCGGGCAACACCGACAACGCTTCCCGATGACCATCCGAGAAAACCCCCTCAATAACCTCTCGTCCACTTAGGCGAATGCTCAGAATTCGCGATGGCTGCAAAGCAATCGATAGCGATAGACCAGCAACTACGAGTAATGAACTACGCCAGAACCAGGGCCACGGCAAGATGGAAACACTTCCGGCAGCCAATACGTGGAGCAGGACAAGCAAGAAAGAAAGCAGAAACGAGCGGTGCAGTTCGATGGAGACTGGAAACTGCACCGCTGAATCAGGTCCTTAGACCTTCTTGATAACGACAGTCGCGTTGGTACCGCCAAATCCGAATGAGTTGGACATGGCAACGTCAATCTTCATCTTGCGTGCTTCGTTGGCGCAATAGTCAAGATCACACAGCTCATCCTGATTGAAGATATTGATCGTCGGCGGCGAGACCTGGTTATAAACCGCCAGCGTCGAGAATATAGCCTCGATCCCACCCGCCGCGCCCAGCAGATGCCCCGTCATCGACTTTGTCGAATTGACGACCAGACTCTTGGCGTGGTCACCAAAAGCGCGCTTGACGGCAATCGTTTCAGCCTTGTCACCAAGCGGTGTCGATGTACCATGGGCATTCAGATAGTTCACATCCTGCACATTGAGTTGAGCGTTGCGCAGCGCGTTGGTCATGCAACGGGCCGCACCTTCACCATCTTCGCAGGGAGCAGTCATGTGGTTAGCGTCAGCACTCATGCCGAATCCGGCCAATTCCCCGTAAATCCGCGCGCCACGTGCCTTGGCATGTTCATACTCTTCCAGCACCATCACACCAGCACCTTCACCCAGAACGAAGCCGTCGCGATCCTTGTCCCATGGACGACTCGCCGTTTTCGGATCGTCGTTGCGCGACGATAGGGCGCGAGCCGCGCAGAATCCACCCAGACCAAGCGGTGAAACAGTGCACTCGGCCCCCCCGGCAATCATGATGTCGGCGTCGCCATACTCGATGAGACGACCCGCATCGCCGATGCTATGGGTTCCGGTCGAACAAGCACTGACCAATGCGATATTCGGTCCTTTATAACCATAAAGGATCGACAGGTTGCCGGAGATCATGTTGATGATCGATCCGGGAACAAAGAAAGGCGAAATTTTTCGCACGCCGGATGCAAGGAATTCATCGCGCGTGGTTTCAATCATCGGCAGGCCGCCAATTCCGGAGCCTATCGAGACGCCGATACGGTCTGCATTCGCAGGATGTGCTTCAAGCCCTGCATCCTTGATCGCCTGGATACCAGCTGCCATCCCGTAATGAATGAAAGTATCCATACGCCGTGCGTCTTTTGCCGGCAGATACTGGGTGATATCGAAATCCTTGACTTCTCCGGCGATTTGCACAGGAAATGAGGAAACATCGAAACGTGTGATCCGGTCGATCCCGGAGCGTCCGGCAAGAATATTCTGCCAGGCTTGTTCGACGGTATTGCCGACCGGAGAAACAATTCCGAGGCCGGTGATTACGACTCTGCGACGTGCCAATTTTTTCTCCGAAGAAAACAAGAAGATACTTAATTGGAGGAAACGAATCGAAAAAAACGCTACGGGCAGTACAAAGACTGCCCGCAGTGAAATTTCGAAGAAGGATTACTTTTTGTTATTTACCACATAATCAATGGCTTGTTGAACATTCGTGATTTTCTCAGCCTCATCGTCCGGAATCTCGCATTCGAATTCTTCCTCAAGCGCCATGACCAGCTCAACGGTATCCAACGAATCCGCGCCGAGGTCGTCAACGAACGAGGATTCGTTCTTGATATCCGCTTCATTAACGCCGAGTTGTTCTGCGACAATTTTCCTGACGCGTTGTTCGATATTTTCCATCAAAGTGCTCCTTCAAAAGGTTCGTGTGTGAAACAAAAACCGGGCTATTCTACCAAAATGACCGGGACTTACAAAACAAGCAGACGAATCGGTCCGTGTCGTCGGCTGCGCCCAAAGGGCTTTAACCCATGTACATCCCACCATTGACGTGAATCGTGGTTCCGGTGATGTAGGCGGCGGCTGGCGAGGCCAGGAAGCCAACCGCTTCGGCAATATCTTCGGGCTGTCCAAGGCGACCAAGAGGAATGCCAACGACCAATGCCGCCCGCTGCTTTTCTTCCAGGACTCGAGTCATATCGGTATCAATAAAACCCGGTGCAACACAATTGACCGTGATGTTGCGGCTTCCGAGTTCTCGTGCCAAGGAACGAGCCATACCGGCGACACCGGCTTTGGAGGCGCAGTAATTTACTTGGCCGGCGTTCCCGGCATAGCCAACTACTGACGAAATGTTGATAATGCGGCCGGCTTTTGCCTTCATCATGCCGCGCATTACGGCACGCGACATGCGGAACACCGATTTTAGATTGGTATCGATCACCGCGTCCCATTCGTCGTCCTTCATGCGCATGGCCAGGTTATCGCGAGTAATCCCGGCGTTGTTGACCAGCACATATACACTTCCGAATTCCTTCTCGATCAGCGCGATACCAGCATCGATCTGGTCGATTTCGCGCACATCCATGATGATGCCACGACCGGGTGCTCCGACTTCAGCCAGCAAGGTGTTGATGCGTTCAACGCCCTTCTCATTGATATCGGTACCAATAACTGTAGCGCCCTGGCGAGCAAGAACGCGCACAATCGCCGCACCAATGCCTTGCCCAGCACCGGTTACAAGAGCAACTTGACCTTTTAATGACATGAATTACTCCAGATTGAGGTTAGCTTCGATCGAAGCAGCATCAGCCAGCGCAACACCAACAACATCATCAGCGCAGCGTTTGACAAGACCAGCCAATACTTTCCCTGGTCCGCATTCAGCCACAGTTGTCACGCCCAGCGAAGAAATTTTCTGCACTGTTTCAACCCAGCGTACAGGTGAGAAGGCCTGACGAACCAACGCATCCTTGATCTTCTCGGACTCAGTTTCGATGGCCACGTCGACATTGTTGACCACGCGAATCTTTGGCGCCGCGAAATTCAGTTCGGCCAACCGAGCAGCCAGTTTATCGGCCGCTGGGCGAAGAAGTGATGAATGGAAAGGTGCCGAAACTGGCAGCAGCACGGCACGCTTCGCTCCTCGCGCTTTGCAGCCTTCGCAGGCCAGTTCAACAGCGACCTTGCTACCGGCAATAACCGTTTGACCGGGCGCATTGAAATTCACCAACTCTACAACTTCGCCATTACCGGCTTTACTCGCCGCTTCAGCGCAAGCCTCACGAATCTTGTCATCATCCAGATTCAGAATGGCCGCCATACCACCCGTTCCGACGGGAACGGCCTCTTGCATGGCTGACGCACGCAAACGGACAAGCGGTACCGCGTCTTTGAAATCTATGACCCCAGCGGCTACTAGCGCAGAATATTCACCAAGGCTATGCCCGGCAACGATAGCCGGAACTCTACCGCCTTTTTCCAACCACAAGCGATAGGCCGCGATCGCAGCCGTCAGCATCAACGGCTGTGTATTTACCGTTTTAGCCAACAATTCGGCTGGGCCATCCAGAACAAGCTGCCACAGATCTTGATCAAGCGTAGCTGAAGCCTCGTCAAAGGTTGAACGGACTATGGGCGAGTCGCCGTAGGCGGCCATCATGCCGACGGATTGGGAACCTTGGCCAGGAAACACGAAAGCGAATGCCATAAGATTGTCCTTTTAGAATTCGAGTAGAACGGCGCCCCAGGTAAAGCCACCACCGACGCCTTCGAGCATTATTTTTTGCCCACGCTGAATGCGTCCGTCACGAATCGCCGTATCCAGAGCCAAGGGAATAGACGCAGCAGAGGTATTGCCGTGACGGTCGACGGTCACAATAACCTTGTCCATGGTCAAACCAAGCTTTTTAGCCGTTGATTCGATGATGCGGATATTAGCCTGATGTGGAACCAGCCAATCAATTTCGGCAGGAGAAACACCAGCAAGTGCGCAACTTTCCTTGGCCACTTCTGAAAGAACGCGAACCGCGAACTTGAATACGGCTTGACCGTCCATCCGCAAAAATGGATCGCCAGTGACGTTACCGTTACGGATACTTCCTGGAACCGAAAGGATGCCGTTAAAAGAACCATCAGCATGTGCGGCTGTCGCCAGGATTCCTGGTTTTTCGGAAGCCTCAAGCACAACGGCTCCGGAGCCATCGCCAAACAACACACATGTTGCGCGATCGTTCCAGTCGAGAATTCGCGAAAAGGTCTCGGCGCCAACAACAAGAACTTTCTTGTGACTGCCGCTACGAATGAACTTTTCGGCAATACTCAGCGCATATACAAACCCGGCGCATACGGCCTGAACATCAAAGGCCATCGCCCCAATGTTTCCGAGCTTTTCCTGTAGCAGACAAGCCGTACTCGGAAAGATGAAGTCAGGAGTCGATGTCGCAACGATGATCATGTCAAGCTCACTTGCTTCGATCCCCGCTGCCGAAAGCGCTCTACGACTGGCTTCCAACGCCAAGTCGCTTGACGTGCAGTTAGGTTCGGCCAAGTGGCGTGATTTGATACCGGTTCGAGTAACGATCCACTCGTCATCGGTATCGATACCGCGTTTAACGAGATCGTTATTACTAACGGGTTGTCCCGGCAAATAGCTGCCTACACCCGCGATTCGAGCAAACATATTATGCGATCTCCTGAGTCGGTTGTTGCTGGGCCACACGCTCGATGATTCGCTCAAGGACACCGCTTCTTACGGTGTCCGCCGCACGCTCAAGCGCATTTCCGAATGAAAAAGCGTCGGCAGAACCATGACTTTTGACGACGATTCCCTTAAGTCCAAGCAAGCTGGCACCATTGTATCGCCGATGGTCGACGCGACGTTTGAAGTGTTTCAGGACTGGAATCGCGATCAGTGCCGCGAGTTTTGTCAGCAAATTGCGGCTGAATTCCTGGCGCAGGAAGGTCGCCAGCATCTGCGCCAGGCCTTCCGAGGCCTTGAGTGCAACGTTGCCGACAAAACCGTCGCAGACGACAACCTCCGCTTCGCCTTTGTAAAGGCCATCACCCTCGATGTTGCCGATAAAATTGAGCCCAGAATCCTTTAGCAACTCAGCTGCTCGCTTGACAACATCATTGCCTTTGATGTCTTCTTCCCCAATGTTGAGTAGTCCGACCGTGGGGCGTTCCTTGTGTTCAATGGCCGATACAAGCGAAGCTCCCATGATGCCGAACTGGAACAAGTGCTCGGGCGAACAATCGACGTTGGCCCCCAAATCGAGCACATGGACGTGCCCCGTGGTGGTCGGCAGAACCGCGCAAATAGCCGGGCGATCAATGCCTGGGAGCATCTTGAGCACGAAGCGGGAAATCGCCATCAGTGCGCCGGTGTTTCCGGCCGAAACACACGCGTCGGCTTCACCGCTCTTGACCAGATCAATGGCCACGCGCATTGAGGAATCTTTTTTGTTACGGATCGCTAATGCAGGAGATTCGTCCATCGCCACGACTTCCGTGGCGTGACGTACCGAGACGCGGGCATCGCCATGCTTCGCGAGAAAAGGAAGAATCCGCTCCTCAAGCCCTACCAGTATAACGCGAACGTCCTCGTGCTTACGCACAAAGTCTAGCGCCGCGTGCACGGTGACGTCGGGACCGTGATCCCCACCCATGCAGTCGATAGCGACAGTAACCGTCATCCAAAAAAAGGCAAAAGAAAAGGCAGGCCATTCCCAATTACGGGAATTCGCCCGCCTAATCCGAAAGCCTTATTCGCCTGTGCCTTTGGTGACTTTTTTGCCACGGTAGTAGCCCGAAGGGCTGATGTGGTGGCGCAGATGCACTTCGCCGGTCGTCGGCTCAACGGCGAGCGGCGGATTGGTCAGAAAATCGTGCGCACGAATCATGCCGCGCTTGGAAGGGGACTTCTTGTTCTGCTGAACAGCCATAAATTACTCCATAGATCAAGTTTACTATGCTTTGCCCGTCAAACCTTTCAGGACAGAAAACGGGGAACTCTTACCCGTTCCTTGCCCTGTATCCGGCAAAGCACAACTTTCATGACGCGGTGCAGAAGGAAGATCAAGAATAACCTCGTCTTCAATCAATTCAACGACATCAAATTCACGTTGTACCGGAAGGAAATCTTTTGAATCATCTTCAATTTCCTCTTGCGTCAATTCTTCATCGACGAATTCCAGCACCCTGCGCACCTCAAGCCGATAATCGATTCCCTCAAGGCAACGCTGACAGCAAACGGACAACACTCCGTTCAAGTGCACCATCAACTGCGGCCTATTTCGAGAACTTAACCGACCCTCAACACGATAGCTCAAATCACCCGCCGAATCGACAAGCATATCAAGCACACGAGTCAGGCTGGCAATCGGCAATTCGCCTTGCAGCGAACCTGCATCCCGCGCAAAAGCCAGACTGTTAATAACAATCCGTTGCGACATAAGGCGCGCATGATATTATTTTTGGCATTCGAAGTCAAAGCAGCGCTCCAACTATTTCTACTCGTCCGCGCCACCCCTATGTCAATCAAGAAAATCGTACTTGCGTCAACCTCCCCGTTCCGTCGCGAATTGCTTGCCCGACTTGGCTTGGTGTTTGAAACAGCCAACCCGGGAACCGACGAAACCCTCCTGCTCGACGAGACGCCTGAGACGAGCGCGTTACGACTGTCTGAAGCCAAAGCTCGAGCGGTCGCTGACGAATACCCAGAAGCTCTGATCATTGGGAGCGACCAAGTGGCTTGTCTTGATGGGCAGGTTTTTGGCAAGCCGGGAACTCACGAAAACGCGGTTAAGCAATTGCAAGTCATGCGCGGGAAAACCGTCAACTTCTTCACCGGTTTATGTCTGCTCAACGCAAAAACCGGAAGAGCGCATTTGCGAGGCGTACCGACTTTGGTCACTTTCCGTGATCTATCCAACAATGAAATCGAAAATTACTTGCGTCGAGAGCAACCCTATAATTGCGCGGGAAGTGCTAAATCGGAAGGATTGGGCATTGCTGTAATCGCCAAAATGGAAGGAAGTGATCCAAACGCGTTGATTGGATTGCCGCTGATCGCACTCTGCGACTTGCTGCGAATTGAAAATATTAATGTAATATAATCAATATTATATTTAATATTTTTAAAGCAAATTATGAACAAAGGCGTGCTTTTCTTGATTCCGGTCCCGCTTGGCCAAACCGCTGTTGCCGAGGTATTGCCCGGCCCCGTACAGAATTGCGCGAAGCGCCTGAAACATTTTGTTGCCGAGAACGCGAAATCGGCACGCGCTTTTCTCAAAGCGCTTCCATCCGATACGCCGTTACAAGAAATTGAAATTCGCGAACTCAATGAACACACACCGCAGAAGGCACTTCCTGAGCTGCTGGCGCCACTGATTGCCGGATTTGATGTTGGTCTGATTTCCGAAGCGGGCTGTCCGGCAGTAGCTGATCCCGGTGCCTATTTAGTCGCTCTCGCGCACGACGAGGGCATTCAGGTACGGCCAATGGTTGGCCCATCGTCGATTCTTCTCGCACTGATGGGCTCGGGGCTTTCCGGACAGAATTTTGCCTTTCACGGCTATTTGCCGGCCAAGGATGATCAGCGGCAAAAGAAGCTAAGAGAACTGGAGAAAGATTCGCGGCAGGGACTTCGAACCCAGATTTTCATCGAAACGCCCTACCGCAATAGACAGATGCTCGAAACCCTGCTCAATACCTGTGCGCGAAGCACCCGGATTTGCGTCGCTACGGACTTGACCTTGAGCGGCGAGTCCATCATGACGCATACACCGGAGCAATGGCGTAGCCATGGAATGCCAGATATAGATCGCCGGCCTACTGTCTTTCTTCTACAGGCTTGACATCGGGCAGATGTGCAGTTCCCGCTAGTGCAACGCGGATCCCGGTCGATCGCCAAACAGACGGAAAGCAAGACTTTGGCCCATTTCAGCCCCCAGCCGCTTAGCCATACGCTCTGCAATATTCTCTTTGACCGAATAGTCGAGGATATTTTCAACCTTGATCAAATCTCTAGCCACAGAATCGACCGTTCCAAAATCATCAGCCAAGCCCAACTGAATACTCTGACTTCCCGTCCACATTAGCCCGGAAAACATGTCTGGAGTTTCCTTGAGCCGGCTACCGCGCCCTTTCCGTACCACATCGATAAACTGCTTGTGAATCTCGCCGAGCAACAATCGCGCGTGCTCTTTCTGCTTCTCATCTTGAGGTGAAAACGGGTCGAGAAAGCCCTTGTTCTCTCCCGCCGTCAGCAAGCGACGCTCGACGCCAAGCTTCTCCATCGTCCCGGTGAAGCCGAATCCGTCCATCAACACGCCAATGGAACCTACGATGCTGGCTTTATCAACGAAAATCTTGTCAGCCGCGGAGGCGATGTAGTAACCACCGGAAGCACACAAATCTTCAACGACAACGAACAGCGGAATTTCGGGATGTTTGGCACGCAAGCGCCTGATTTCATCGTAAACAATTCCGGATTGCACAGGGCTACCCCCCGGACTGTTGATGCGCATGATAATCCCGGCAGTACCTTTGTCCTCAAACGCCGACTGTAGAGCGCCGTTGATTTTTTCGGCACTGGCATCGCCACTCGCATCTATCGTTCCGCGCAGATTGATTAGTGCCGTATGTTTTCCGTCGGTGATCTTTTCGGCGCCGCCCCAATCAAACACAAGGACCAATACGGCTACCAGATAGGACAAGACGAGAAACTTGAAAAAGATACCCCAGCGACGCTTTGCTCTCTGTTCCTTAAGTGATGAAAATGCGAGCTTTTCGAGCAATTGGCGTTCCCATTGCGGGTCGTTATTTTGAGTTTCCACGTTACATTCTCAGTTGGTTTTGAATCAGATACAACGTCAGCTATCCGCGAAAAGCGATGAACCGCAGCGATTTACTACCGATGAGTATACCGCGGAACACACCCTGTTCCTTGCCAAACATTGGCTTATACAGCCTTTCGCAACCACTCCGACAACTCTCCAACGCTGTTCAATCGCGCGCGAGGATTCAGGGCATCCAGTTCCACGGCCGAATGTGCGCCATAAGCGACGGCCAAACTGGCCACACCTGCATTAATTGCCATCTGAAGATCATGCGTCGTATCACCAATCATCAAGGTTCGATCGGGCGACACAGCAAATTCGTCCATCAATTCTTCCAGCATTTGCGGGTGAGGCTTTGAAAAACACTCGTCCGCACAGCGCGTCGCAGAAAAATAGTCTCCCAGGCCACAATGCAACAATGAGCGGCCCAAGCCCAGACGGCTCTTCCCTGTCGCAACTGCCAACAGATAGTCTGAGGCTTTCAGTTCTGCAATTAGTTCGAGAACACCATCAAAGAGCATTAAGTCATGATCACAAGACAAATAATGGTGGCGATAGCGTTCAATCATCCACGGGATTTGCTCCTTTGCGAGGCTAGGGACAGCCAAATGCAAAGCCTCACCAAGTCCGAGACCAATCACATGGCGTGCATCACGCGTTGATGGTTCAGGCAGATTGAGATCGCGACAGGCTGCCTTTAGGGAGTCGACAATGGCACCCGTTGAATCGAGCAGGGTCCCATCCCAGTCAAACACAAGGAGGTCAAATTTTCTGGCCATAGTTTTGAGTCTCTCTCGCTGAAAGAGTTTTCAGAAAGCTTGCGAGAGGATCCGGCAAGGCAGCTTCCAGAATAACCTCGTCACCGCTGATCGGATGCGGAAACTTCATTTTCCAGGCATGCAGGAACATTCGCTTCAATCCATCCTTGGGCAGAGTCTTATTCAAGGCAAAGTCACCGTACTTCTCATCACCAGCGATTGGATAACCCAAGTGCGCGCAATGAACGCGAATTTGATGGGTCCGGCCTGATTTGAGTTCGGCCTCAAGCAAACTGAAACGCTCCCAACGGGCGACCAACCTGAAAATGGTATGCGACGCCTTACCACTTTCGGCAACTCGGACACGACGCTCCCCTGAATCGAGTAAATATTTGAGCAAGGGCAATTTAACGCTGCGGACGGGATCCATCCAGCGTCCTTTAACCAAAAGCAAATAGCGTTTGTCCGCGCCCTTTCCATTGCCTCCAATGCTGCCGTCGCGAAACATGTCGTGCAGTGCAACAAGGGACGAGCGCTTTTTCCCGACCAGCAAGAGTCCAGACGTTTCACGATCAAGCCGGTGCGCAAGCTCAAGAAATCGAGCTTGCGGTCGCTGCCGTCTTAATGCCTCAATCACACCAAAACTCACACCGCTACCGCCGTGCACTGCGATTCCTGAG
>Ga0302273_1001230_pt1 | contig 10736 bp, 10 predicted proteins | sample III_Bog_N1_3_FD_198774 | JGI IMG/M metagenome (GOLD analysis project Ga0302273, IMG submission 198774) | Peat permafrost microbial communities from Stordalen Mire near Abisko, Sweden - III_Bog_N1_3 | ecosystem: Environmental > Terrestrial > Soil > Wetlands > Peat | place: Sweden: Abisko... | reverse complement strand
AGAAGTTGATTCGGAACAACCAGCAGGATGAAGATGAATTTAGCAGGAAGGAAGCAGAAACAGACCGGATAGCAGATGATCTGGCCGATTTCCTGCAATCAAATGGTTATTCGGCTTATTCACAATCGGAGAAAAACCTGATAGCCAACGGTTGTTACGATGCGGTTTTCCACTCCACGCTTTTACCTCATAAAACCATTGCGGTGCTGGCCGGAATAGGCTGGATTGGCAAAAACAACCTGCTCGTTACACATGAACTGGGTTGCGCGATAAGTATGTGTACCGTTCTGACAGATGCGCCAATCCGAACTGTAACCAATTCCGAAGCTCATTCGAAATGCGGGACTTGCACCATTTGCAAAGATATTTGCCCGGTCGGCGCCATCAAAGGGATCGGTTGGGACAAAAGCATTGCACGCGACGAACGCATGGATGTGTACACCTGCACTACCTGCCTGAAATGCCTGGTACATTGCCCCTGGACGCAATCCTATATGCAAAAGCACCTCGCCCGATAAGTGTATCTATCCAACGAACAAGAGCTATCCATCAACATTGAGCAACCCTCTATCCAAGCTGTGTAAGTGATCAAAAAGATTGCGTCGATGACCATCCAAACGTTGTAATATCAAGTCATCTGATGTGTAACATTCAAAAAAGACCTTGTTTAGATAACATTGGAAGAAAAAGTCAGGCATAAACTGCATTTTAGGCGTTTTACATTATTTTTGCCCGACTTTTTAAATGACACATGCAGTATTTGGTAATCTTCTTATCCTTATTTTTCCTGAAACCGGAAACGGCTCCCAGTTCGTTCAGGGAGAAGCAAATGAACTACACCCGGGTGAGGGAAGCCTATTCCCACAAAGAGTGTATCGTGAATAAAACGCTTACCGATCATGGCATTTCGCGCGACAGCCTGCAGATTTACCTTCAGGCTTTCAAAACCGAAAAAAAGATTGAGCTATGGGCCAAAAACACCTGCGATCAGGCGTTTACCTTAATCAAAGAATTTCCGATCTGCGATATATCGGGTGAAATTGGTCCCAAAAGGTGTTCCCGCGATTTACAGGTTCCGGAGGGATTTTACCACATCAACGAACTGAATCCTTACAGCAAGTACTATTTGTCGCTGCGGATCAACTATCCGAACGCATCTGACAGCATCCGGGGTAATCGTGCCCATTTGGGAAATCTGATTTACATTCACGGAAATTGCGAATCGTCGGGTTGCATCGCCATTACCGATGAAAAGATTAAAGAACTGTTTATTTATTGCATTGAAGCCTACAACAGCGGACAAAAGGATATCAACATCACCATCTTCCCTACTCAGCTGACCGATACAAATTATGAGCGTTTAGCTAAAGGATACAGCAAGAATAAGGACAAAATCAGTTTATGGGCCGATCTCAAGAAAAGCTACGATTTGTTTAACCGGAAGAAAGTTCCGCCAACAGTTAAGTTCCTTCCCGATGGAACCCATGAAGTGAATTAATTGAAAAACCTAATATTTCAAAACCTCGTCACCCCGAATTCATTTCGGGGTCTGTTATTCAATGTGAGTAGATCCTGAAACCCCGCCTGCCAAGCGAGCGGGCAGAAAGTTCAGGATGACACTATTATCATCATATCAGAAGACTACAAAATTGGTTAATGTTTTTATTGACAACCATCCTGCCGATTTGCTTGTTAATACGTAAAATATAATTTCGGATCATCCGTCTTACCCAAAATAGATAATCGGTTGCCTGGCAATTCGTATACATTCAGCATAAAAACAAGCATAATAATGAGCAAGCAATTTCTGTTTTTTGGTCTTTTTATTCTGGCCGTGGAATATTATTCGTTCGTGGCCATGAGGTCGGTTCTTCGCAACACAAGCAGTGGGTTTCAGTTGGGAATATATATCCTTTACGGGGTTTTATCACTTGCCGTTTTATGGAGTTTTTATGTCATGCCGCATTGGTTTCGAACTGCATGGCCTTCGCTCACCGTAAAATATATAGTAAACATTTTAATCGGAGTCTTTCTGGGTAAAGTCCTGATTGCTGCCATTCTGTTGCTGACCGATCTAATCATGGTCATTCCCAATGTTATCAGCTTTTTCTTTTCATTTAAAAATCATCCGATTGGCAGTCCGCCGGAAGGATCGCGTTTTATCAGCCGACTTACTTTTATCTCTCAATCAGCTTTATTTCTAGGGGCTTTACTAACTATGGGCCTGGCCTACGGAATGTCGAACCGGTATCGTTACAAAATCAGGCGTGTACGAGTCCAGCTCAAGGATTTGCCAATCGAATTTAAAGGGATGAAAATTGCACAGATTTCGGATATTCATTCGGGCAGTTTTGATGATCCGAATGCGGTATCTGCTGGCATTGCTTCTATAATGAACGAAAAGCCAGACCTGATTTTATTTACCGGCGACCTGGTGAATAATATAGCCGAAGAAATTGTGCCGTATATCGATGTTTTTAAAGAGTTAAAAGCGCCTTTAGGCGTTTTCTCCGTTTTGGGAAACCACGATTATGGCGACTACGTTTCGTGGACAACTGACGAAGCCAAGAAACAAAATCTGGAGCAGCTTAAACAACATCAAGCCGAAATGGGATGGCGTTTATTGCTGAATGAACATGTAATCCTGGAACGAAACAACCAACAACTGGCGCTGATTGGTATCGAAAATTGGGGAGCAAGAGGTTTTACGAAATATGGGGACATGGAAAAAGCAGTGGCTGGATTGAAAGATTTAAACGTGCCGGTAAAAATACTGCTAAGCCACGATCCTTCACATTGGGAAGCTCAAGTTCGCAAAGACTATCCCGATATTGCTCTTACCCTGAGTGGCCATACCCATGGAATGCAATTTGGAATTGAAATCCCTGGTTTCAAATGGAGTCCGGTTCAATACCTATATAAGCAGTGGGCAGGTTTATATCAGGAACAAAACCAGTATTTGTATGTCAACTGCGGATTCGGCTTTTTAGGCTATCAGGGTAGGGTGGGCATATTGCCTGAAATTACCATGATCGAATTGGCGTAATGATATAAAATACTTACTGATCTGAATAAAGTCCTCAAACATAAATTCCCGATTTATTTGATACCTTTCTCAACTCTAAATGCATTTAAATGTATCCTAATTTCATCAATCATATCCGCAAATACGTTGAAATTGATGACGCTTCAATCGCGCTTTTAAATCAATATATTACGCCTTTGAAATTAAAACGGAAGGAATTTTTACTGAAGAAAGGTCAGGTTTGCCAATCCATCTATTTCGTGGAGAAAGGTTGTTTAAGGATGTATTTTATTGACAACAAACTGAACGAACAGATTACCCAATTTGCTTTGGAACATTGGTGGATGGCCGATCATTTTAGCTTTCTCGACAACAAACCTTCGCCCTACTTTATACAAACGGTCGAAAAATCGGAAATCCTTGAATTTAGTGCAACTTCGTTTGAAGCGATGCTGCGGGAACTTCCGCAAATGGAGCGCTATTTCCGAATTGTAATGCAACGGGCCGTGGCTGCCGCTCAGTTGCGAAATAAATACATGTACGAAATGTCAAAAGAAGAATTTTACCAACATTTCAGCACTTCGTTTCCCGAGTTTGTTCAGCGCGTTCCGCAATACATGATTGCTTCTTACCTGGGCCTGACCCCGCAATACGTCAGCGAACTCAGAAAAAAGAAATAATAGGTGTCATTTCTTAAACCAGCTTAATTTTTTTGAAGAGCAGATCGAATAGTTTTGTAGTCAAAAACAATCTGTCAATAGATAAAAACTAAAGAATATGAGCGAAAACAAAAAGTTGTCCGAAAAATTTCATGAAGTATTGAAACACGAAGGAGTTGTCTCCATTGTTTCGTGGGGTGTTGAGACACATGTCGTGAATACCTGGAATTCGTTTCTGGTTATAACCGAAGATGAACGAATTTTGATTCCTGCCTACGGATTCAGGAAAACAGAGAAAAACGTCGATGTAAATAATCAGGTAAAACTCACATTGGGAACGAAAGAAGTATTGGGACATAACAATTACCAGGGAACCGGATTTCTGATTAACGGGACAGCCAGATATATTTCTTCAGGTGAGGAATTTGACATGATGAAGGAGAAATTTTCGTTCCTGACCAGGGTTCTGGAAATAACGGTTGATCAAGCCAAGCAAATGCTTTAATCAGAAGCCCCATCACCAGGAGGCTGTTTCAAAAGTTATTGATTCTGTCATCCTGAACTTTCTGCCCGCTCGCTTGGCAGGCGGGGTTTCAGGATCCCACCGCATTGATTATCAGATCCCGAAATAAATTCGGGATGACCTGATGCGAGAACATTTTGACTATTAGGTCAGCCTCAACAAAAAAGACTCCCTGCTTGCGCAAAGAGCCTTTCTGTATAATAGATAAAAATCTTAGTTTTTAGCTACCCACTCGGCAATCCAGTCGCCTACTTCGGAAGTAGAATATGGTTTTTCAGTTGAAATGTCAACGGTAACCACTTTGGCGTCGAGCGAAGCATCAACGGCTTTGCGAATCAGGGCGCCTTCTTCCTGAAGATCGAATGCATATTCGAACATCATGGCAGCCGACAGAATGGTTGCAACAGGGTTGGCAATGTTCTTTCCGGCAGCCTGCGGATACGAACCGTGAATTGGCTCGAATACCGAAGTGTGAATACCAATAGAAGCTGATGGTGACAAACCGAGCGAACCGGTAATAACACTGGCTTCGTCGGTCAGGATATCGCCAAACATGTTTTCTGTCACCATTACATCGAAGTCTTTTGGCCATTGAATAATACGCATGGCCGCATTGTCGACAAACATGTATTCTGTCGTTACTTCAGGATAAGTTGGAGCCATTTCCTGGGCTACTTCACGCCATAGACGTGAGCTTTCCAGTACGTTGGCTTTGTCAACTACGGTCAGTTTTTTCTTGCGTTTCATCGCATATACGTAAGCAAGCTTCAGGATACGTTCAATCTCAACACGTGTGTAAGTACACGTGTCGAAAGCGGTATTTCCATTGTCCAATCGACCTTTTTCGCCGAAATAAATACCACCGGTTAATTCGCGGATGGCAACAAAATCGGCGCCTTCAATCAGTTCGCGGCGAAGCGGTGATTTGTGCAGCAGCGATGGGAAAGTAACTACCGGACGGATGTTGGCATACAACCCCAGTTTTTTGCGCATCAGCAACAAACCTTGCTCCGGACGAACGGTTGCTTTCGGGTTGTTGTCGTATTTCGGATCGCCAATGGCGCCAAACAAAACAGCATCCGATTTCATACACAATTCGTGCGTCGAATCGGGATAAGGCGCGCCCAGTTCGTCGATGGCACAGGCGCCGGTCAGAGCATATTCGTATTCCAACTCGTGGTTAAATTTGGCGGCAACCGCCTTTACTACTTTCATGGCCTGATCGATGATCTCAGGACCGATCCCGTCGCCGGGAAGAATGGCTAATTTTAACTTCATTGATATATCATTTAAAGCCCCCTCCAAACCTCCCCCAAAGGGTGAGGCTTAAAAAAAGCAGGTGTGCATTTTCGTTTTATTTCCATTATTGAGTTCGTTCCGAAAAGTCAAAACTAATAAAGTCAAAGTCCTAATTCGAAGCACTCTTGAAGTCCCCTCTTTTGGAGGGGATTTAGGGGAGGCTTCACTATTTCCTAGCTCCAAATGTTGCAAAATTAAAATGCTTGTGCAAGACTATTGTTTTCGTAAAACCAATCCTTTTCATCAGATCCAATTGATAACTCAACGTTCGGGGAGTATCTTCCGATTCGTAACGTTGCATGTAGGTATCAATTTCGTCCTGACTTACTTGTTTGCGAAGCATACTTAGCCATCCGCCCAACATCATCCGATCAATTTCGTCGGTTTCGCCAAGCACAATGTCGTTAATCCAGAACGTTCCACCCTGTTTCAGCGCTCTGTAAACTTTCGTAAAAACCGATTCCCATTCGTCATCTTCGCGCAGATGGTGAAGCGTCGTTCCGGCGGTAATTACATCGTAAGCGTTTTCTTCCAACGGAATGTTGCGATAATCGCCCTGAATAGCCAAAACCTTTCCGGTAATGTTTTCACAAACACGTTCTTCGGCTTTGACCAACATGTTTGCACTCAGATCGATTAAGGTGCAATCGACATTTGGCAGTAATGAAGTGACTTTAACGGCATAGTTTCCACCGCCGCAACCCAAATCCATTACACGAGTTGCATCAGGATTCAGCATGGCCGCCGACCTGGCCACCAGTTCCATACACAACGGCGAATCGATGGCAGTTGTTTGTCCGGTTTCGATATTCGAAAAACGTTCAACCTGCTGATCAAAGTTTTGGCGAATGGCTTCAGGAGATGATTTCAATATAGTCATAGGTAAATAGTCATTCGGAAAAAGTCATTAGTCATTAGGGAAGGCTCTTAAAAACATTTTCCTAATGACTATTGACATTTTCCAATAAGTTCAAATGGTTACAGTATTTTGGGTTCAATCAAGTTAAGCATACGCATGGTGGCTTTGATGGCTGCGGCAGTCTGGTCAGAATCGAGCCCACGGGTTTTGAATTCGTGCCCGAGTTCCCAGGTAATCATGGTTTCAACCAAGGCATCAGTATGTCCACCCGGAGGTATGGTAACAGTATAATCGAGCAATTTAGGAAATGGTTTATTCAATTGTCCGTAAACCGATTTTACAGCTTTCATGAACGCATTGTATTGACCATCGCCAGATGCTGAAGATTCGTATTTTTCACCCCGAATCTGGAAACAAACGGTTGCTGAAGGCCGAAGCCCCATGGCATGTGATAAGGAATAATTCACCAGATTGATGGGAACATCACCGTCGTCAGAATTGAGCACGTCAGCCACAATATACGGAAGATCCTCGGCAGTAACCGTCTCCTTGCGATCGGCCAATTCGATAATCCGGTCGGTGACCAGTTTCAGCGAAGCCGGATCGAGTTCAATTCCAATATCTTCGAGGTTGTTTTTAATATTTGCTTTTCCTGAAGTTTTGCCAAGCGCATAAACGCGGGTACGGCCAAAACGTTCGGGTAGCAAATCGTTGAAATACAAGTTATTTTTGTTGTCTCCATCTGCATGAATACCGCTGCATTGGGTAAAGACGAATTCGCCAATCAGCGGTTTATTCGTTGGAATGCGAACTCCGGAAAACGATTCAACCAATTTCGAAATCCGGTTAAGCATTCGCTCATTTACCCGGGTTTCCATTTTCAGATGATCTTTCACGGTAGCAATTACGCTCGAAAGTGGTGCATTTCCAGCCCGTTCGCCCAATCCGTTCACGGTGGTATGCACGCATCGGATTCCGGCTTTGACGGCATGATACACATTTGCGATGGCCAGGTCGTAGTCGTTGTGGGCATGAAAATCGAATCGCGCTTCGGGATAGTTTTCAATCATTTCGCGGCAAAACTCATACGTTTCGTCGGGATCGAGAATACCAAGCGTATCAGGCAACATGATGCGGTCGATGTTGAGTTTCAGCAATTCGGGAACCATAAAATGAACGTAATCTTTCGAATTACGCATCCCATTCGACCAGTCCTCCAAATAGACATTGACCTTGATACCCAATTCCTCAGCATAGTCAACCGATTTTTTTATGTCTTCGAGATGCTGTTCAGGAGTTTTCCGAAGTTGTTGCGTAACGTGCTTGTACGAACCTTTACAGAGTAAATTCAGAACTTTTCCGCCAACCGAATTGATCCAGTCGATGGAAACTTTTCCGTCGACAAAACCCAGAATTTCGATTTTGGACAAATGACCTTTTTCTTTTGCCCATTCCAGAACCCGCTTTGCAGCAAGGAATTCACCATCAGAAACACGTGCTGAGGCAATTTCGATCCGGTCAACTTTAACATCTTCGAGCAAAAGCCGGGCAACACTCAGTTTTTCCTTGTCGGAGAACGACACGCCCGATGTTTGTTCTCCGTCCCTCAGTGTTGTATCCATGATGCTAAGCATCTGGTTTTTAACCTCAACTATTTTTCCTGTCATAATTTAAAAATGAAGCCCCCTCCCTGCCTCCCCCGAAGGGTGAGGAGAAAGAAGTGGTTTGCATTGTTATTCATTTTCTTCAATCTAATCCATGCGCTATGCCTTCTTACTCCCCTCCTTCGGAGGGGTTGGGGGAGGCCTCGAATTTTGCAATTTCTTCTTTCATCCCGATCAGATAATCGATGTCATCGAGTCCGTTTGTCAGACAATGTTTTTTGTATGGATTGATCGTAAAATCAGCCGATTCGTTCGTTGCTTTGATCGTGAATTTCTGATTCTGAAGATCAACCACAAACGGAGTATTCTGATTGGCTTCGATGGCTGCAAATATTTTTTCCAGAAATTCAGGTGAAACAACCACCGGAAGGATGCCATTGTTCAAGGCATTACCCTGAAAGATGTCAGCAAAGAAACTGGAAACCACTACCCGGAAGCCATAATCGTAAATGGCCCAGGCAGCGTGTTCGCGGCTCGAACCACTTCCGAAGTTTTTACCACCAACCAGTATTTTGCCTGAATATTTTGGCTGATTCAGCGGAAAATCGGCAATCGGCTGGTTGCTTTTATCATAACGCCAGTCGCGGAACAGGTTATCGCCAAAACCTTTGCGTTCGACGGCTTTCAGGAAACGGGCCGGAATAATCTGGTCGGTATCAATATTTTCGATTGGCAGCGGAACTGCCAGCGATGTCAGTGTTGTAAATTTATCGTAACTCATGGTAAAAAAAATTGAAGCCCCACCAACCTCCCCAAAGGGGAGGCTTTTGGAACTGCGTAAATGTTGTTTAATATTTCAATTTTCACATCTGATTTAATAACTCTTAAAACCTCTCAAAAAGTGAGGTTTTTGAATAATCGCGTGAATGTGGTTTAATATTTCAAATTCCCCCTTTGGGGGTTAGGGGGCTGGTTAAAGGAATTCTCTCGGATCTGTAATTCTTCCTGTTACGGCAGCAGCGGCAGCTGTTAGCGGACTGGCAAGCAGGGTTCGGGCGCCGGGTCCCTGACGACCTTCGAAGTTGCGGTTCGAGGTCGAAACCGAATATTTTCCTTCCGGAATTTTATCGTCGTTCATGGCCAGACATGCTGAACATCCCGGCTGACGCAGTTCGAAACCAGCTTCATTCAGAATTTCAACCAAGCCTTCAGCAATGATTTGTTTCTCGACGGCACGCGATCCGGGGACAATCCAGGCAGTTACATTGTCAGCTTTGTGCTTGCCTTTCACAAAATTGGCAAACGAACGGAAATCTTCAATACGGCCATTGGTGCAGCTTCCAACAAAAACATAATCAATCTTTTTACCGGCCATCTGATCGCCTTCGGCGTAGCCCATGTATTTCAACGACTTTTCGTAAGTCAGCTTATCGTTTCCGACCAAACCATCGCTCGTCGGAACCGTTTTCGAAATGCCGATTCCCATTCCCGGATTGGTACCGAACGTGATCATCGGTTCGATGTTGGCAGCATCAAATTCATAAACGGTATCGAATACCGCGTCAGCATCCGATTTCAGGGTTTTCCAGTATGCCAAAGCTTTGTCCCATGCTTCGCCCTTCGGTGCAAACTGACGGCCTTTCACATAGTCGAAAGTCGTTTGGTCGGGAGCAATCATTCCACCACGGGCGCCACATTCGATGCTCATGTTGCAAAGTGTCATGCGGCCTTCCATCGATAAACTTTCGATGGCCGATCCGGCAAATTCCACAAAATGGCCGGTTCCTCCTGAAGTTGAAATTTCAGCAATGATATAAAGCGCAATATCTTTGGCAGTTACACCTTTGTTCAGTTTACCGTTTACCGAGATCAACATTTTTTTCGGCTTTGGTTGCATGATGCACTGACTGGCCAACACCATTTCAACTTCGCTGGTGCCGATTCCGAAAGCAATTGCTCCGAAAGCGCCATGAGTCGAAGTGTGGCTGTCGCCGCAAACAATGGTCATTCCGGGCTGGGTAATCCCCATTTCAGGACCAATGATGTGAACCACGCCATGACCTTCGGTACCCAAACCATGGTAAACAATGCCGTGAGTTGCGCAGTTTTTCTTCAGCATCTCGACCTGATTGCGCGACAATTCGTCTTTGATGCTCAGGTGTTGATCGATGGTTGGCACGTTGTGGTCGGGCGTGGCAACGGTTTTCTCCGGACGCAGCACTTTGGCCCCACGTTTCTCCAGTCCCAGAAATGCGACAGGACTTGTTACTTCGTGAATCAAATGCTGGTCGATGTACAATACGCTTGGGCCGCCTTCAACTTCTTTCACCACGTGCGAATCCCAAATTTTGTCGAATAAAGTTTTCATAATAAGCCTCCCCCTGCCCCCTTCAAATGAGAGGAACTTGATCGGGTATTTAAATTTGTTTCTATTTTAATATCTATCGAAATCAGTAGTAAAACAAGACTCCCTTTCGGGGAGATTTAGATGGACTTTCCTGCCGGAATTTTATTGATGGCATCCAGAAAAGCTTCAACCGAAGCGGTAATAATATCTGTATTGGCGCCAAATCCGTGAAAGATACCACCTTCGTGATTAACTTGCATGTGTACTTTACCAAGGTCGTCGCTACCATGTGTTATGGCCTGAATCAGAAATTCTTCCAGAACGACTTTTCGGTGAATTATCTTTTTAACAGCTTTCAGGGCAGCGTCAACAGGTCCGTTTCCTGAAGCAGTGGCATCTAAGAGTTCACCGGCAATATTC
>Ga0302273_1001222_pt1 | contig 10769 bp, 9 predicted proteins | sample III_Bog_N1_3_FD_198774 | JGI IMG/M metagenome (GOLD analysis project Ga0302273, IMG submission 198774) | Peat permafrost microbial communities from Stordalen Mire near Abisko, Sweden - III_Bog_N1_3 | ecosystem: Environmental > Terrestrial > Soil > Wetlands > Peat | place: Sweden: Abisko... | reverse complement strand
TCAGACGGTTCTCGCTGGGGTAGGGAATATTTATGCTGACGAAAGTCTGTGGGGCGCGAAGCTTCATCCTGCGACGCGGGTCAAGGATGTCACCGACGAGCAACTCGCCGAACTTCTCAAGGAAATTAAGTACGTCATGAACCTCGCCATCGAAAAAGGTGGCTCGACCGACCGCAACTACGTAAACGCCGAGGGCAAGCGGGGGAGTTATATCGACTTCGCGCGCGTTTTCCGTAAAGAAGGTCAGGCGTGTCCGGGCTGTGGGGCAATCGTCGAAAAGACCCGCGTGGCTGGCCGTGGTACGCATTTTTGTCCTATCTGTCAGGTGATACAATAACTCTAGTATGATTTACCTCATCATCGGAGAGAATGCCTACGCGGCCGAACGCGAACTTGCCCGTATCGGCAAGGAGTTTGGTGCAACGCCAGAGCATGTCGATGTATTAGCGCTGACAGTTTCGCAACTGGCCGACATCGTGCGTGCGCAGTCGCTCTTCGCAACGCGACGTCTCATCGTGTGTCGCGGACTATCCGACAACAAGCTGGTGTGGGAGAAGTTGGGCGAATGGGCGAGCGAAGTCGGTGACGACACCGCGCTCGTACTTATCGAAACCAAAGCCGACAAGCGCACCAAAGCCTATAAGGCAATCGCCAAGCAAGCCAAAGTGACGACAGTCGAGCAAATGGGTGACCGCGATTGGCGTCAGGCCGAGGCCTGGCTCGATGACTATGCGCATGCGCACAAGGTGAAGTTATCGCGCCAACACATCCACGAGATGGTGCAGCGTGCTCACGTGCCAGATGCGAAGCCTGGTCGGCAACTTATCGACCAGCAGGTGATGGCGACGGCCGTGCAGACGCTCGCATCGCTTCCTGAAGTCGATGATGATGCAATTGCGACGGTCATGCCACAGACGTCACATGGCACGGTCTTTGATATCTTGAACTATGCACTACACGGTGAGCGCGACAAGGTCCACGACCTCCTGACGCAGCTCAAACGCCAAGACGAAGCGCTGGCAGTGTTCCCGAGCTTGATGAGCCAATGGGTGCAGCTCGTCGAAATCGCATTGGCGGGCGAAGATGCGGCGGAAGATCTCGGTATCCACCCGTATGTTGCACAGAAACTCGCTCAACTCGCGCGCAATGTGCGCCGCGATCAGCTGAAGCACATCACAGAACTTGGCGCGCGTCTCGACGCCGACATGAAACGTTCTGCTATCGAACCGTGGGATGCGGTCGATCGTTTTGTACTTGCTCTCACAGTAGGGGAATAATCAAAACACCCCGCGAGATGCGGGGTGTTGAAGTAATCGAGGGGATGATTACGCCTTCTTTGCAGCAGGCTTTTTTGCAGCTGGTTTCTTAGCAGCAGGCTTCTTCGCGACAGCAGCCTTCTTGACTGGTGCAGCTTTTGCTTCTACCTTAGCAGCTGGTTTCTTTGCAGCAGCAGGCTTCTTCGCGACGACTGGCTTAGCAGCTGGTGCAGCTTTTTTGGTAGCAGCGCCGAGCTTGACGTTGGCAGCTTTTGCGACCTTGACGAGACCAGATTTACGACGAGCAGCGGTGCCCTTCGAGATGAGGTTCTTTTTGACAGCAGTGTCGATTTCACTCTGAGCGGCGCTGAGAGTTGCAGCACTTGGCTTCGCCATGAAGGCCTTGGTTGCGGTCTTGATATCACGCTTGATACCGACGTTGCGCTCGCGGCGCTTAGCGGTTTGTTTCATGCGTTTGATGGCTGATTTGATGATTGGCACGATGATTCCTTATAACGTTATGAGTTGATATTGCAACTAACGGTCGATTATACAGATAAAACCTCTGTTTGTAAAGTGGTGAAAAATGTTGACGAGGTGAAACTACTTATGGTATAGTGAAGCCAAACTCTTGCAAGTTATAAAAGAAAAACAGGATAATCACCAGATGGCAGACACCGGCATCATGAAACAAATTGCTGACAAGATCAAAGACAGCAATAATATTCTCGTTACGGTCAACTCTAACCCTTCAGTTGACGAATTGAGTGCCGCACTCGGTATTACTTTGTTTATCAACAAGCTCAACAAGCACGCGACCGCTGTCTTTAGCGGGGATGTGCCTCCTGCGATAGAGTTTTTGAATCCAGAAAAAACGTTTGAAAATACGGTAGATAGTCTGCGAGATTTCATCATCGCCCTCGACAAAGAGAAGGCAGATCACTTGCGTTACAAAGTGGTCGACGATATGGTGAAAATATTTATCACGCCGTACCGAACGACGCTTTCCGAGAAAGACCTTGATTTTAGTCAGGGTGATTACAATGTCGAAACCGTACTCGCCATCGGCGTGCAGACTGAGGCAGATCTCGACCACGCGCTCGAGAGCCATGGTCGTATCATGCACGACGCGACCGTCGCTGCAATTTCGCTTGGTGAGCCGACGAAACTGGGCGGTATCGAATGGGCAGATGGCTCAGCAAGTAGCTACTCAGAGATGCTCGTCGGGCTTATCGACCAGCTCAAGACCGACAAGGCGATAATCGACGAACAAATCGCAACCGCACTGCTGACGGGCATCGTCGCCGCGACAGATCGCTTCAGCAACAGCAGTACCAGTTCACGTGTCATGACAATTGCCGCACAACTGATGGCCGCAGGTGCAAACCAGCAACTTATCTCAACGCAACTCGAGAAAGAGCAGGCGATTACGGCCGGCCCAGCTAAGCCTGATGAGGCCGCAAAAGAAGGTGCACCTGAGCCTGCCAAGAGCGATGACGCAATCGGCGCACTCTCTATTTCACATGTACCCGAAGGTGATGTCGACGAAGTGACCAAGCAGGTCAATGAAGCCGAGGGCGCAGAAGCGCTTGACGTCGCGACGCAAGAGCTCAATGAGCAACCTCCCGCACCAGTTGCGCAACCCGCACCTGTCGATGCAAGTGATGCTGCCGAACAGAAACTTGCCGAGCAGCTCGCCGCGACAGCTCCTGCCGCTGGCGCACCGATGTCAGTACCTGATCTCGAACAAATTGCGGAACCCGCACCACTTCGAGGCCCAGTCAGCATGGACCAATGGAAACAGCATGTCGAAGATGCGGTCGATGAGCCATCACTTGGTGGTACGCTCAATGCGACGACCGAACAAGCCGCTGTCGACAATCGTAAAGCGGTCGACGATGACCGCAATAGGACAATTCTCACGCACGGTGGGGGAGGCTATGTGACAAATACCCCAAGCTTCCAAGCACCACTCAACGCGACGAATGCACCCGCAAACACTGAGCCCGAAGTTGCCGATATCCTTGCGCAGTCACCTCAAGATGGCATTACGGCGCATATTGACGCGATTCAGCCACCCGCACCCACAGTCGAACACGTCCAGACACTCGCTGAGATAGACGCACAGAATCGTGCGCATGATGATGCAAGAGATGCTATCAGCCAAGCGCTCGATGCGCCAACTGCATCTGCTAGCTCGTCATTCTCACCTGACGGATTACCGCCATTGCCACCAATGCCTGATTTCTCGACACTGCCACCACTTCCTCCTGACTTCGCACCACCTATTGCACCATCGGTCGCGGCAAGTCCCGAGACGGTCACAGCTCCCGCTGAAGATTCCAACGATCCCGCACAATTCCACATCCCTGGACAATAAATCTAGGAGTAGGTAGGGTATAATGGCTCCCATGACAGACGGAGTATTACTTGTCGATAAACCAGCTGGGATGACCAGCTTTGGGGTTGTTGCTCGTGTGCGACGCGTACTCAGCGAAAAGGTCGGCAAGAAGGTGAAAGTAGGTCACACCGGCACACTTGATCCGTTTGCGACCGGTCTCATGATCCTCGTGATTGGCAATGAGTGTAAGCGCGCAAGCGTCTACACTAAGCTCGATAAGATATATGAGGCGACATTTGTGCTGGGTCAAGAGAGCACGACAGGCGATCCAGAAGGTGAGCTTACGACAATCAGCGACCGTGTACCGAGCGAAGATGAAATACGCGAAGTACTCACGCATTTCGTCGGTGAAATCCGCCAACGACCTCCGATATTTAGCGCCATTAAGATTGACGGTCAACGTGCCTACAAACTCGCGCGAGATGGCCAAGAAATAGAGATGCCAGAGCGAACCGTGCAGATATATTCGCTTGAGGTGCTGGGATATAGCTATCCTGAGCTTCATGTCCGTGTGCACGTGTCGAGTGGCACGTATATTCGGTCACTTGCCGTCGACGTCGGCCGCGTGCTCGGTACAGGGGCATATGTGAGTGTCTTGCGCCGTACGCAGATCGACCAATGGTCTCTAGCCGAGTCTCAGCAACTTGCCGATTTCGGCATCGACTCGTAGTCGCGACCTATCTATATTGCAAAGCATAAGTATGATACAATACCGCCAGTAGTACTAACAGAGAGGACGATGGGTGTGGCACACTTAGATAGCGATAGCAAAAAGCACACAGTTCATAAACATGTCAAAGTAACTCACGTGCATGCGAAAACGCATCGCAAACGGCATTATGCGCTGTTGATTGCCTCAGTCGCACTCGGCATATCTGTCATCACATTTTTACTTGTCTATATAAACCAAGCCGCACTCGGCCGAGCTGTCGCATCGCAGACGATTGAGTCAATATTTGGTGGTCAGACAAGTGATAAGCTCATCTCAGTTACCTCATCGTACGGCTTCACGGCCTCTTACAATGCGAAACAATACTATGCAAGTGCAATCGATGCACAAACTGGCGGTCTCTACGTCGGTGACGAGCTTGCGACCTCACGTGCCTACGATACGATTCGGCTTACCACGCAAGCGACGGGCTATAAGCTCGATACTAATTCGATACGATTGACGTATTATCCACATGACGCAGCGCTCGCCGGTGCTTCAGATGTCGAACAAAAATACATCGTCGAAAAGCAGACAGACCCAACGCAACTGTCGAAGGTGACGACTACTACTAAGGACCTACATGGCGTAAGCTTCCAGCGTACCGAATGGTTGAGGAAACTTACCGTCGGTAAGCTCGTACTCAATACAACATTCGTGACTTATTCGGCAAACCTCAATGGTCATCCATTTACGGTCGTCGTATACCAGGGTACTCAGTCTGCTGATCGCGCAGATGCATTTATGCAGGCGATGACATTCTCAGATGCCGTAGCCGCAGTCACTATCAGTCCTACCGCTGCTATCACGGAGAAGCATGGAATTGCTGAGCGCTTAATCGACACAATACTCGGCATACAGATTGCGAGTGCGGCATCCGCAGCCCCTAGCTACACCGCTTCAGAGCGCGTGAGTGCGACATATGGTCCCGCAGTAGTCAAAGTATACAACGTCTATGCTGCTGACCTCATGCTCGACGGCCAAGTCGTGTACCCAGATCTTCTTGACGGGGGAACTGGCAGTGGCTTTATCGTCAGTGCTGATGGCTATGTCGCGACTAACGGTCACGTCGTCGTTAATGACGCCCGTGAGGTGACGATTAAGCTTGCAATTACACTCGCGAGCTCAGGCAAAAGTGCACTACTTGCGTACCTCATCAACCTCACAAGCCTCACATCGGCTGATGTAGCGGGTAAGACAGATACAGAAGCGGACAAAGTTATTGTCGAAGCGCTCTACAACGTTGATCAAAGCCACTTTAGTTTCAGAAATCTTCAGACGAACCTACTTGTTGGTCTTGGCGACAAGCAAGTTGACATCGAAGAGCTGGTGACCAAGACGGGTAATCGTCAGGCGTATCCAGAGCAAGATACCATCAAGAAAGCAACACTCGTGGACTACAACTTCGAGGGTGAGATTCGACCTTCCCTCACAGGTAAGTTTACGACCTCAGATGTCGCATTGATAAAATTGAGCTCCGGTAGCGACTATCCGATGGTCAAACTCGGCGTGATGGCAGATGCTGCGCAGGGGAGTAACCTCAATATCATGGGATTCCCTGGCACAGGATCAAGTTCCAACGGTATCGTAAGTAAGACGGTTACCAGTGCAACGCTGACAACCGGCAAAGTTTCAGCACAGAAGAAAGATAGCGGTGGTCGCTCAATTATTGAGACCGATACTGAAATTGGTCATGGAAACTCAGGTGGACCTGCATTTACCGACGCCGGTGATGTGATCGGTATCGCCACGTACACGAGTGACTCTGGTAACGCGGGTGATGGCGTCCTCAACTATATTCGTGACATTGCTGATTTCACCAATATCGCCGACAAGAAGTTCGTCTCGTACAAGACGGTGAGTGACACCCAGAAGGCATGGAACAAGGGCATCGAGCTCTTCTACCAGGCTCACTACAAGTCAGCGATCCCATATTTCAACAAAGTGAAGCAACTCTATCCCGCGCACCCACAAGTGACGGCGATGATTGATTCATCTGAGAAGCATATCGCGAATGGCGATAACATCGATGAGTTTCCAGTCGTACTAGTAGTCATCATCGCAGTGGTTGCACTCCTCGGCATGGGCGTCGCAGTCGTATTCATCATTGCACACAAGAAGAAGCACCAAGCGTATGTGCACGGTGTGACAACGGGTCAGATTCAGCCAATGACACCTGGTATGGCACCACAGTCAGTTACGTTCGCACCAAGTGCGTCGATGGTACCTGTCTCGCAGCCGCTCCCAGCGCAACCTGTCGCACCACAGCCACAGCCACAGCCCGCTGCACCATTCAGCGTGCCCGTGACTAATACACCAGCTCCCGCTGCTCCTGTCGCACCTGTGCCAAGCCCAGCGCCAGAGACTCCACCAGAGTCAACGCCTCAGTGGCCTGCGCAGTAGACTCTTGTAAATAATCAATACCTCTGTTATACTACGGAACTATGATATCAAAAGACGATAAAGCGAAAGCTATTGCTTTGACTCAGGTAGCCAAGAACGACGTCGGGAGCCCACAAGCTCAAGTCTCGATTTTGACAGCTCGTATCAAAGAGGTAACTGAGCATCTGAAAGTCAACAAGCACGACCACATGGCACGTCGCGGGTTGATCCAGATGGTAGGGCGACGTAAGAGGCTCCTCAAATACCTTGAAAATACGGACTTTGAGGCCTACAAGGCAGTACTAGAGAAACTCGGACTACGCAAGTAGTTCACACGAAAAACTCCCCGGTTTACCGGGGAGTTTTTGTTTAGTCCTACTATAAAGCCCTGATGCCTTGGGCGATTGCGGCTGCTTGGGTATGGTGGAGGTAATGTTCTCCCGTAAGCACCGTGACGCTCGCATGATCGGCCCGAGGATTAGGTATCTGTTTCTCGTGCTCTCGTATATACCACGGCTCAGGCGAAGTACGATCTGTCAGGTCGACCGATTCATTCGAGAGGAAGAAGTGTACGGGCATACTGTCAGGGAATTGCACTGGCTCATGGTTGATATCGTCAGGCTTTCGCTCTTCCTTCATATCCTCAAAGGTGTCGTCAGTATCCTTATTGCGGAAGTATAGCTCACGCATGATGGCCTTTTCGCGACGGCTGTACTTATGACCGACCACTTCTTTATCGAGATTCCCGATGACAAGGCTCGGCATGACCTTTGAAGCGAGACGAGTGAGGCCTACTTTGTCGGCAATACGCTTTGCGAGTGGCTTTCGAGGAATGGATGACTCGCGTTCAAGCGCTTTCGTGGTGAACTGACTCATATGGGGTGTCGCAGTATCGATGCCGACAAATCCTTTCATTTCATCAGGGAACTCTTCGGCTAATTCGAGTGCCTGCGTACCAGCGAGTGAATGTCCGACGAGGATATATTCATGGACACCAACTTGTTGCAGTGCTTCGTGAAGTTCGGCGGCAATCAGTTGCTTCGTACGTGGTTTGTCGGTCATATCGCTCAAGCCAGAGCCGAATAGTTCGGGAGTGACAACTTTGTAAGTTCGCTTCAGTTCATCGATGAGGGGCGCGAAATCAAGTGCGGGTGCGGTCGTCCCACGCCCTTGGAGCAGTACGATGACTTTATTGCCATCACCCTGGACGTTGACGTTCATAATGCGTCCGTCGACTTCTACGGGTATATCACTTGGCCTCGCAAGATGTTCGCGGTCCGTTCCTTTGTAGGTCCGCTCAGGGGTGAGGGGATTAGTAGGGCGTGTGTCGAGAGTGGGTTGGGTTTCGGGCATGTCAGTACCTTTCATTATAGCCTCAATATCGGTGCGTGCAGTGTCAAGTTGGTCTGTTTGATGTCGTGCAGGGTCAGTGTGCTCCTGTGTCTCTGGGACAGTATCTTGTATGTCCAGCACCTCCTCCTGTGAAGGTGTGGGATGTGTCTCTGGCGATTGCAGTGGTGTGTAACGTTCTGACATGAGAAATCTTTGTCTATATAATAGCATATGCGTTATAAATTGTCAATCAATGTATCGGAGGTATCTACGCGTGAATACGCCGTATGCGAGCATTCTGTATAATGAGGTTACTATGCAAGATCATTCACTCGACAGTATCGATTCCGCTCATCACATCCAGAGAGAGATACTCTTGCAGTTGCGTCAGGGTACGGCGGCATCATATCAGCAGTTGAAACCAGATGGTCTCGAAGGCAATGCCTACAATTACCATCTCAAGCTTCTCAAACAAGCGGGACTGATTAGCTCTGAAGAAGGGCACTACCATCTGACGTCGCTCGGCATTCTCGTGACCGACGCGTATTCATCGGCGCATGGCCGCCTCGTGCTCCGTCCGCACTACTACGTCTATCCGCTCGTCACATCAGGCGATCAGGTGCTTGTGTACCGTCCGTCGCGTCAGCCAGCCCCAGGAAGGCTCGTGATACCCTCGGGTAAGCTTCACCTCGGCGATTCAATCGTGCAGGGTATCGAGCGGGAATTAACGAGGAGGGGACTAAGTCTCGATTCGTACTCATGGCATACTTTGTGCGTCGTCAATATTCGTTACAAGATGGATGGCGAAGTCATTCTTCATCGCCCCGGCACGATATATCATATTGAATACGATGGTCCGCTCGCGGTAACTCGAACTGAGAGCGGTGAATCATACTGGATGCGTATCGACGACGTGCTCGCGCAGAGTGACACCTTGCCCGATTTGAGCGAGGGCTTACAAAGGCTACGCGCACACGGTGATGAGCCGATTGACCTCGTCTACGATCTCTAAGGTAAAACCATTTACTTACATTGATGCGACCTTCTCCCTAGACTAAGGGTATAAGGAGGACGACGATATGTCAGAACGAATACAATCCATCGAACATCACAAGGAGGTGATGATTGCAGCCGTCGCCAATTTAGCGATGAGGCTTCATATGCTAGTGGGCGATGAAGCGACGCCTATCACGATGCACCTCAAACCAGATGGCTCGAAGGTTACATCAGCCGATATCGAATTAAATGAGTTGTTCAACAACTATATTCGAGCGCGATGCCCTGAGGATTATATCCAGGGCGAAGAGTTGAGTGCGGGGCCAGAAGGGGAGTTTGACCCTGAACGACACGGACTATGGACGGTCGATCCGATTGACGGGACGAATGGGTTTTGGCGCGATTACGGTAATCGTCACTTCAAAGCGAGCAACACGACGATTCAGACGAGCTGGTTCGCACCAGGTGAGCGTGCGCCGACTCTTAGTCTCATCGCGTCACCACTCAATGAGCTGAAGACTACACTGCTCGCGACACCAGAAGGTACGTTCTACGCGACGGAACATACCTTGCCGTGGAAGCAGGTCTATGCACCGCACGGCCCAGAGACGCTCGAAGATGTCGCTCGATACGACAAAAACTTTTGGCCAGGTGTTGATGAGCGGTATGAGCAAATCGGGGAGTTCTTTCCCTATGCTCGTCGTATCAACCATCCACTCGGCTATGCTGCATTGGCGCTTGGCGACTGTGATCTCGGTATGTTTCCGGGCACGCACCCGCACGACATCGCGCCAAATGCCCACATCGTCCATCAGGCGGGTGGGGTAGTGAGGACGCTCGCAGGTGAATCGTACGACGACGTCGATTGGCGCGTCGAGCCGACAGCGGGTGTACTCGTGACGGGTAACGAAGCACTTGCGGATGCTTTTCTCTGTAAGTTGCTTGCCGAGTGAATAGGTGATATTGACTTTTCGTCTCGCTTATGCTAATGTAAGTAAAACGAAACAATTCCACCATGACACAAACATCGCTTCACGACATCGACCTCGATCCCGCACTGCGCCACCACGACGGTGAGCGTGTGGTGCGAACTGAAGAAGAGCTAGCCGCAGAACGCGCCGCCGACCAAGAGGCGGTTGCCACGTTATACGCAGGTATACCGGGTGATAATTCGATACTTATAGAGCGAACACTTGTCGGGCCAGATAGGGAGGACCTCGGCTCGACTATTGCTGGTCGTCGTGAAACTGCCGCGAGTGAAGTTGTCGGTACGTTGCAAGGGTTTGGTCTCGATAGGGTTGTCCATGACGATAACGTGGATGCAATTCAGACACTCGCCGCTAAAGGCTTGGATCGTTTCGATAGTGGGACCGCTAGTTTAGAACCAGACAAAGCAGATGTCGAACGACGCGTCTTCGGAGAAGATCTTAAGAACGATGTTGATGGTAATCTGACTGAAGGCACGGGACTCGATACTATCGACCAGAGAGAAGTAAGCCGAGCCGCGATGGCCGGTGAGTTCATGGTAAAAATTGTTGATGAGCACGATATGTCAGCACTCGAGCACCTTCCGCCGCAGTCAGGTATCTTGGTTGCATCACGAATACAGCGTCTCACTGAGCGATACGGGAGCGCAGATCGCGTTCCGACCGAAGAACTTGCGCTCATTGGTCGCTACCTAGAGCGTGTTGAC
>Ga0302273_1001211_pt1 | contig 10849 bp, 8 predicted proteins | sample III_Bog_N1_3_FD_198774 | JGI IMG/M metagenome (GOLD analysis project Ga0302273, IMG submission 198774) | Peat permafrost microbial communities from Stordalen Mire near Abisko, Sweden - III_Bog_N1_3 | ecosystem: Environmental > Terrestrial > Soil > Wetlands > Peat | place: Sweden: Abisko... | reverse complement strand
TGCTTCCTTTCCGCGAACAGACTATGGAACTGCGCCCAAGTATGTGGTGCGTGGTGCGTATCTATTTAGATAGCGCAAGCGGCCGCTTGGTAGCCACACAAAAACTCAAGCCCTATTTAGATGATGACTCAAGCTATTTGCGCCCTGGCGATGAGATCGAGGCCAAGTTCTACGAGCGTCATGAGCATGGCTACCTTGCAGTGATCGATGGTCGTTGGTCGGGCTTGTTGTTCGAAGAAGATGTGCCACGCGGCTTAGGCATTGGTAGCGTTGGCCGCGGCTGGATCAAGACGGTAAGCCCTGAAGGCAAGGTTCGCATTTCGATGCGCGCTGTGGGCTACAAGGCTGTGATGGAAGAAGCGCAAGTAGTGCTCGATCGTCTCGAAGATGCCGGTGGATTTATTCCCCTACATGATCAGAGCGACCCCGATGATATTCGTCGCGAGTTCGGTCTTTCCAAAAAGGCATTCAAGAAAATCATTGGCGGCCTTTATAAAGACCGCGTGGTTGAAATGACTGCAGATGGAATTCGTTTGATTCGCTAATAGAGGCCCGAGGCCGTGACCATTCACTACTTTCCTGGGCTTGGCGTTTCGGCAACCCAGTTGGTAGGCTCACTTCCTGCCGTCGCAAAATCTTTGCGCACAAGGCTTTTGCCGTTGCCATCTGCGCTAGGCCAAGGAAGCGTATCCACATAAGTCACCACATCGCTTATTCCCTTGGCAAAGCTTGAGCTGCCTGCAATGGCACGCTCTGGCATTTTGAGTGCGACCGTTTCGGTGGAGTTTGAAAGCTTTCCAGAATACTCGTAGATCGCAACGCTCGCGGACACAGAGTAGGCTTGGCGAAAAACTTTTGCACTCGCATCAGAACCATTAATCAACAAGATTTTTGCACCCGCAACAATAGAATCGCCCTTAGGGAATGCTACGTTCACACCTCCCACAGTCCATGTGTTATTGGCATCGCTCGCATCGGTAAGCACAACGGTATTGCTACTTGTATTGGTGATTTCCAAATATTCATAGCCGCTATCCTGAGGGTGATACATGAGTTCTGAAATCACTAAAGGCCCCACTTTGGGATGTGCATTAGCGGCTCCTGGAGTCAACTGGCTCAAGGCTTCCATACTGGTCGAACCATCGCTCAACGTTGTGATGCCTGCGGATTGACTGTCCGCTAAAGCTGGGTACTTAAAGCTTGATGCGTAACCAGTGATCACCCCATTTTTCATTTGGATTAAATAGATAGAGCCGCCGGTAATCGCTGGAAAAAAACTCCCGAGGTAACTTGAGTCACTAATCACCAAATAGCCTTTCGCGGGCACTTGAGTCCCAGCGGGCAAGGTCATGGGCAACGTATATGGAAACACCGTCGAGAGATACCAACCGCTAATGTCCACCGCACTATCTGAAGAGTTGGCAAGCTCAAGCCAACCCTTTTGCGTGCTCGTTCCTGGCAGCACTTCGTTGATGGTAATCTTCATGTCTTGCGCGGGGGTATCTGACTTGCCGGGGTTTCCACCCAACACATTACCCGCTTGCCACGACGAGGCTGTACGACAATCGCTCCCTGTGAACACAAGCGCATAGCCCCCACCCGCAGCCATGGTAGGCCAAGGAATGGAGCTGTCATAATTGCACTGGAGCCATTCGGTAGAATCGGTACCGAGTAGCGAAATAGATTCGCCCGCGTTGCTTAGCTTGCCGCTGTAGGTGCCCGCGACAGCAACATTCGGGAACCGCGTTTTAAAAAGCGCAGAATCATTGGTGAGCACAGCAAAGCTATCTGCAGGCAAAAGAACCGCAGAAGATGAAAAAATAAAGCTCACCGCACCAGTGATACGAAGGCCTGCCAAGGCAACCTTCACGGTACTCTTATTGTGCAATTCAATGAATTCAAGCGAATCATTGCCTGCACCTTGATACATAATCTCAGAAAATTCAAGGCGAGTTGCATCCTTGTTTTTCGAGGCAGGAGTGGGCCCCGAGCAGTTGAAGCTCAGCAAAGAAATCGCTAAGAAACAAAGAAGTGCGAGCGTTTGCGTCGATATTTTTTTTGCGGATACCGTCATGGAAAAGACTCCTGAAAATGATTTGATCTGCGCACCGAAGGAAGGAAAAGATATTCCTCCGTTGCAGATCCAAATTTGCTGAAGCTTGAACGTTCGAGATTCAAATAGCGAATAAGATCGATCATCCACCAAGGCACTTCGGCCTTGGGGCACTTGAGTTCAAGTACGGCATTGGTTCCTGGGCGAAAATGTGCAGGCACATCGGTTGGGCGCATTTGCGATGGGTCAACCGTAAAATCAAACCCTAGTTCTTCGCGCCAGCGCAAAGCAAAATCAACGGTGATGCGTGCATAGTCTTCGTGTACGCCAAACCATGCGATACGACGATACTGCGTGAGTAGGCAAGGCTCTGCGTTCCATGTGGTGCTAAGTGCATAAAAGTGTTGCAGATTTTTTAGCTCGCTCGCAGGTGCGGTTTCAAGTGTCTTGGCAGTGTCATTCCATAAGCGCTCTGGATGCCCGCCCTGCAAGGTTCCGCGCTTCTTGATTACAATATCAGCATGCTTATGCTTTACTTCAAAGAAGCGAGAGCCATTTGCATCAGGTCGTTCGCCATAGGTGCGAATGCGCATATTAAAACGATCATCAATTCCCGCTTCTGTCCATTTAAAAAACGTTTGCTGAGGCGAATCTAAATACAGCGAGGTTACCCAATAGAAGCGGTCCGCACTGCGCGAAGAATATTCATCGAGCTGACACCACGGTTGCAAAAACTTTGCAATGTAATCTACCATACTCACTGGAATATGATATTTCAGCTCGTAGCGTTCTAGCTGTGAAAAGGTCAAGTGATTCATGTGCCAGTTTTCCGCAGCAATTGATTGGTGCCCACATTGCGAGCGAGTTCACCAGTGAGTTCAAGTAGCGCTAAATAATTCTGCAAAATATCGAAACGCAGTTTTTCAGCTTGCCATGCAGTTTGTATGGAAAGAGCGCGAGCACGCAGCAATAGCAAGGGGTCAGAGTCGATACGGCGAGCGTAATCTGCAAAAAGAGCTCCGGCATCAACGTTGGCAACGAACGAATCTTGTACGGCAATTTGTCCCACAAGCGAAGCGATGTTCATGCGAATCTCGCTGACTTTCTGCGACATCTTCCACTGGGTTTGCAGCAGGTCTGTTTTTTCATCCATCAAGTCAATGCTTGCACGCAAACGCTCTTGTGCGCGACCATCTCCAATGGGCACAGAAAATCCAATACCAATGGATACATCTTGGATGGGAGTCGTTTTGTCGGAGCGAGTCTTGTCGATATAGTCGCGCGTGAATTGCCATTCATAGCCTGTGCCCACATAGCTTACGACACCATGTGTAACGGCGTCTACGCGTTGCTGCTTACTTTCTGCAATATGCAAGCGGTTCTGTGCCGTTAAATATTCGGGAAAGGTGCTATCCACATTGGAAGGCATTGCATCTAACATTTTGCGAACTTCAGTTACCGAAATCAGTGCGGTATCGAGTTTCACCGTTTTCCATCCGCTCACTTGAGCGCGAATTTCATTTTCCAGCTCTTGCAAATCATTTTGGTCGCCAAGCACATTGCCTTCAAGGTTTGCGACCATTTGTTGCGAAATCACTAGATCCTGCGGATCAAAGCGTTCAGAGCCAGTAAGCCCTAGGTGCACCATAACTCGATCTTTGTACACCTTGAGCAAGGTCTGGTGAAAGGTGAGTTGGCGTTGATGATAAATCCAGAGCAAGCCAAGCTTGTAACGATCGTGTAAAGCCTCACTCAAGCTCATCGTCCGCTGCGATTCATTGCTTTGCAAACGGTAATTCCATTCTGCCTTCATTGCAGTGCGCTCGCCCCATGCATAAGGGCTCACGCGTGCTTCGACTTTGTGATCCTTCATATCTAAGCCATCAAGCTCATAGCGCAAGTCAAGCTTATTCCAAATTCCAGGACCGGCTGAGGTTTTCATTAAGTCAACGCGTTCTGTGGATGCGCGCAGTTTGTTATCAGCCTTGATAGAGCTTAAGAGCGAACCCCAATCCAATGAGACTGAATCTTGCGCCCACAGAAAGCTTACGGAAAAAAATCCCAGCAATAATTTCATGGATGCATCCCGGAAAGCTTACTCCAACTTGGCGCGCTATCGCCTTGAATCGAAACCATTTCACCCAATAAGAATGGATTTGTAGCAGGAATGCGCACCATCACCTCGCGCCCCCAAATCACCAGCTCGGGAACTTTGCGCAAACGCACCGGAAATGCAACAATTCGCGAGCCTACTCCCACAACGATTCCACGCACTTTTCCACCACGCTCTCCCGAAGAAGTCACGGTCACTGAATCACCCATTGCCACACGGTTGTACACCTTCTCATGAATGTATCCGCTCACGAGAGTGGGTGTGTGAGCTGTTAGCGTAAGCATTGGTGCGAAAGGAGAAATTTTTTCGCCAACCGTAACATTCACATTGGCAATCAAGCCATCTTGCTTGGCTAAAATCACCAGCTTGGCTTCTTGCCCATGCAACACATCGAGCTCTTGTTGCAATGCACCACGCTCCATAGCGCCCGCAGTCATTTGCGCACCCTTGCTGCCTTGCAAAATGCCCACCTGCTTCTGCATAGATTCTTCAGCCATATGCAATTCGCGATTGAGCGAACAAATGCGTAGGTAGATTGGATCGGTACTATCGTTTGCGGCAGAATCTGTTTTGCCACTTTGCAAGCGCGAAGAAAATTCACGATTGTATTTGCGTTCATCGCTGAGTCTGCGAACTTCAAACTGCAATTGATTGCGATGCGATTCAAAATCGGCTTTCACTTCAGACACTCGACGTTCAATTTCTGAACTCGATAAAATTGTTTTACCACTAAGCCCTTGTAACTCGCGCGAAAGCTCGTTGATACGCATTGCTAGTTCGGGGCGATGCAAGCGTACCAAGGTATCGCCGGCATGCACCTCTTGCCCAGCGAGTACAGGAATTGCTAAAACTTCCACACCATATTCGGAACTCACTTGCGTTTCGGTGGCTTCTGCAATGCCATTAAACGAAGAACTTTCTCCACAATAAAATACGGACACAACAACGAGAACAGCCACGCCTAAGAGCCAAAAGAGCGTTGCAGTTGAATTGAAAAAACGATGAACTGCTTGCATCTCAAAGCTCCGTGGTCGACTCTTGCATCATGAAGTGTAACCCAGCAATTGTGGGAATCTGTTTTAGGTCGTGCAATAGATTTCCTGGGTCGCAACCCTTGCGCAGCTTGATCTGGTAAGCATAATCGAGTGCGGTGCTGCTTGCAACTTCGCGAAGTGTGATCAAAGCAAAATGTCGCAAATGTTTTTTTAGCGCAGCTTCTAAAAGGCTTTTCGCCTGCACTGGATCGGTAATAGTAAAGCGAAGTAAGCCATCAAAGGCGCGGTGATTCCCAATATCAGCACGAAATAAAATAGAAGCCACTATGCAAAAGACAATACTTCCGCCCAGCGCAACGCCCCACGCATACACGCCACTTGCAATCCCTGCAGCAAAGGCCGCAAAGAGAAATACGAGATCTTTAGGGTCTTTGAAATTGGCGCGGAACCTAACAATCGCAAGGGCTCCCATCATTCCTAAACCACGCGCAATGCTATCGCCGATAGCTTGCATCACAATGGCAACAACGATAGAACCCAGCACCATACTTTGCACAAAGTTGCGAGAATAAGAAAGTCCATGAAAGGTCTTTTCGTAAGTCCATGCAATCAACCCCGACAACACGGTAGCCAACACAAGAGTGAACACCATCGAGATAATCGTGGGGTTTGCCGAAGACGCTTGCAATACAAATAGATCGATCATGAATTCTCCTAAAGGCTGGCCATAACTTTTATCAGCAGTGTATACTGAATTGCATTGGCTATTGTGCAACCCTCACAGTGCGGAAACCAACGAAGTAGAAGTTATACTGAGCGAAATGCGTAGAACGATTGGAGACGCGCACATCCACCAACGAGTTCCCCCAGTTTCCACCGCGCAATGTGCGGAAAGATCCTGTGGCTAATCCTTGTGGGTCGATCTGATGGCCAGCCGTGTAAGTCGCTCCCCAGTAGTCGTTGCACCATTCACTCAAGTTTCCAAGCATGTCATACAAGCCATAAGCATTGGGCAACTTGCTTGCAACTTCATGAACTCCGTAGCCTGCATTGTTGATTCCCATGTCGTAGGAATTTCCTTCCCAAATTGCGTTGGCCGATACTTGTACCGAATCTGCAGTAGAAGCCGATGCTTGATAATCCTTGCCCCAGTAGGTGTCTGTAGTAGTGCCACCGCGAGCTGCATATTCCCACTCCGCTTCTGTAGGCAAACGGTAACCGTTCTTAGCAAAGTTTGTGACAACGTCGGTAAGGACTGCATTTCCATCTGAAGTACTGCGTGCGGTGTAGGTGTATACGGAATCCAAACCTTCGAGCACACTTCGAGCATTGGCAAACAGAATGGCGCCACCAGCACCCCAGTATGTCTCAAAGATCGAGTATGCGGCGTAATTCGCACCCATGCCATAAGTGCTAAACCAATTGGAAGAGCCCCAGTCCGTTCCATAAGCAGGATAGTGCGCCGCCATCACACTATCATATAAGTGCTGAGGAATTTCCGTGGTATCCATCCAGAAATTATTGGTGATGCTTACAGAGTGAGTGGGTGATTCGCTCACAAAGTTGGTGACTTCATCGCTGAAGTCAAGTTTGGAGCCCATGGCAAAGGTATAGCCACTTGCATTGATCTTCACCAAATTTCCAGAATGCACTAGCGAACCAGCAGCTGGAATCCAAGGCGTTGAGGTGACCATAGTATCCAAAATGTTCGTTGTGATCGGCGAAGCAACCTCATGCCAATTGGGAGAGAACCCTGCTTTACTAAAGCGCAATTTATACGACCCATTGGAGACACGGCGCAAGGCATTCGTGCGATTAGCTGTCCAATTAGAAACCAGAGAGCCATTACGCATTACACGCAACAGCAACACTTGGCTTGAGCCTTGTGGAAGCGCTGCCACTCCATTCACAAAGGAAAGCCCTTTGACCAAGGCTTGGCCATTGCTCTTGTAAGCATCGAGAGTATAGCGATCCTGGCTTTGGAATCCACGCAAACTCACCTGATTATTCGAAACGGAAACCGTGAGCGTGCTTGTAGATACCTGCGCTGGCGTGATTGCAGTATAGTTGGAAAGCGAACCTGTGAGCGTGTAGGCACCGTAAGCATCCGTGGTCACGGCTCCAGAGGCAAGACCATCCAAGGAAACCGAAACACCTTCTTGGGCCACGTTGGATTCGTCCACCACTTTTCCTACCAAAGAGATGTCGGCACTGAATCCTGTCGTCGCGAAAGCTAGGAGCGGGAAAAATAATTTCAACTTCATATTTACCTCAGCGTGTAATTCCTAAACCACGAGTCCAGACTTTTCCATTTTGGGAGATTTGCAGCATATAGGTACCAGTCTTCCAATTGGCAGTAGGAATCGAGATGCTTTGCAGATTCGTGAATTGTTCGAGAATCACGCGACCATGAAGATCGGCTACGCGAATGTTTGTGCTTCCTGACATGCCTTCAATGTTAAGCTGGCTATTGCGGAACGTTGTCTGTAATCCCATCGCGACTGCACCACTCGTAGTCTTGATTGCACTTGTGCCACTCGAAGAACTGTTGGTGATTGTGGAACTTGAAGAACTGCTCTTGGTCGTGGAACTCGAAATGCCAGTCAGATTGGCAAGCCCCGCGAAATCGATCGCATAGCGCATTGCAGTGTTGGGCTGACTTGAGACGGAATAATTTAACACGATGCTGTCTTTGTCGTTTAATTCAATCAAGCGATTTGACTTGGTAAAGTCAATGAAGGTGTTGCCATTAGGAAGTCTTTGTACACTTCCGAAATTATCGTGTGAGTTGTAAGCTGATGTATCCCAGCTGAAGATCACCGAGGATACAAATTCGCCATTACTGCCAATGGTAAATCCAGAATCAGTGATGGCAGAGGGAGCAATTTCGTATGCAGTTGAGTAAGTGTTTTTTACATCGTTATTAGAGAAGCAAAGTAGATTGCCGGCGCCGGTGTAATTTGCTGGAACAAACTTTCCACCATGCACCACATTGAACACTGCAGCACTTGTTCCACCATAGTTCGCGGCTTTTCCGTAACGGAATAAAATGTCTCCACCCTTGCCGTAAGTTCCACCTGCATGGGTTGCGGCAATCGCGGTTGTTGTGGTATGCTCAATCACCAGAACTTCATTCATCTTATGCGAAGAGACCATGATCAAGTTATGAATAGGATCATAGCTCACACTATTGAAATGCATCACATCACCATCATTTGCACTGAACTTGCCTACATTGATCAAGCGTGCGTTATTGGTTGTGGTCATGTGGTTTGCAGCATTCCATTCCCACACTACTGCCGCAGTGGTTGGATCGTACTCAATGATGTGCTCATTCCACACAGTGCCCGAATATGTGACACCATAGCCGCTGCTCAATTGCGCAGAAGTCAAATACTCATAACCCACAGCAAGCCAATGGCCATTGGTCATGGTGTTGAATGCATGGTGAAAAGTTCCAATCGTTGATGTGCTCTTAGAGGTTGTGGTGCTGACCGCCGTAGATGGAGCCCATGTCCACGACCGCAACGCAGTTCCACTCCAGCTGGCTTCATTGATGGTGGAATATGGGGAGCCAGGACCTGACGCGGTTGTGCCGCCAGGAGCACCACCACCACCACCACCGCCGGAACTAGAGCCATAGAGAATAGTCCCACTATCGGTGAGATACGCAGAGTAAGAATTCACATTCGACCAAGTTTTTACCGAGGTGCCCGCTTGGTTTAAAAGGGATCCATTGGGCAATAGCGTGTAGCCACTCATGGCTGTGGTGGCTGCAAACAACGTTGCAGAAAGTACGAGAAGGCTTTGATAAAGTCTTCTGATCATAAGACGCTCCTGGTGTTATGGATTGACAATGGTGAAATGTTGAGAAAAGCTTGCGCTATGAATGTTGAGAAGAATAATGCCTTGCGGAAACTCAAAGCTTTGCGACCCTTGTGAACCTTGAAAGCTTGCTTGGCCTAGCCTTCGCCCGCTAATTTGATACCAATCAACACTGTATGCATCTAGGTGCTCGACACCTCCCAAAGTCCATGTTCGCCCCGAGTGCAGAAGCGACAATGCTTGGGAAGTCTTTGCTTGATCGCGCACGGCAACGAATTGATAATCTGCGGGCAAGTAATTGGTGAGCTGCGTGCGAAGAGCTGCGTTGCGAGTCTTGGAAAAGCTAATGAGACCAGGAATTGAACCCGCAGGCCCTAAGCTGTAATCTGAAGTGAGATTACTTTCAAAAATTGCGGATGAATAAAACTTATTGGAATCTGCTTGCACGTAAGGGCGAATCACAGGAGCTAAGCGATCAATCTCTGCCTGCACAGAATCGGTGCTCGCGTACTCGTTGATCAGTTTGCGCACCCAGCCTAAATACTTATAGCGAAAGGCTGTATCGGCAAGCACGCGTTGGTTTAATGGTCGACTTGAAAGGTTCGAGACATTGATCAAATCTTGCGAGATCACGTTCCAGCTATTTGAAAAACCGCCAAAGGACAGATTCAAATCCCAAGGCATAAACAGCATAAACCCAGCCGTAGACTCCTGATACATATAGAAGTTGCGACCCGAACCCACATAAGAATCAAAGTTGGAAAGCACCATATCAAAGGCAAGGAATGCAGCAACATTGTCAGGACTCAAATAATTCTGCATCACACGGTAGAACGTGGAGTCAGGAGTATTTTTCAACACATACATGAAGTTGATTACACCAGACCAATCATTCGCAGATGTATTTGTTTTGAGTTCAAGAGAAGTTGAATAGAGACTAGGATTAGCTCCCAAATAAACTAAGAGCGCACCGTCATCACCTGCCTTGAATAAGTTTTGCTTTGCATCGGTAAACCAACGTTTCAAATAAATTTTATCGGCTTCTTCAACTTGTGTGTATAGCCCTATTGATGTGCCATTGAAGCTAATGGTGGCAAAGCTTGCGCGTGGGCTAGGCATATAGTGTTTGGCAATATCATACGAGATTTTTTCACGCAAAAAACTTGGATCGCCAATGCCGTTACTGAAGTTGAGAACCTGTACGCCACTATATGTTTGCTTTGAATTGTATTTATCAAACTTGATCTTCATGGGCTTCTTAGGCGAGCTACCGGTCATGGTATAAGAGGAGTTGCCTTTGTAGCGCACGCCCACGCTGTCGAGGGTAATTGTGCCGTCAGTAAATTTCGCTGGGAGCCATCCGGAGTCTGCTGCGTAGTAGGCCTCTAACAACGCTTCATAGTTTGAGTCATAGAACGTCACGTTGTATTGGCGCACGACTGTATCTGCAAATAGCGTTTCCGAGGAATCTGTTGCTGCATAAGACACTGGCGCCATGCCAAGCATGAGCAATACGAAGAGCCGCCCCAGCATAAGCTGCAAAGCGAAGTGCTTCAGTGACGTTCTCAAAACAAGACTGAAATGAAATTGACATGCTGTTGACATATCAACAATGTAAAGATGCGAGCCTATATTTCAGCAAAGCGTTGGTCGATCATCGCTCACGAACGTGGGAGCAAGCCTATAGGAATTTTGAATAACAATCAGCACCAAATCGATGTACAACGATAAAACACAAGCAACATTAAGGCACATCTCGCTAGATCCGATAGATGTTGAGTGAACAAGGATGTTCATAACACCATTAGCAAGGACGCATTATGCAGATCAACGCAGCCTCATCCGCAAGCCCCATCTCATCAA
>Ga0302273_1001199_pt1 | contig 10913 bp, 9 predicted proteins | sample III_Bog_N1_3_FD_198774 | JGI IMG/M metagenome (GOLD analysis project Ga0302273, IMG submission 198774) | Peat permafrost microbial communities from Stordalen Mire near Abisko, Sweden - III_Bog_N1_3 | ecosystem: Environmental > Terrestrial > Soil > Wetlands > Peat | place: Sweden: Abisko... | reverse complement strand
CGTTCGAACTGCCCGGATTTCGCGGCGTTGATGCGGAAGTAGGTCGACAATTCCATCGGGCAGCGGACGCCCTCGGGGATATAGACGAACGATCCTTCCGAGAAGACCGCGGCGTTGAGGGTCGCGTAATAATTATCGGTGCTCGGCACGACGGAGCCGAGATATTTCTTCACCAGTTCGGGGTGATCCTTCACCGCTTCCGAGATCGGGCAGAAGATCACGCCGACCTTGGAAAGCTCTTCCTTGAAGGTCGTGACGACCGACACGGAGTCGAACACCGCGTCGACGGCAATCTTGCGTTGCTGCACGCCGGCGAGGGCTTCCTGCTCATTAAGGGGAATGCCGAGCTTGGCGTAAACCTTGAGCAATTCAGGATCGACATCGTCGAGCGTCTTCGGCTTGTCGCTGTCGTTTTTTGGCGCCGCGTAATAATAGGCGTCCTGAAAATCGATCTTGGGATAGTTGAGCTTCGCCCAATGCGGCTCTTCCATCTTGAGCCAGCGCCGGAAGGCGTCGAGTCGATAGTCCAGCAGCCAGTCCGGCTCATTCTTCTTGGCCGAGATGAAGCGGACAATATCCTCGTTCAAACCCTTCGGAGCATAGTCGGACTCGATGTCCGAAACGAAACCGTATTTATATTTACGGTCCGCGAGCTCCTGTAGGGTTTCTGCCTCTTCGCTCATGTCAGATCCCCGACTTTGAAATCAGTGGATGCGGCGGCTTTCGCTCGCCACGGATTGGTTATTCAGTCGCGCCGATATAGCGCGGGACGGCCTCATCGCAGCTTATTGCATTGCGGCGCCTTGACAGCAACAATGCAAGCATGGCGCCAGCCATTGGCGGCTTTGTCGCCGACCGCCACGATTGCTCGCGGCGAGGAGGCGCCAAAGCCCGCGCAAAATCAGGCGACTCCGGCGGCGAGATCGGCGATGACCGGCCAGCCTACGGCGCCGGAAGGATCGATTTCCGCGAGCACGTCGAGGATATAAAGCGACGCCTGCTTCTCGTCGCGGCGTAAATGAATGAAAGCCAGCGCCTTCAATGTGTAGAGGGCGAAACGCGCGGGACCTTCGAGCAGGCCTGGCTGTGGCCGCCACAGCCGCCAATCGGGCGGCAATCCGGCCTGCGCAGCGGCGACCTTGAGGCCGCGTTCGGCGACCAGCCGCGCTTCGTCGAGATTGCCGTGATAGGTGTGAATCTTGTAGAGGCACAGGTAGGTTGGCAGTTCCTCGGGCGCGACATCGAGCGCCTCGCGGAACAAGGCCTCGGCGCTGTCGAAATCGGTGCGATAGGCCGCGACGCCCTGCTGCAGCAGGGCATTGATGCGCGGAGGAAGATCGCCGAAATTGACCGAATCGGGTTCCTTGGCAAACGGTACAATCATGACAAATTCTTGCTCTCTGGATGCGACATTTTCGCTCGGTCGGGGGTAAGTCGATCGGGCTGCTGGCCGCCGTCGCCCATTGGCGAGCAGGGCCGCTCGGTCAGGAACGTTGCAAGAGCCAGGCCGTCGATTTTGCCTAGGAAGCGCCGGAGTTATTGGGTTTGATGGCCGGTAGGGCGCCTCGAAAACGGCGCGTCGGAAAACGGACAATCAGCTTGGTGTCGCCATTGCGACGTTGGTCATTGTCGCTTTTACAGGCAGGCTGATCTTGCTATGAGTGCAGGTGTGAAAGCTCAGGCTTTCCGGGTCTGCCGGCGAGTTTTTCGCCGGCCCGCCGGCGGCTTGAGACTTTCTCTTGGTCCCTCTTTTGCATTGCGGCAGACACCGCCATCATCCAAACGAAAAGGGTCGTCCCCATGACGGAAAAAACCTCAGACCGCATCCAGGCCATTGTGGACAGCAGCGATGTCGTGCTGTTCATGAAGGGCGTCCCCGCCGCGCCGCAATGCGGCTTTTCCGGCGCCACCGTTCAGGTGCTGAACGGTCTCGGCGTTAAGTTCGATACTTTCAACGTCCTGTCCGATCCCTATATCCGCGAAGGCATCAAGGAATTTTCCAACTGGCCGACGATTCCGCAGCTCTTCATCAAGGGCGAATTCGTCGGCGGCTGCGACATCGTGCGCGAAATGGCCGCTTCGGGCGAATTGCAGACCATGCTCGCCGAGAAGGGCGTTGGAAAGGTTTCGGCATGACGGAGGCGGTCGCCGAAACGGCTTTCGACGTTCCGCAGGTCTATACGCGTCACGTCTTTGCTTGCTACACTCAGCGCCCGCCGACGCATCCGCGCGGTAGCTGCGGCGCTGCCGGCGCTCAGCCCTTGTGGGATCGTCTCGGCAAAAAGCTCGAAACAGACCGCGTGTCCGATGTCGGTTTTACCGCTTCGGGCTGCCTCGGCTTCTGCCGCGCCGGACCGTTGATGGTCGTCTATCCCGAGGGTATCTGGTATTCGCCGAAGACTCCGGAAGATATCGACGAAATCGTTGATACTCATCTCAAGGGCGGCCAGCTCGTCGAGCGGCTCGTCGTAGTGCCGACGCGCTAATTCGACCAAAAATTCATGGTACAAAAAACGCCCGTTCCGTACTTTTCGGAACGGGCGTTTTGCTTTTTTGGGTTGTCGCCAGGCGATCAGGCTTTGGCGCGTTTGCGATGCAGGCGCAGCAGATTTAGACACTCGGCATTGGCGGCCATGTCGAGCGCCGAAAATCCGTCGAGAGTTTCGGCGCTAACGTCGGCGCCCTTTTCGAGGAGGCGGGCGACGACAGCTGTGCGACCTGACGAGGCGGCATACATCAGCGATGTCGCGCCATTGTCGTTCTGATTGTCGAGATTGATCCCGGCATCCGCCAGCTGGTCGATGATTTCGACATTCTGGCCAACGCAAGCGAGCCAGATCGCCGTGCTTCCATCGCCATTGCGTTTTTCGAGCTGCGCGCCAGCGGCGATCAACAGCTTGACGATTTGCGGCTCGCCCTTGTGGCTGGCGTGCATCAGCGGCGTCATCTTGTTGGCGATGGTCGCTTCAATGTCATCCGCAGGAAAACCATTTTCAACGAGCCATTGCGCCAAGACCGGCTCGATCGGCGCGGTGGAGGGGGCGATGGCGCGATTGCGCCAGGCCTCATAGCCACCGTCGAGCGAGTAAACCTCGGCGAAGCCGGATTCGACAAAGACCTTGGCGTAGTCCTGGCTCGAAACGCCGTGATAGCAATAGATCAGGAGAGGCTGGTCCTTGGCGACATTGGCGACAAAGGCGGGCAGGTTGGCGCCGGACAAATGCCGGGCGCCTTCGATATGGCCAGCCATGAAGGCCCGCGCATCGCGCGTGTCGAGAATGTTTGGATGGGCGTCGCGGATCAGCTTTTCGGCGTCGACGAGGCCGATGCGTTGGAAGGGCTGAGTCATTTGAGCTGTTCCTGCTGGTTAGCCTGTTCTTGCACTGCTTGCCGGTCGGGATAGGCGGGCAAAGTCATCATGCGGCTGTCGACCAGCGGCAGGCCCACGGTAAAATGATAAAGCGCTTGCAACTTATTGCCTTGCAGGCCGAGCTTTTCATGCACTTCATCGTCGAAATAGCAGCCGATGCCGGTGCCGCGCAGTCCGATGGCCTCTGACTCAAGATAGAGGCTCTGGCCGATCAAGCCGGCCTCCCAATGCAATTGGCGATAGCGCCAGCTATTGGCTCGAACGAGATCCTCGAATTCAGCAAGAAGACTGACGCCAAAGCAGCTGTCGGCGGCGATGGCCTGATTGCAGAAAAGCTGGCGCGCCATGCCGCGGCAATCTCCGGCCTTCAGGCGATAGAGCGGCAGATGCGCCGGCGCGTCGGCCATTTTTGTCCAGTTGAAATCATCGCTGAGCGCCAGCCGCAGTTCGGCCTCGGCGTCGGGATGACGCGGCAGGATGTAAAGTCCGGGATCCAGCCCCTCGACGCGGTGGACGAACAGCACCGCATGCAGCCGCGGCTTGAATGTCCAGACGTCCCAGAGATTTTGCGATCGGACCAGCAAGGCGTCGAGCAGGCCGTAAAACGCCGTCGCCTTCATGTGATGGCTGGCGGCGAAATGCTGGGCGCTGCGCCGGCCCAGAATAATGTCGATGGCCTTTTTGTCGCTTTTCTCGCTACGCGGCGGATAGGCCGGACGCGACCAGTCGGATTCGACCTCGCCGCCCAAGGTCGCCTCGCTGACTTCAGGGATGATCGGCCAGCGATACATTGGATGGCGGTCGAGCACATTGGCGGCGCCGGCCCAATCCTGACCCTTGGCTACATCGATGAGAGGCAGGCGCGGCGCGGCGGTTTCGGCCAGCGGTGTGAGCTCGATCAACACATCGGCGTCTTCGCGTTCGGCGCGGCCGAAATCGCCGGCGCGGTCAAGACCGAGCAGATGGGCGATCGCCACGCTGTCCAGCGACTCCACGACGCGGGCTTGCCAGCCGAGCGCGGCGGCGGCGGTCTGGACAGAGCCGAGCGCGTGACCGAGATCAAGCTGACAATAACGGAAGGCCCGCTCGCCATATTTCCAGGCCTCGCGCCAATGGATCGACGACAGGCCGATCCACAGCCTCGCCTCGGCGCCGGCGACGTGGCCGTGCCGCTGCTCGAGCGCATGGTCGCGGCTGACATAATGATAGAGTCCGTCGCCGAGACCTTCGACGCCGCTGGCCAGGACATAGGCCTCGGTGGGATGAAGATTGCCGCTGGAGGGATTGCAGCGCAAGGCCCAGCGGTCCGGTCCGAATTCCTTCCACGCCGAGAGGCCCATGGCCAGATGTAGCAATGTCCCGACCGACATAACCGACAAAGGGGCGGCTTTTGTCGCATCATCAGCGTGGAACGGCGTCGCCAGATCAGCGGGCGCCAGATCGAGCGCAACGCGCGGGGCGCCGGCGAATTCGCGGAAGGGATTGGGCTGTCCGTCCCAATCCAAAGTTTCAGGCCCCTTCGCATAGCCCGAGAACCGATGCTTGGTCCGCTCATGATAGATGAAGGCAATGTCGGCCCTGGGGTCAGGTTCAGCTTTAGGCGCGGGGCAGGGAGTCTTGGCCTCTGGGCGCGAGCAGCCTTGCGCCTTGTCGAGATCCTCACGCGGGCCGAGAAGCGACAAAACCGGCTCGCGGTCGAATCCGGCGCATTGTTGGCCTTCCGCCATGATCAGCGGACGCCGGATCAACAAAGGGTCGGTCAGCATGGCTTCGATCAGTCCGGCCTCGCCGAGGCGTTCCGGATCGATCTCGCCGGACTTTATGCGTGGCGCGGCGGGGTTGAACCAGGCCAGCAGCGGCGCATCGCCAAAAAAGCCGCGCAGCCGGGCTTCGGTCCAGGGCTCGGTCAATAGATTATGGACGACGACCTCATGGCCCGCCGCCGCGAGCATGGCCTTCTGGCGCGTATTGGTGCCGCATCCCGGCTTCTCATAAAATTCAACACGCGCCATTTCCGGCTATCCTTCTCTTCATTGTCTATATGCACGGGAGCGTCGCGTCGCTCCCGTGCATGTTTTGGCCTTGCTCACATGACGCTGAGCTGGATCAGCGGGGCGGCGCCGCCGCGACCCAGAATCGTGTCGACCTTTTTCCGTACGCTTTCCAGCGTCAGAGGCTTGACCAGGGCGCCATGCGCGCCGGCCTTGAGCGCCTCGACGGCGGTGGCTTCCTCGGATTTGTCGCAAACAATCAGAATGCGCACGCCGGGGAACTTTTCGGTCATCTGGCCGACAAGTTCGGTTCCCCTTTGCTTGATAAAGGATACGCCGAGGAGCACGACATGCGGCGCCAGCCAGCCCTGACCCTTTTCATAGGCCTCTTCCGGCGTGGCCAGTTCATGTGTCTCGATTTCGTCATGCAACATGAATTGCAACGCCGCACGGATGATGTCGTCTTCATCGACGACAAATACGCGGCGCTGATCGACCGCTTTGGATGTTTCGACACCGATCTGCATATCGCCCTCGCCAATTGACCGTTTCATGGGTGGCGCGGTCGGTTCAATGACCAGGAACGCGCGCGCGAGAACGCAAGGTGCAAATTCCATTCCGGCGATTGCCGCCTTTTAAGGCAGAAGCCGCATGTAGGCTTTGGCGACCCCTCGGAGGCGCTCCGGGCAGGCGCAATTCATAAAACGAATATTTACGACAAACATGTCTCGTTTCTCTCAGCTCGTACGAAGCTGTCGGTTTCTACACATGGGGGTCCTCATGGTCGCTTTTCTGAAAACCCAAGCAAATTCAGCAATTTATGCTAGCGAAAAAACTGGCACGGCGGTTGCAATCTACTTCGGCGGAACGGCGAGTGAGGGCTGAGTGCACGCAGACGCAAGACGAGCGTTGCGCTCCTTCCCGTCAAGCGAGTCCGTTTCTGACAGAGAGAAACAGTCTCGCGCAGTACGCGCGAAGGTTCATTGCCAAAACGATCATCAGGAGAGTCAAATGGCTAAATTGAGGCAGATCGCCTTTTACGGAAAGGGTGGCATCGGCAAGTCCACCACTTCCCAGAACACCCTGGCCGCCCTCGCGCAGATGGGTCAGAAGATCCTCATCGTCGGTTGCGACCCCAAGGCCGACTCGACCCGCCTGATCCTGCACGCCAAGGCCCAGGACACCATCCTGTCGCTGGCCGCCGCCGCTGGTTCGGTCGAAGATCTCGAGCTCGAAGAAGTCATGAAGGTCGGCTTCATGGACATCAAGTGCGTTGAGTCCGGTGGACCCGAGCCCGGCGTTGGTTGCGCTGGCCGCGGCGTTATCACCTCGATCAACTTCCTCGAAGAAAACGGCGCTTACGAAGACATCGACTACGTCTCCTATGACGTGCTCGGCGACGTTGTTTGCGGCGGCTTCGCGATGCCGATCCGTGAGAACAAGGCTCAGGAAATCTACATCGTCATGTCTGGCGAAATGATGGCCATGTATGCCGGCAACAACATCTCGAAGGGCATTCTGAAGTATGCCAACTCCGGCGGCGTGCGCCTGGGCGGGCTGGTCTGCAACGAACGTCAGACCGACAAGGAACTCGAGCTGGCTGAATCGCTGGCCGCGAAGCTCGGCACCAAGCTGATCTACTTCGTTCCCCGCGACAATATCGTCCAGCACGCGGAACTGCGCCGCATGACGGTTCTGGAATATGCTCCGGATTCCGCTCAGGCCCAGCATTACCGCAACCTGGCCGAGAAGGTCCATAACAACTCGGGCAACGGCATCATCCCGACCCCGATCACCATGGACGAGCTCGAAGACATGCTCATGGAGCATGGCATCATGAAGGCCATCGACGAGTCGCAGGTCGGCAAGTCGGCCGCGGAACTCGGTCTCGCCTGATCGAACTGCGATAGAATCCGGCCCCTTCATCGGGGCCGGATTTCCAAGGCGACGACAGGATTGAAAGAGGTGGCGACATGAGTGTGGCAAAAACCGAAAGCGTTGCCGAGATTAAGGCTCGCAACAAAGAATTGATCAACGAAGTTCTGAAGGTCTATCCCGAGAAGACCGGCAAGCGTCGTGCAAAGCATCTGAACGTTCATGACGCTTCCAAGTCGGATTGCGGCGTGAAGTCCAACATCAAGTCGATCCCCGGCGTTATGACCATCCGCGGCTGCGCTTATGCCGGCTCGAAGGGTGTGGTCTGGGGTCCGATCAAGGACATGATTCACATCAGCCATGGCCCCGTGGGCTGCGGTCAGTATTCCTGGGCTGCTCGTCGTAACTACTACATCGGCACGACCGGCATCGACACCTTCGTGACCATGCAGTTCACGTCGGACTTCCAGGAAAAAGACATCGTGTTCGGCGGCGACAAGAAGCTCGCCAAGATCATGGACGAAATTCAGGAACTCTTCCCCCTGAACAACGGCATCACCGTTCAGTCGGAATGCCCGATCGGTCTCATCGGCGACGATATCGAGGCCGTCTCGAAGATGAAGTCCAAGGAATATAACGGCAAGACGATCGTGCCGGTTCGTTGCGAAGGTTTCCGCGGCGTTTCGCAGTCGCTCGGCCATCACATCGCCAATGACGCGATCCGGGATTTCGTTTTCGACAAGCTCGACCCGAATCGTCCGGCTCTGTTCGAGCCGACCGCCTATGACGTCGCCATCATCGGCGATTACAACATCGGCGGCGACGCCTGGTCCTCGCGCATCCTGCTCGAAGAAATGGGCCTTCGCGTTGTGGCTCAGTGGTCGGGCGACGGCTCGCTGGCCGAACTTGAGAACACCCCCAAGGCGAAGCTCAACGTTCTGCATTGCTACCGTTCGATGAACTATATCTCCCGCCACATGGAAGAAAAGTTCGGTATTCCGTGGTGCGAATATAACTTCTTCGGCCCGTCGAAGATCGCCGAATCGCTGCGCAAGATCGCTGCTTATTTCGACGACAACATCAAGGAAGGCGCCGAGCGCGTCATCGCCAAGTACCAGCCGCTGATGGACGCCGTTATCGCGAAGTTCCGTCCGCGTCTCGAAGGCAAGACCGTCATGCTGTTCGTCGGCGGTCTGCGTCCGCGCCACGTCATTGGCGCTTACGAAGATCTCGGCATGGAAGTCGTCGGCACCGGCTATGAATTCGGCCATAACGACGATTACCAGCGCACCGCCCAGCATTACGTGAAGGACGGCACGCTGATCTATGACGACGTGACCGGCTACGAATTCGAAAAGTTCGTGGAAAAGATCCAGCCTGATCTGGTTGGTTCGGGCATCAAGGAAAAGTACGTCTTCCAGAAGATGGGCGTGCCCTTCCGCCAGATGCATTCCTGGGACTATTCGGGCCCGTACCATGGCTATGACGGCTTCGCGATCTTCGCGCGCGACATGGACATGGCGATCAATGCTCCCGTCTGGAAAATGGCCAAAGCGCCTTGGAAAGACGATCAGCAACCGAAACTGATGGCGGCTGAATAACCGCGCGGGACTGACTCGCGTGCAGACGACGCGAGTCAGTCCCGACTTATAACCAGACAGAGGGCTTCATCATGGCACAGAACGCCGATCACGTACTCGACCATTTCGACCTCTTCCGTGGACCGGAATACCAGCAAATGCTGGCGAACAAAAAGAAACTGTTCGAAAATCCGCGTGACCCGGCTGAAGTTGAACGCGTCCGGGAATGGGCTAAGACCCCGGAATATCAGGAATTGAACTTCAAGCGCGAAGCGCTGACCGTCAATCCGGCCAAGGCTTGCCAGCCGCTCGGCGCCGTGTTCGCGGCCGTCGGCTTCGAGCAGACCATTCCCTTCGTGCATGGTTCGCAGGGTTGCGTCGCTTATTATCGTTCGCATTTCTCGCGTCACTTCAAGGAGCCGACCTCCTGCGTTTCGTCTTCGATGACCGAAGACGCCGCGGTTTTCGGCGGCCTCAACAACATGATCGACGGCCTGGCGAACACCTACGCCATGTACAAGCCGAAGATGATCGCCGTTTCGACCACCTGCATGGCCGAAGTCATCGGCGACGATCTGAACGCCTTCATCAAGACCTCGCGCGAAAAGGGTTCTATCCCGGACGATTATAACGTCCCCTTCGCTCATACCCCGGCCTTCGTCGGCAGCCACATCACCGGCTACGACAATGCCTTGAAGGGCATCGTCACCTACTTCTGGGACGGCAAGGCCGGCCTGGCGCCGGTGCTCGAGCGCACCCCGAACGAAAAGATCAACTTCATTGGCGGTTTCGACGGTTATGTCGTCGGCAACCTCCGCGAAGTGAAGCGCATCTTCGGCATGATGGGCATTGATTTCACGCTCCTGGGCGACCAGAGCGACGTGTGGGATACGCCTACCGATGGCGAATACCGCATGTATGACGGCGGCACGACCGTTGAAGACATGGCTGCGGCGATCAACGCCAAGGCGACGATTTCGATGCAGGAATATTGCACCGAAAAGACCCTGCCGCTGATCAAGGAACATGGTCAGGAAGTCTTCGCGTTCAATCACCCGATCAGCGTCAAGGCGACCGACAAGTTCATCATGACCCTTGCCAAAATCTCCGGCAAGACGATCCCGGAAGAACTGGCCCGCGAGCGCGGCCGCTTCGTCGACGCCATCGCCGACTCGAGCGCCCACATTCACGGCAAGAAGTTCGCGATCTACGGCGATCCGGATCTTTGCTACGGCCTGGCTGAATTCCTGCTCGAACTCGGCGCCGAACCCACCACGGTCCTCGCGACCAACGGCGGCAAGGCCTGGGAAAAGAAGATGCAGGCCCTGTTCGACAGCTCGCCCTTCGGCAAGAACTGCAAGGTCTATCCCGGCAAGGATCTGTGGCACATGCGCTCGCTGCTGTTCACCGATCCCGTCGACTTCCTGATCGGCAACACCTACGGCAAGTATCTGGAACGCGACACGGGCACCCCGTTGATCCGTATCGGCTTCCCGATCTTCGATCGTCACCACAAGCATCGCTATCCGGTGTGGGGTTATCAGGGCGGCCTGAACGTGCTGGTGCAGATTCTCGACAAGATCTTCGACGAGATCGACGCCAACACCAAGGTCCCGGCCAAGACCGACTATTCGTTCGATATCATTCGTTGATCTTGAACTGATCTCAGCCTGATTTGGCGCTGAGACGACAACCGACAAATGCCGCCGCCCGACTGTGAGAAACGCTACAATCGGGCGGCGCCAGACTTGCAAGCCTCAATAATGAACAAGAAAAAGGCAGCATGAAGCGTTCAGAGCCCGTTCCGGCCAGGCGCAACTACGACAGGAGAGACGCATGAGTTCCCTTTCGGCGACGATCCAAGACGTTTTCAATGAACCGGGTTGCGGCAAAAACGCCAATAAATCCGAAGCGGAAAAGAAGAAGGGCTGCACCAAGCAATTGCAGCCCGGCGGAGCGGCCGGCGGTTGCGCTTTCGACGGCGCCAAGATCGCCCTCCAGCCCTTGACCGATGTCGCCCATCTCGTGCACGGCCCTATCGCCTGCGAGGGCAATTCCTGGGATAATCGCGGCGCGAAATCCTCGGGCTCCAACATT
>Ga0302273_1001193_pt1 | contig 10967 bp, 10 predicted proteins | sample III_Bog_N1_3_FD_198774 | JGI IMG/M metagenome (GOLD analysis project Ga0302273, IMG submission 198774) | Peat permafrost microbial communities from Stordalen Mire near Abisko, Sweden - III_Bog_N1_3 | ecosystem: Environmental > Terrestrial > Soil > Wetlands > Peat | place: Sweden: Abisko... | reverse complement strand
GAGTGCCTTCAGTGCTGCTTCCATGGTAACGTCTCCTCAGTTGCTTCCGAGCGCTCGTCGGTCTTGGTCAGTTCGCTGGGTGGTGGGGTCATGTTTCCACGAGTGCCGACGGGTTTAGGTTGTGCAGGGTCTGGCATCCGTCGATGGTTACGTGCGAATTGGTGTTGGCGAGGGGTGGGCTATTGGGTATCGTTACGAGAGCCATGGTCAGACTCCCGCTCGCACGTTACCCTGGTCTACCGACACTACCATCTGAGCCCAGGTGGCAGCGGAAGGCGCTGTAGCTGCTGCGGTGAAGGTAAGCTTTACGTCATCGTAGGGGCCAACGAAGATGTCATAGGCGCTGCTGTCGGTGTTCGTATCAGCAGCAACCGTTGCTGGCAGGGTAGCCGAGGAGCCTGTGGAGTTGAAGGCGAACTGCTTCCATGTGGTCCCGTGGTCTCCGCTGACATACCCAACCAGGCCGTTTGATGCGCTGGGCTGGTCAAGGGCTGGGAAGGACAGCTTCACTCGACCGACGCCCCACATTCGGAGTCCGCCACGGAAACTCTTGGTGGAGTCGAATAGGGTAGCGGTTCCGTTGTTAGCTGGTACCGCATCTGGTGAGAGTCGAATGCTTTCAAAGTTCCATGACATGGTGTTTTCCTCTTGTCGATTCTATCGCAAGTTGCTGTAGGTTGGGAAGTCAACTGAACCGGCGTTCACTTGCGCTAACAGGTAAACGGGTACAGGTTGGTTGGTATGAAAAAGATTCTTCTCGTTGCTTTTCTGGCAGGCTGTGGTGATGGTTTCGTGGCCCAGGTCGACGGACCGTGCGCGCCTGGATACGAGCGGCGGGACTACTACCCGCGGGACGCCGTGTGGTGCGGGCCGATTGGCAACGATGCCGGGTTCGGGTCCCAGTACCAGGCGTGCGCTCCTGGCTGGCACACGATTGGGTGGGCTGGGATGGAAGTTCGCGCCCGGCGCGCTGGCGGTCCTGCGGTCTACGGTAGTGGCCATGGCTAGTTGGGTGTGATGAGCCCTGAAATGCTGGCGTGGCGGGTGAGCACAGTGCAGTAGTTAACTCCGCCGATTCCATTCTTGATCTGCAGATGGATCGTGTGATTGCCTGGCGAGATGCTGAAACCTCCCGCGGTCAAGGAGTGCATGGCGTAAACGTTCTCGCTGTAGGTTTCGTTGCCTATCTGGGTCGAATCCAGCACTAGCCGAGCCGAGCAAGAGCCCGCACTCATCGACGAGTCCATCGCGGAGTCCACTTTTATGTAGTGCGTTCCCGACGGTACCGTGACCGCAACGGCGTGAACATCGACGAACGATGTTGAGTTGGTCTGGAAATATCCAGGCGACGAATTGAAGAACACCGCTCCGAACGTAACGACGTCCGCTACCGCCACCGCGCCAACCCACCCTGGCGTGATCGACTGCGCGCCGGTAACGCGTCCGCGGATATCGTAGGTGACTGCCGAAGGCGTGTTGTTGGCGGTGATCGAAAGGTTGTCCGGCGTCGCGCCCACATCGCTGTAGGTGCAGGTCACGTCGCCCGAGAGTGAGTGGCCGCAGACGTTGCGGGTGACCGGGACCGCCCCCACGTCCGCGGCCGTGGCATCGTAGCACCCGGTAACCTGACCATCGGTGGTGTAGAATTTCGTCTTGCCGGAGCAGTTCACCGCGTTCGGCTGCAAGCCGCCACCTCCGCCGCCGCTGTAGCTGCAACTGGTGATCTGTCCATTGGCCGCATTGATAGAGTTTGCATTGCTGCAATTGACTCCGTTTCCACCCAACGCACCCAATACTTCGGTGTAGGTGAGCGTGCTCGTGCCCGAGTAGACGAGCCCGTTCTGAACGTCGACTTTTTTGAACCCTGTTCCGGTGAAAGTGTTGGTTCCCGTAGCCGTGCTTGTATTGACCGTGCCCCACTCCATTTGCCCAGTCCCGTTGGCTATTGGAACCTGGCCATAGGAACCAGGCCCAGCTGGTAGTCTCAGCTCTACCGTCGCGGCCATCAATTGGTAGATGTGGATTCCATCGCTCCACAGTGCCCTAGAGTTGCGCGCACCAAACAACCCGGTCCCACTAAACAGGCGCATGAACGCACCGTATTGTCCCGCTCTCTTGTAGAGTCCAGCGCTCGTGCCCGTGAATGCGATGTTCTGAACGTAGGTGTCTCCATTGCTATCGCCACTTACGCCGGCCCACGCTCCCACGCCCATATAGGCTATCTGCGCAAACGCGCTGGAGTTGACCGGGGTCTCGTAGATGTATCCGTTGTAGACGGTAGCGACGACAGTGCCAAACGCTGTGCCGTCCACGCCTGACCATCCCAACGCGCCGGCCGATTGAGCAACAAAATTGCCGATGTGGTTTGTCCGCTTGAACAAGTCGACCGATACCACTGCTGCCCATTCGTTCCCGTAGGCGTCCTCGCCAACCTGGCCCCAGTCTCGCGAGGTCTGCCCGAGCGCCACGAAATTGCCAGCACCATTGTACCTCTCGTAGATGTCGCCCATGCTCACGGATGCGAGGACGTTGCCCGTGGACAGGCACTTCAGCGACTTCCAGACGCGAGCCGTCTGAGACAGGTCCACAAAATTTCCGGTTCCACCCGGCTGGATCCAGATGCTCCCGCCATTGATCGCCATGTACGCGTCACCGTTAGGACACACTGTCACCGCGGAAATGTTGCTCCACACCTGGCTGCCGATCTGCGACTTCGTGACCCCTGGCTTTAGGATAGTCCTACCTGGCCCCTGTCCATCCGTCAGCCCAATGCTCGGCGCGACTGGTCCGGTGCCGTCGTCGGAAATAGTTGAATCTCCGTAACCCTGTGCCGTCTTCTTCGGCACCACGTTGATCGTGCCGGTCATTGTCTGCGTCCCGGTGGAAAAGATCGTTGGCGAGCTAGCCACAGTGGCATGGGTCAAGGTTGCCGTGACGGTCTTGGTCGCACTGCCAGATAGAGTTCCGGTTACGGTTCCAGAAACCGTTCCCGTGACGGTCCCGGTGGTGTTGCCTGTGGCGTTTCCTGTCCCGGCAAGGGTTGCAGATCCGGTTGCAGTCGTGGTGTCCAGGCTGGTGTAAGTGAGAGTCTTGAACGGCAACATCGCATCGGCTGTGACCGTTCCGCTCGCTGTGCCCGTGACTGTGATCGTGTAGGTGAGCGGGTAAGTGTGCGTCTCGGTGGCGGTGCGCGAATTGGTGTAGTAGCCAGTCCCGGTTCCGGTCGCGACCACGAACGTGACCGTCCCGGTACCCGTGCCCGTTCCTGGACCAGATCCGACGCCCGAGCCCGTTCCGGTAGTGGTGGCTGTGGCCGACGACGCGTCGCTGATGGTCCCCGATATGGAGCCAGCGACCGTGCCGCCCGCCTGCCCGGACACGTTTCCAGAAACGGACGCACCAAGCTGCGTCGCCGTCGCTGTGATCGTGATTGTGCCAGATTGGGTCTGTGTCCCGATCTTGGTGAACGTCGATGTCGTGATCGACGAACTCGCCGCGTTCAGCGTCGCCGTGACCGTGCGAGTAGTCGTGCTGGCCGCCGTGGCGGTGTAGGACATCGTCGTCTGTGGATAGAAGGATTGAAAACTCTCGGTGGCTGTTCCGGTGAAGGCAGTGGTCCTGCTCCCTGATGCGGTCCCCGTGGTCGTGATCGTTGCCGTGCCGGTTCCGGTGCCTGTTCCTGTTCCTGTGCCTGACCCGGTGCCGGTGCCCGATGCGGTGTCGGTTACTGTTTGTGTGGTGCCGACAAAGCCGATCCCGGTCCCTGCGTAAAGGTCGCCCATGGTGGGGAGCACCGACGTCGAGATCTTGCTGTCGGTCCCGAGGCATGCGGGAGCGCCGGCCGTGGGGGTCGGGGTGCAAATGTCCGTGCCGGCGATGCTGAGGGTGTCGCCGCCTCGCGCGCTCGAGGTCGTGCCGGCCGGGTAGACGGTGACGGTGGGTGGGAGCTGCGACGGAAACACTTTGCTCGTGACATAGTCGAGGTACGCCGGCCCGCTGTCGCCCTGGGTTCCGTCGGTGCCCTGGGTGACGGACGCGGCTTGGGCGGGCACCGCGGACAGCGCGATTAGGACGCCGACGAGTAGTGCTTCGAATCGTTTCATACGTTGAGCCCCTTCAGTTCAGATTGAACGAGCGTGCAGGTTCCGCTGAACGACGCACCACCATTGAAACTCGCCCCGATGATGGTCTGTGTGGTGCTGTTGAACCCGCTCGACGTGCCGACAATGATGCCAGCGCCGCTCGCCCCAGTGGACACAAGGCCGGTTGCGGCGAGCGCGTGCGAGCAGCAGGCGACAGCCTGGACGACGGCGGATGTCCCAGATCCCACGGTTCGGAATCCGACCATCACGTCGAAGATGCCCGTGTCGGCCGCGGCGGTACCGGCCCCGAACGTGAGCGCCAGAACCGATGCGTCGCCTGTGGTGCCAAGGGTGCCCATGCGAATCGTGATGATCGGCGTGGCTACGCCAGCGGCCGTCTTCACCATGTCGAACGACAGTTTGTATTGCGACCCAGCCTTCCATAGGCCCGCAGCGGGAATCACGATCGATGACCCGGCCAAGTAGGTGTCGGAGGCGTATCCTCCGGACACCGACGAGACGCTGCTGTTGGATAGGTGCCAGTCATTGTGCTTCGAATCCAGCAGCGTGTAGACGTTGCCGTTCTCGTCGACAAGGCGAGGCCTTGGGGCGGCCGCGTTGTCGATGAAGACGTTCGCCGTGTTGGCCGATGGAGCGCTTGGGGAAGAGGACTGCTTGTAGAGGTTCAGGATACTCATGTGATCACCAAGATCGCGCCGTTGCCGATGGTCAGCGTGACGCCATTGTTGAGGGTGTACTTCTGCGCAACCACTGCGCCATATCCGGCCGTGATGGTGAGGCTGCTGGGCGGGGTCAGGTTCGTCATCTCGATGGGCGCTTCTCCGACCGCTGACCACGAGCGAACTCCCGCCGCCGTTGATGAAAGCACGTAGCCGTCCGAACCTGGGTTGCCAAGCGCGGGCTCGCCGCCGAGGCCTCCCAGTGTGGGTGCCGACGGCATCGCATGGACGTGATCGGCGCGCGCGGCGGTGGTCCCGGTTCCAACGGCGCCGGTTGCACCATTGGTTTCAGCCGCTGGCGTGGAGCTGGAAAGCGAGGGGATGCTCCCGATCGATGTCACCTGAGCGTCAGTTACGTAACGCTTGTTAGTGCTGTCCGGGACAGACGCCGTGGTTGCTGTGGACGGAAGGAACCCGGTGTGTCCCGAGCTGGCATAGTCAAGGTGAGCCAGTGTCGCGTGATCGCCAACAGAGCCGCCGCCGCTCCCCGCCCCACCTCCGACGAACGCGGTCATGCGCTCGACGTAAGCACCGGACAGGTCAGTCGCTCCTTGCTGGACGTAGACACGGGACCTGAGAATCCCGCCGTGAAGCATGCGGGTGGCCATGTCCGAGAACACGATCACCTGGGTATTGGCTGCGGCCTTGGCTGCGTCGAGGGTGTCAAACACCGCCTGCCCGTAGGTGACCGCAACAGTCGCCGAGCCCGAGAAGTAGTAGACCCGTTGAATCGTCCACTTGCCAGCAGGGACCGCGGTGCGCGTTCCAGCGTTGTCGTAGTATGCCGGATCGATGGTCGAGCTGAGCGCGTTGCCGTAGCTCGTTCCCGAGGCGGCCCAATACCGATACGCCGTCACCGGGGTGAGTGCCGCATTGGTTGGGTTGTTCGGCACGTCCTTACTCGTGCCGGATGCAGCGTAGAGGCGAAACGAGTGCCCGACGCTCTTGTCCAACGTGAGTTGCCCAGTGTGGGCGGTGAAATCATTGCCGTCCAGGTTGATGGCGCCGCCCAGGGCATACGCCAAGTCTTCGAGCGTCTTCGCCGCGCCCCACGCGGGGGCCTGGTAGTTGGTGACGGTGGCGATGGATGATGCCCCGATCGCCGTAGCCCACATGCGCCCGAGCACCGATACCGTGCGCCGTTCCGTTTCAGAAAACTCGGTCGAGAAAACCGGAACCCCGACGCCGGCTGATTGCCGCGAGATTCCGCCCCAGCAAACGAAGATCGTGCCCAGACCGTTCCCTCCGACGGTCGGCGTGACGGTGGCGGCCGAGACAGTGAGCGTCTCTACGACGGGGTTTGCTGGGTCGCTATTGTCGACGTAGCGGCACGTCCCCGCGCTGACGTCGACCTTGGTGTTGTCCCCTCCGTTGATCGAGAGAACGCACCCGGTGAGCACGCCGGTGTGCAGCCCAAGCTTGGAGTTGCGAACGTCTGCGGTGAAGTCCGTGTTGGGCACGCTACCGAGACCGACGTCGGCCTTGGTCGGAGTCGTGGCGACCCCGTCCCACGTGCCTCCGGTGACGTGCGCCCAGCCCGAGCCCGTGACGGTCGGCATTGGTCCGGTGGCGCCCGTCGGTCCCGTCGGGCCAGTCGCTCCTGCTGGACCGGTAGATCCCGCTGGACCAGTGGATCCCGTCGATCCGGTTGGGCCCGTGGGTCCTGTCGCACCGGTGGTCCCGGTAGCCCCAGTAGCTCCCGCGGGACCGGTCGGTCCGGTTGGTCCAGCGAGCCCCTGAGCGGTGTAGTCAATCTGGATGCCGATGAGGTTGGCTTGGGCGGCGTAGTCGTCCGCTCCATCGGCTCCGATGCGCTGAAGCTCGATGCGCACCCACGAGCCAGCCGTCGGGTGAAGCGTGGTGGCCACGCCAGTCTCCAGTAGTGGGACGTTAGCCGCGTGAGAGCCACTTGCACCAGTGAAGTATTGCGTGGTCGGCCCGGTGGTGATGTCGGCGCCCGTGGCAGCTTGGACGTTTACGCCCCACCGAACATACCCAGATGCCGATGAGCCTGGTGCCCATAGCGGGCGAATGGTGAGTGCACCGCCAGTGGAGTCGTAGGGTACCTGCTTGCAGACAACCACTCCAGCCGTGATGGCGTCTGGAAGGCCAATGGTGTCTGTGCGCTGGCCGAGCGCTCCGATGTACGTGTGGCTCTTGACCGCAGCAGAGTCGATGGCCATCTCGGTCGCAGAGGCAGTGAACGACCGAGTGCCAGTGCTCGGCGAGCCACCGCTGTCGATGTTCATCGAGAACGGAACAGTGATTCGCGTTCCTCGCGTTCCTCGGGTCGCGCTGTTGTAGCGCATGTGCACTCTGACCGGAGAAATCGAGTCGGTGTGCAGCCAGTAGACGGCCACGAGGCGGTCGGTGTTCGCGATGGTGTGACCGGCATCGTCGTAGGCAAACGACAGCGACTGAGCCGAGGTGTTCACGATGGGAGGAGACTCGGCGGTGAACAACACTGGAGCAGTGACGCCGTTGTCTGCCAGGACCTGCACGCGAACAGTGGTGGTGGTCCCCGATGGCACCGAATCGAGCCAGATTTGCTCAATGTCGAAAATCCACGGTCCTGGAGTCATTGCTGTGATTCCAGGGGTGAGAGCCAGCGTCTCAAATCCCTCTGGCGCAGCCGCGTCTCCGCTGGCCATGGACCATTCGAAGTTCAGAGCCTCTGTGCTGGCGTGCTCGCTGGAGAGCTGTGTCCCAGTCAGAAGCTCGTAGCGGTCCTGCCAAATGAACTCCGGGCCTTCGGAGTGAACCCACTCGATGGGAGTAGTCCCGAGCGTCACCGAAGAGTTTCCGAGCGTGAAGAAGTCGGTCCCGTAGCGATTTCCAGCCTGGCACTGGAAGGTCATTCCCTGGGTCCACTGGGAAGATAGCGAATATTCGGTGATTCGGCGCAGGCGAGGCTTGGAGCTGCCGAAGCGCCACACGCCGGCCGGGTCTGCCGGGTCGTGGTACTTGTAGATTCCGACGTCTTCCAGCAAGAAGAGCTGCTGAAGCTTCTCCTCGTCCACGAGAAGGGAAGCGTCTCCCTCGAAGTACGCCAACACGGTCTTCCCAACCATGGTCGAGACGCCGTTTGCATCGTAGGACTCGACGCTGATGCCATCCAGCCAATCGCTGGGCAGCTTTTCGGCCGTCGGGTACTCGTACACGCCAGGAGCAATCACGTTCCACCCCGCCATCATTGGGGTATTTCCACCTGAGAAGTGCGGACCGAGGTAGCAGCACGTGAAAAACCCTCGGTTTAGCGGGTCGACCACCTTGGCTGGGTACAAACGCGACGCAACGGTTACCGGGTCCTGCTGGGACTGCAAAAAACCGATGTGAAGCCGTTCCACACCGTCCCCATCGAGCTTCACCGTGCAAACAATGCCATCATCGCCCTGGGTTTTCTCCTTCAGTCCTCCCACTGGCGTCTCGTCGAGTGTCCTGGCCTTCACAAGATGGTCAGAAAACGGGCTCGGGTTGATGGTCGTGCTGATGACGGTGGTATTGGTGTCGCCTTCGTTGACGATGACCGTCGTTCCGCCCGTTCCGGTGCCACCTGGGTCGGTCCCGCCCGAGTAGGCATCGAGCAACAGCCGTCGAACCTGCTGGAGGAACGGCCAAAGCTCCTTCTTGGTGGCTTCGAGGAGTGAGTTGGCGTCCTTCGGGCACCTGTCGGAGATGGCTTGGATGAGCCTGCGCTTCTTGAACGCCATCCCTACCCCTTGGTCTCCTCAACCTCGATAGCATCCCCACGGTCCACCCGTACCCGCTCGTACACCGGCTTCTCCACCACCAGCACCACCGTGCGGGCCGTCTGGGTCCCAACGGACCCGTTCGCAGCCGCAGCCAGCTTCTGGGCCAGCTCGAAGTCCCGGTACGCCTCCGTCAGGTACAGCGGAGCCGACTTCGCCGGCAACAGCGCGTGCTGCGCGATGCGTATCTGCTTGGGAGTCATCCCCTCTGCCCCGCACATCCGCGACTCACCCGTCTCCGGGTCGGTCACCATTTCCAGGTCAGGCGCCCGTTGCGCTGCCTCCACGATTCGGCTCGAACGCTTTAGCGTCCGCTCGAAATATTTCAGGACCGCTTGCTGGGCCTGCGGCAAGGCCAACGACGTCCCGGCCATACTTCACGCTACGTCACTGGCCATGTAGTGTCAACGCCGCTACTCGGTGAACTTCACCCGGTACCCCACCAGCCACGCCCACATCCGCGTGAAGACCGAAGCGCGCTGGAACTCCGCCAGCTCTCGCTCAACCTTCAGCGCGTCAACCGCGCGGACCCACTCGCCAGTATCCGACTGCCGAAACGTGCTCAGTGGTCCCAGGTCGCTGTCAGACGTAAACGACACCTCGTTGCTGAATCGCTTCATGTTCACTCCTGCAGCAACGCTACCACGAAGTAACCCCAGGGTTCATGCCTTTTAGCCTGGGATGGCACGCAGCCTTGTCATGAAGGTCGGTCAGGAAGACTCGGTCACACAGTGGATGATGTGGTCTGGACTGCGGCGGACAATCGACTGTAGCATGGATGCGATGCGGCAGAAAGTTGGTAGGTGAGAAAATCGCGCGCGGGGACTAGGCGGCGGTTTAGGCCATGGCTACTCCACTAGGGTACCCCGGTCCGGCGCGCGCTTGCCTCGCCCCGGCTCGCCTCCTCTCTCCCGGCTGGCCTTGGCTGGCCTGGCTCAGCTCACCCGGCAGTCTGTTAACATACCCCCGGCATCCGTTAACAAACGGCGCGCAAGTACCCGTAACCATTGGTGCTGCACTGCTCATGCCTTTGACGCGGATTAAGTAACAGTTTGTTACGTATACACGCTGCACAAAGCTAGGCAATACGCGGGGTTAGCCGGTCGCGCTGGGTCATTCGGTGCCCGGTTTGACCTTGCCGACGGTCGGACCAACCTCGTGCAGGCCCGTGTTGCGGGTGCTGTCGGCGGTCCTGCGGGCTGCTCGGTACACTGCGCGGCGGCCTGCCTCGTAGTCCTGCCCGGTGAGCATCATCTCGCGTAGGATGCGGCACGCCTCTGTGGTGGTCACGTAGTAGTGGCCTGCCTTGGGGCCGGTCCCGAAGGCAGACACGCGCACAGCCTTTACCTTGCCGAGCCTAGCCAAACGCTCAAGGTGGCAAGCCGGAAGGCCCAAAAGATGGCCTAAGTGGCTGAGTTTGCACAGTCTAGGGCTCACTGTGCTGTCCTTAGTTGATGTGTCATGGTCTCACCCGCTCACAGCGTACCACGTCCATGCACGTGTCCTCACCACGTCGTCTTCTTCGCCGCCGCGACCATGCCAGACCTTGCCCAGCAGTGCGCCTTACCTGGCTCTACCTGGCAATCACAGGACATCTCGTGTCCATCCGTGCGTAGGGAGCAGGGAGCGAGCTCGGGCCTGCATGCTGGCGTGCCGGGTGAGTGGTGAGGCATTGCAAGGCTTCGGGTCGAGTACCTAGCTGGGGGCGTGCAATCCGTGCCTCGCTCGGGGCGTGGCTTGGCTCCCTTCTTCGCCTGGCCCTACCTCGAGCTGTCTCGAGCTCGTGAGCTGCGCTCGAGCACGACTGACCCTTTTGCGCACCTTCGCAATCTTTGCATAGCAAAAGCGACGTTTCTCGTCACTTCCAGGCCCTGTCGCAAGCTATGCCAAGCACTACTTCAAGCAATTCTGCGTAGTTACGCTCGCTTTCGGCCTTGGCACTAGCGATGCAATACCCTGAGACATGTACGAACTCAAGAACATGATGCACGTTGAACACGTGCTCTAGTTTTCCAGGGCGCGAACGGGCCACGAGCCAGTAACCCAGGCCGCAAGGCAGCAGAGGCGGACATTCGGGGCAGTAGTAGCGCCAACCTTTCACCCAACACGCAACCAACCAACAGGGAGTAAGCACGATGCTCACAGGAATCAGCGCCGAGATTCGCCAGGGATACACGGGCCACGACCACCTGATCGACGGTGCCGACGAGTCGGCCACGAAGGACGCTGTCGCCGGAGTGCGGTTTCGGCGTAGCTCGGACGCGCTCAAGGCGGCACGCAAAGCGTTTCGCGAGTCCGCGGACCGTCGAGTCTGCACAGCTCGTATCCAGGTCACGCTGCGCACGGAGCGCGGCGACCGAATCACGGTCGGGTAGGCTGGCGGGAACGAGACACAG
>Ga0302273_1001189_pt1 | contig 10982 bp, 11 predicted proteins | sample III_Bog_N1_3_FD_198774 | JGI IMG/M metagenome (GOLD analysis project Ga0302273, IMG submission 198774) | Peat permafrost microbial communities from Stordalen Mire near Abisko, Sweden - III_Bog_N1_3 | ecosystem: Environmental > Terrestrial > Soil > Wetlands > Peat | place: Sweden: Abisko... | reverse complement strand
GGTTAGAAACGAAAATAGTTTTCAACAACCTGAAGTTTGGCAAAAAGCAGTACCTTTGCACCCTGAAAAATTGAACTGTTTAAAATCTAAACTGTTTAATTGATATTGACATTTGTTTGCCACAATGTAAGTTTGCATTCCGCTAACATATAATAGAACAAAAAAACATGCAAAAATTTAGTAAGTGGGTATTGAAAACAACCGGTTGGAAAACAGTTGTAACCGTTGAAGAACCTCCTAAAAGTGTTGTTTGTGTAGCACCACATACCAGCAATTGGGATTTCATTATGGGTGAACTGTATTATTGGTCGCTGGGTAGGAACGCCTCTTTTTTGATGAAAAAATCCTGGTTCTTTTTTCCTTTGGGCAACCTTCTCCGAAACATGGGAGGTGTACCTGTCAATCGTTCAAAACGGACTTCGGTTACCGAACAAATGGCCGAGGAGTTTGAGAAACGGGAAACTTTTCATCTGGCAGTTACGCCCGAAGGAACGCGCAGTCTGGTGAAAAAGTGGAAAATGGGTTTTTATCATATTGCAGTTAATGCAGGTGTGCCTATCGAATTGGCTTATTTTGATTATGCTAAAAAGGAATTAGGCATCACTTCTGTGTTTTATCCAACAGGAGATGAAAAAGCTGATTTGGAGAAAATACAAGCGTATTATAAAAATGTAAGCGCAAAAAATCCAAAGAATTTTTATATCCCGGGAAAGTAGTTAATAGTTAATAGTTGACAGTTCATAATTGACAGTGAAAATATAAAATAATATCGCGAAGCAAATATCGCCGCACTTGTCCCGCCCTGCGGGAAGGCAAATAACAATTCTATATGCGCATTTCCCTTATACAAGACACAATCATTTGGGCTGATAAAGCTTCTAACTTGCAAAAAGTTGGCGAGCAGGTGGCTACATTAGCGGGACAAACCGATTTGGTGGTGCTGCCCGAAATGTTTACAACCGGATTTTGCACCGATGAGTTGCATTTGGCGGAAAACATGGATGGTGAAACGGTGAAAACGCTTTGCGCATGGGCAATGAAATACCAACTGGCTATCGCCGGAAGTTTTATAGCCACTGAAAACGAAAAGAATTATAACCGTGCTTTTTTTGTTTTTCCCTCGGGCGAAATACAGACAGCCGATAAACGTCATCTGTTCTCCATGGGTGGCGAGCACAAGCATTTCTCGGCAGGTGATAAGCGCCTGATTGTACATTACTGCGGATTTAATATTTGTCTGATGGTGTGTTACGATGTTCGTTTTCCGGTGTGGGCACGCAATGCAAACAATGAATACGATTTGTTGATATACGTGGCCAACTTTCCCGAACGTCGCATTGTCGACTGGGATATTCTGCTAAAAGCCCGTGCCATTGAAAACCAAACGTATGTGTGCGGTGTGAATCGGGTAGGAGTGGACGGACTGGGAATAGCGTATAACGGACATACCACGCTTCTCGACTGCAAAGCCAATTCATTACTTACTTTCCCCGAAAACGAAACTTCTATCCAAACAGCAGAACTCGCCCTGGAACCTCTGCAACGCTATCGCCAGAAATTTGCTATATGGCGCGATGCTGATGAGTTTGATGTGAAGTAATTGTACATTTTTCTGCGGCTCTTAATACTACGCTCCTGCTATACTCCTTAGCAGCCTCTTGCTATACATGTTAGCAGCCTCCTACTAACCTCCTTAGCAGCCTCCTGCTAAACCCCTTAAAAATTAATGCTGGTTTACTCTGTTTCTTTTATAGATGGTTAACTATTCGGAACAAATGAATTATATTTGCAGCTAAAACGAAAAGCAGAAGCTTTCGTTTTAGCAATGACGAAGGCTCTGAAATCATTCGCAGAACAATATGGTATGGATTTCTATAGTACGCAGAACCGGGGATCATAAATGTAATTCTCTCTCATAATGACAGTCTAAGCATGACCACAATTGATGATATAATTTACGATAAAGAAGGATATGAAGAATAAAATTGATATTTTTGTTATAGTAGTTCTTATTTTTGAATCATGTATATTTAATAATCCTTATAAGAAGGATCATATTAAAAAAATTTCAAGAGAAATAAAAGTACAGCAAGATGACAGCCTTATTCTACAATGGAGAAATGACAGTCTTGGATGTAAGAAAATAAGAAATTATGAAATGGCTGTTTTGATTACTAGAAATTATGATCTGACGCATAAATCTACAAACGGAATAATTGATTTGCTTGGAAAACCAAACAAGATAATAGGGTTTAAAAAGAATGGTGTAATTCTTAGATATTATTACGATTCCTGTTGTCAGAATGGAAAAGTAAATTATGAATGTGACTATTCTACTTGGGAGTTTGTTTTTGCAGATAAAAATGAACGAGTAAGTCAAATTGGAGGTGTAAAAATGTAACAGCCAGTATTGTCTTGTCTATGCAGATGTGCTTTTCCCCCTGAATAAAGAATGGTACCGGTTGGTTTGTTATCCCCTTTCATGCATTCTTAGTGTCTGTGATTCGTTCTTAAAGCTATTTTATTCTATCAATATTATCGCTATGCGGTTCATTTCGCCGGGGTTGGTTACCACGTTCATGTCATATCCGGCATTGCGTGCTGTTTGATATACATCCACGGCAAAACTTTCGGGGCTTGGGCGCGAATGACTTTTATCTTTGCAGTCGTGGCGGTTACCCACGCAGGTTTTGCAAATTGAGCAGCAGGTTTGATTGAGCAAAAATACTTTTTGCTGACCGCTAATGAAAATTTTTCGTTCGGTTTCCAATAGTTTAGCAGTCATAGCTTTTGACCAATCGGAAGGGTAGTCGTTTTTGTCGGCAAATATGCTCAACCGAATAATCAGTCCGGTTTGATATTCACTGAAAAACCGTTCGCATTCAGTTACCGACGGCGTGTGTGGCGGACAAGTGCCGGTGCCATAATCGCTACAACCAAACATACATTTTACCCTAACCCACTGCGCCACCACTATTTCTTTGGGTGATATCCAACGGTAATCGGTAAGTTCCTGCTCAGCAAGAATGGCTTCTATTTTTTCTTTGGGAATCATATGTGTATGTTATTTTAGTGATAGACCGATATATGTCACTACGTTTTTAAATAATGTGTTTCTTATTCTCAGTTTACCAGTTACCCGATTGTTTTCCGGAAACAGATTCAATTTTCAACATTAAAATAGTCATGCGTGCCAATGAATTTTCCTCGTAATTCAATTCCATGTCTGCACCGTATTTCCGCATAATCAGGTCAAGACCTTTCTTCTTTGCTACCGGATCATTGTCAATCGTAATTGTGCCTTTCCCCATTACCGAACGGTATTTAGCAGTCCATCCGCAGGGAATATTACTTTTTACAATCTCATGATGAAGCTCTATTTCAAAGCTCACTTTGTTGTTTTGCTTCATTAGCTCCATTTTCTTACCGGCATGTGCCGAGTGAATATAAATTATGTCGTTTTCGTAAGCATAATTCACCGGAACAATATAAGCCTCATCATTATCAACCAATCCCAGTCGGCAAATGTCAGAACGTAAAAGAATTTCGTCCATCACTTTCTCATCCGTAATTTCTTTATCCAGTCTTCTCATTCTTTTTTGTTTTAAGTTTCAAACGTGTAAAAATAAAATCCCCGCTGCCAGACAAATAGGAAACGAGGATTTTAAATTAGGATATTCAATGCTTATTCTTCTGTTTCTGTCTTATCGGTTTTAGTAGCTTTAGCAGTTTTTACTGTTTTTTCAGTCGCCTCTGTTTTATCTGCTTTGCCTTTAGGTGCATACTTTGTACTTTTCTTTTTACGACGAACATAAGTCCCCGGTAGGATTACATCGATTAGGTGTTTTCCTAAGAGTCCCAATTTTACAGCACAACCTAACGATGCCACGGCAATGAGCATGGTCACCCAGGTGTAAGTGTTTGGTGTGAAAATAATAAGTTGAGTAAATGAAAGTATCAAAATGGCAATGCTATAAATTATTTTCGATTTCAACAGAGGTGTTCTCAGTGTTTTAAAACGTGTAATACCATCAACAACTCCCGAAATGAACGATAAAACTAACGAAATAGGTAATGCCCAAACCGAGAATGTGATAACCGAATGAGCTATAGTTTCCTGAAAATCGGGAAAAATAAGATGAAATACAATCAGCAATGGCGTAAGCGCCACAAAAGTTTGCGAAAGATGAATGGCAATGGGGTGTATATCCAGGCTAAGGATTAACAATCGATTGGATGAAACTCTTTCGCGATATGGTTCAAATACATTTCTTGGTAATCCGCAGGCCGGACAAACGTCGCCTAAATCGCTTGCTTTCATAACATATCCACAAGGTCGGCAGCGGACTAATTCTTCGTCTATCATAATTGAATTAATTTTAAATTTGATTTGTTGCCACAAAGATAAAAACTTATTAATAATGAACAATCATAAAAGTGCATTTTAGTTGGTTATTTGTGCTGATGTTTATTCGGTAAATTAAATGATGCGTTATCAGGCAACTAACCAACTCAACGGCTTACGCAATTCTCCTGTTCACTTCATAATACCTGCACCACTCTTTCAGTCCGCATTCTTCGCACTTAGGCTTGCGTGCCACACATACATAGCGCCCGTGAAGAATAAGCCAGTGATGTGCTTTGGGAATCAATTCTGCCGGAATATATTTCATTAGTTCCCGTTCGGTTTGCAGCGGATTTTTAGAATCGGTGGTTAGTCCCATTCGTTCTGAGATACGAAATACATGCGTATCCACAGCCATGGTGGGTTTGTTATAAATAACCGAGGCAATAACGTTAGCGGTTTTGCGCCCCACGCCCGGTAAGGTTTGTAGTTTTTCAATATCGTCGGGCATCACGCCTCCAAAATCGGACAGTAGCTTTTGAGCCATGCCCACTAAATGTTTAGCTTTATTGTTTGGATAAGAAATGGAACGAATATAATCGAAAATAACTTCGTGGCTGCTTGCTGCCATGACTTCGGGTGTCGGAAAATCGGTCAGCAAACGTGGCGTAATCATATTCACCCGTTTGTCAGTACATTGTGCCGACAAAATGACGGCTACCAGTAATCCAAACGGATCGGTATAATGTAATTCGGTTTCGGCCACAGGCATATTTTCAGTAAACCAGGCAATAATATGTGCATATCGTTGTTTTGTTGTCATTCCGGTAGTTTATAAAGTAGAAAAGTTTTGTTTGAATTTAATTTAAGATACTTTGTCTTAAATCCCCTTTAGGGGTTTGGGGTTTTTATTTTCTGCAAATTTATAGGAAAAGATGTAATAACCGAGTTCATTTTTATTATTTTTGCATTTTAAAGAACAAACTGCTGTAACTATATCTGTAAGCAAAAATACATGGCACCTAAGAAACCGATTAAAACCATTCCCAAACCGGAACCCAAAGCAGCATCTAACAAACCAAGTAGATCCGGTAACCCCAATGAACCGGGTTTTGGTGTAAAACTAAAGAACTTCCTTACTGATGAGCGTACGCGAATTGTTATGGGAATTGCTGTGCTGATAGGTGTTCTGTTCCTGCTGGTATCATTCGTTTCTTATTTCTTTTTTGCTTATGTCGATCAGAGTAAAATGGAACTTACGTGGCATGAATTGCAAAAGATGCGTTCCGACATTCAGAATTGGGGATCGGTATTGGGTGCAGTTTTGTCTGATACTCTCCTGCGACATGGATATGGAATAGCCTCATTCGCTTTAATATATTTTGGAACTGTAGTCGGACTACGCTTACTTATGGCTCGGGTAACTCCGGTTTGGAAAGCTTTTTTTCATACCTGCTTTTGGTTAGTTTGGTTCTCTACCTTGCTCGGATATGTGTTGATTCCATTCGCTGATAGTTATACATTTTCATTTTCACCAGGTGGCGAACAAGGCGATGAGGTGAGCCGTTGGCTGATTTCTTATGTGGGAAAATCGGGAACATTGATGATTTTAATCGGATCATTACTTATTTATGCTATCATTTCGTCTAAAAAGACAGTTCCTTTTCTCAAGGGTCTCTTTACCCGTAAACCCAAAGCTACAGAAGTGGCGGCTGAGCCGGAGTTTGATTTTGCAGATGAGGCTGATGAAGCTACGGTGGCTGTAGGAACCGAAATTATTCCTGAAGACTGGATTGTAAAGGGCAATGACCATGATGAAGAATTGATAATCGAAACCCCGGAATTGGAAAAGGATGAGGTGCTTTTTGAAATTCAACAACCTGAAGAACCTGAAGAAAATCAAACTGTAGATGCCGAAGAATCAGGTTTGACAGACGACGATAATGAAGATCCATACTACAATGTTTCAAAACTTGGAAAGTACGACCCGACGCTTGATTTATCGCACTACAATCCACCAACACTCGATTTGCTTAAGGTTTATGGAACCGACAATGAAACGCAAATTGACATGGTGGAGCAAAACGCGAATAAAAATAAAATTATTACCATATTACAGAATTTTGGTATAGAAATAGATAATATCAAAGCAACTGTAGGACCAACCATTACTTTATACGAGATTGTACCGAAAGCGGGCATACGTATTTCCAAAATACGTAATCTGGAATATGACATTATGCTTAGCCTGGCGGCTACGGGCATTCGTATCATTGCCCCGATTCCGGGAAAAGGAACCATTGGTATTGAAGTGCCAAACTCCGACCCACAGGTAGTTTCCATGCATTCTATCATTGCTTCCAAGAAATTTCAGGAATCGAAATTTGAGCTTCCGGTAGCTTTTGGACGCACCATCACCAACGAAATTTTCATGGTCGATTTAGCTAAAATGCCTCACTTACTCGTTGCGGGTGCAACCGGACAAGGTAAATCGGTAGGGTTGAATGCCATTATCACTTCGTTGCTTTATAAAAAACATCCGTCGCAATTAAAGCTGGTTCTTGTCGATCCTAAAAAAGTGGAATTCAACATTTATGGCGATATCGATAAACATTTTCTGGCTAAACTGCCTGATGGTGATGATGCCATTATTACCGATACCAGCAAAGTTGTGGAAACTCTCAACTCGCTTTGTAAAGAAATGGATGACCGATACGATTTGCTAAAAAAAGCACATGTAAGGAATATAAAAGAATACAATGAAAAATTCTTTATTCGTCATCTGAACCCTGAAAAAGGACACCGATTCTTGCCGTATATCGTAGTGATTGTAGATGAGTTTGGCGATTTGATTATGACTGCAGGTAAAGAAGTGGAAATGCCGATTGCACGTATAGCTCAGTTAGCCCGTGCAGTGGGTATTCACATGATTATTGCCACACAACGCCCGTCGGTAAACATTATTACCGGTGTAATTAAAGCTAACTTCCCGGCTCGAGTGGCTTTCCGCGTTTCGTCCATGATTGATTCGCGTACTATTCTCGATTCTCCGGGTGCTAATCAGTTGGTAGGTCGTGGTGATATGCTTTTCTCGCAGGGGAATGATTTGACCCGTGTGCAGTGTGCTTTTGTAGATACGCCCGAAGTAGAAAACATCGTACATCATATCAGTCAGCAGCAAGCTTACCCAACGGCATTCTATTTGCCTGAATACACCGGTGTGGAAAGCGAAGGGATTGATGCCAGTTCGGTAGATATGACCAAGCGTGACCCGCTTTTTGAAGAAGCTGCCAGACTGATTGTTGCTAATCAGCAAGGCTCAACTTCACTTATTCAACGGAAATTCTCTATTGGCTATAATCGTGCTGGTCGTATCGTCGACCAGTTGGAAGTGGTTGGTATTATAGGACCTTTCGAAGGGAGTAAAGCCCGTCAGGTATTGGTAATGGATAGTTACCAATTGGAACAAATGCTGAAAAACCTATAGCCAGTTATTAATTCAATAATTACAGATTCAACAAAAATATTATGTTTAAGAAAATAATTTATTCGTTTGCCGTTTTGCTTTTTTCATTTCAATTTAGTTTTGCTCAAAATAATCCGCAAGCAGAAAAAATTTTAGGCGATTTGCTTACTACGGCTAAAACAAATGCTGTCAAAACCAATTTTAAATTGATTGTCAGCGATAAAAGCAATCCAAAAGGTCAGGTTGCGAGTGGAACATTCACGTTGAAAGGAGCTAAATTCGTGTTGGAAATGAGTGAAATGAAAGCATGGTTTGATGGAAAAACCCAATGGGCTTACGTCGCTCAAACTAATGAGGTCTCAATAACCGAACCGTCGGAAAAAGAGCTTGCCGAAACAAATCCAATGGCTATTTTGTCGGGTTATAAATCTAAATGCACGATTAAGTTTTCTACAAAAGTAAAATCGGCTCAAAACCATTGCATTGAAATGATACCGAAAGTAAATAAGGATATTTCAAAAATTGAAGTTCAGGTAAATAAAACAACCGGAAGTTTGTTTTCTATTAAGTTGTCGAATAAAAACGGTAGCACTTCGCTGCTTATTTTAAGTAACTTTCAAAAAGGAATAAATGCTGCCGATAATATCTTTATTTTTAATCAGGCAAAGTACAAAGGAGTTGTCATTAACGATCTGAGATAAGGTTGTATTTTCGATTTATTTCAATCTTATTCTCATATTGAATTTATGAATATCGATATAGAATCTTCTTTTTAAAATGTTCAAAACCTTTTGATTTTGATTTTGTTTGACAAGTAAATCTCATTAAAAAAAACGATTAAATATATGAACGAAAAAGTACGCTGCCTCATTATTGGCTCTGGACCTGCAGGATATACTGCCGCAATTTACGCTTCACGCGCTAATCTTTCACCTGTTCTTTACGAAGGTTTGCAACCTGGTGGACAACTTACCACCACCACTGAAGTAGAAAACTTCCCAGGATATCCATCAGGTACAACAGGAACGGAGTTGATGGAAGATTTGAAGAAACAAGCTGAACGTTTTGGTGCGGATATACGTTTTGGCATGGCCACTGCCACTGATTTATCGGCTGCGCCATACAAAGTAACTATCGATGGTGATAAAGTAATTGAAGCCGATACCATTATTATTTCTACCGGGGCTACAGCTAAATATCTTGGGCTGCCCGATGAGCAAAAGTATGCCGGCTCGGGAGTTTCTGCCTGTGCTACCTGCGACGGTTTTTTCTATCGCAAAATGACTGTTGCCGTAGTTGGGGGAGGTGATACAGCTTGCGAAGAAGCTACTTATCTGGCAGGTTTGGCAAGCAAAGTATATCTTATTGTTCGCAAAAATTTCTTACGAGCCTCTAAAATTATGCAGGACAGGGTTGTGAATAATCCAAAGATAGAAGTACTTTTTGAACACGAAACTCTTGGACTGACCGGCGATCACGTGGTGCAAGGTGCAGATTTGGTTAAACGACGCGGACAAGCTGACGAAGAGCATGTTCATATAGATATTGATGGCTTCTTTCTGGCTATTGGTCATACGCCTAACTCAGATATTTTCAAACCCTGGATTGAAACTGACGAGGTGGGTTATATTAAGACCATTCCAGGAACACCATGTACTAACGTGTCAGGTGTATTTGCAGCTGGCGATGTATCAGACCCACATTACAAACAAGCCATTACTGCAGCCGGAACCGGCTGTCAGGCTGCTATCGAAGCAGAACGCTATTTGTCGGAAAAAGGCTTGTAAAAACAGGTCTTTTGAACTGAAAACGGGATGTCAGATTTGGCATCCCGTTTTTAGTTAGAATTGAATCTTCATTTTTGATGCATTATGGTCATTTCAACAGCTTTTCCCGATTTCCACAATACATTTATTCTCAATAAAAACGAACGTCGAGTATATTTAAAATTTCCTTTTCTTTTTGGCGGTTTTTTTGTACTTTTGTGCGATTAAAACTAAAAGCGCCCATATGCAACCAAATATCACAAAGTCTGCCTTGTACAATTTTCATTTTGTAGGATTGTTGTTGTCGGTAAAGTTTATTCTCTTGGCTCAAAAATATGATTTTCTGGCTTCTGTGGCTTTTTTTGTTTCTATTTTAATTATTTTTGTGTTGTACCGAATGTCAGTTCATTTTCGTGACAATGAATGCGGTGGAACGATTAAATTCGGTCAGGCTTTTGGTTATATTTTTCTTGTTTATTTATTTGGCTCCATAGTCTCTTCTGTTGTTATATTTATCTATACCAGCTTTATTAACACTCATTATTTGAACTCTACGCTCGATGTTTTAATGAAATTGTACGATAGTTATAAATTCTCAGTTGATAATAATACATACTCGGTATTGCAAACCATTTATAAACCAGGTCCTTTTGCAGTGGTAAATGTCTTTTCCAGTGCATTTCTTGGAGCATTCTGGGGATTGATTTTGGGTGTGCTAGTAAAAAGAGATAAAGATACTCTTAGTCAGCAATAATTGGTTAGCAGCAATATACTAACTCGTAAATAAATTTAATATGGATATTTCAATAGTTGTACCGTTGTATAACGAAGACGAATCGCTTCCTAAGTTATTTGAATGGATTGAGCGCGTCATGAGCGAAAATAAATATACATTCGAAGTTATTTTTGTGAATGATGGGAGTACAGATAAATCGTGGGAGGTTATTGAATCGCTTCAAAAGCAATCACCAAACGTACGTGGAATCAAATTCCGACATAATTACGGAAAATCACCAGCTTTGTATTGCGGATTTCGTGCAGCTAAAGGTGATGTGGTTATTACTATGGATGCTGATCTACAGGATAGTCCGGATGAAATTCCAGGTTTGTTTTCAATGATAAAAAATGAAAACTATGATTTGGTGTCAGGTTGGAAAAAGAAACGGTACGATTCAAAACTTACAAAGAATATTCCTTCAAAAATATACAATGCAACTGCTCGCAAAGTTACAGGGTTGAATCTTCACGATATGAATTGTGGCTTGAAAGCTTATCGTAATGAGGTGATTAAGAACATTGAAGTGTATGGCGAAATGCATCGTTATATTCCATTTTTGGCAAAGAACGCCGGATTTACAAGTATTGGCGAAAAAGTGGTTGAGCATCGTAAACGTCAGTTTGGTGA
>Ga0302273_1001184_pt1 | contig 11000 bp, 11 predicted proteins | sample III_Bog_N1_3_FD_198774 | JGI IMG/M metagenome (GOLD analysis project Ga0302273, IMG submission 198774) | Peat permafrost microbial communities from Stordalen Mire near Abisko, Sweden - III_Bog_N1_3 | ecosystem: Environmental > Terrestrial > Soil > Wetlands > Peat | place: Sweden: Abisko... | reverse complement strand
CGACAGCGGTGAATCCATCTGTTATTTTGCAAATAAATCATGCTGCTTGGGGAGCGGGCAATGGCGCAGACGAAAGCCGGAACGAGATCCTTGGCGCCGAGCGGGGCGATCATGGTCGCCGGTTGCCTGATCGCGCTGCTGTCTTTCGGCCCGCGTTCGGCGATGGGGGCGTTTCAGCTGCCGATTCTCGGCTCGCGGCCCTGGGGCGCCGAGAATTTCGCTATTGGCCTCGCCGTGCAGAACCTTTTATGGGGCGTTGGCCAGCCTTTTTCCGGCGCGCTGGCTGACCGGTTTGGCTCGCGCCTCGTGCTGATCGCCGGGGCCGTGCTTTACGCCGCCGGTCTCGCCTTGATGGGCGGCGTCGCAACGCCGCTCGGTTTCGACCTGAGCGCGGGTCTGCTGATCGGCTTCGGCCTGTCCGGCGCCTCGTTCAATCTGGTGTTGAGCGCCTTCGCCAAATTGCTGCCGCCGGAAAAAGTGTCTTTCTCGTTCGGCGCGGCGACGGCGGCCGGCTCCTTCGGCCAGTTCCTGTTTTCGCCGCTGGCCGGCGGGTTGATCGCCAGCATCGGCTGGGAAGGCGCCAGCCTGATTTTCGCGGCGCTAGTGCTGTTGATCGTGCCGCTCTCGTCTTTTGTCGCAAGCCCGGCGGCGCCGCCCGCCTTGCATCATGGCGGCGAGCAAACGGTTGGCGCGGCCTTGCAGCAGGCGCTAGGCCACACATCCTATGTTTTGCTGGTGCTCGGCTTTTTTACCTGCGGATTCCAGCTCGCCTTCATCACCGTGCATTTCCAGCGCTATGTCGTTGAATCCGGCCTCAATCCCTCGGTCGGCTACTGGGCTTTCGCGCTGGTCGGCATTTTCAATATTTTTGGCTCGCTGCTATCAGGCTATCTCGGCGGGATCATGCCGCGCCGCTACATCCTGTCCTCCATCTATTTCGCCCGCGCCGCAGCGACTTTAGCCTTCATCACCCTGCCGGCCAGTCCGTCCGCCGCGCTGACCTTTGGCGCGATCACCGGCCTGCTGTGGCTGTCGACCGTGCCGCCGACTTCGTCGCTGATCGGCGTGATGTTCGGCGCGCGCCACATGGCCATGCTCTATGGCTTCGCCTTTTTCTCACATCAGGTCGGTGGATTTCTCGGCGTGCTGCTCGGCGGCTTCTTGCGGGCCCGCACCGGCTCTTATGACATCGTCTGGTATCTTTCCATCGCGCTGGGCGTGATCTCGGCCTTGCTCAACCTGCCGATTGTCGAGGCGCGCGCCGCGCCGCTCGCCCAGCCGGCGGAGTGAACAGCTTCAGGCCAAGCCGCCGAGCAACACATATTTGATCTCGACAAATTCCTCGATGCCGTGGCGCGACCCTTCGCGGCCGAGGCCGGATTGCTTGACGCCGCCGAAGGGGGCGGCTTCGGTCGAGATGATGCCGGAATTGACGCCGACCATGCCGTAATCCAGCGCCTCGGCGACGCGAAACACCCGACCAAGGTCGCGGGCGTAAAAATAGGCGGCGAGGCCATAGGGCGTGGCGTTTGCTTGTTCGATGACGTCGGTTTCGTCGGCGAAGCGGAACAGGGGCGCCAGTGGCCCAAAAGTCTCTTCCCGCGCGACGAACATGTCGCGGGTGACGTCGGCCAGAACCGTCGGCTCGAAGAACGTGCCTCCAAGTTCATGCCTCTTGCCGCCGGTCAGCACACGGGCGCCTTTTTCCAGCGCGTCCTTGATATGAGCCTCGACCTTTTCGACGGCTTTTTGGGTGATCAGCGGCCCCTGTTGCACACCATCCTGCATGCCGTCGCCGACCTTTAGCGCGCTTACGGCCTTGGCCAGCTTTTCGGCGAAGGCGTCATAGACTTTTTCCTGCACATAGAGACGGTTGGCGCAAACGCAGGTCTGGCCCATGTTGCGATATTTGGCGGCCAAGGCGCCAGAGACGGCGGCGTCGAGATCAGCGTCCTCGAACACGATGAAGGGCGCATTGCCGCCCAGCTCCAGTCCGACCTTTTTGACGCCGGAGGCCGCCTGCCGCATCAGCAGCTTGCCGATTTCGGTCGAGCCGGTAAAGCCGACAAAGCGCACCAAAGGATGCTCGCACCAGACCTTGCCGATGGCGGCGGCGTCGCCGGTGACGATGTTCAGCACGCCCGCCGGCAGTCCGGCGCGCTGCGCCAATTCGCCGAGAGCCAGCGCGGTTAACGGCGTTTCCGGCGAGGGCTTTATGACGCAGGCGCAGCCGGCGGCGAGAGCCGGGGCGCATTTGCGGGTGATCATCGCCGCCGGGAAATTCCAGGGCGTGATCGCCGCCATCACGCCGATCGGCTGGCGCAAGGTCAGGATCCGCGCGTCGGGCCAGGGCGAGGGGATGACCTCGCCATAGATGCGCTTGCCCTCCTCGGCGTAGAATTCGATGAAGGCGGCGGCGTAGTCGATCTCGCCGCGCGCCTCGGCTAGAGGCTTGCCCTGTTCGCTGGTCATGATCCTGGCCAGATCCTCGCGGGCGGCGATGATCAGCTCGAACCATTTGCGCAAGATTGCGCCACGCTGCTTGGCGGTGAGTTTCGCCCAAGCCTTTTGGGCGCGGGCGGCGGCCTCGACTGCGAGAGTGGCTTCGGCCGCGCCGCCATTGGGCACATGAGCCAGCAATTCGCCACTCGCGGGGTTTTTGATCGGCAAAACGCCTTCGCCGAGCCAGGCCCCGTCAATGAGCCATTGCGACCGCAGCAGGGACGGATCGTTGAGCTGCATATTTGCCTCCGGGCAAGTCAGGGCTGGCGAAATTCAGGGCTGGCGCAATTTCCAGAAGCGGGCCAGCGCCACCAACGACCATATGGCCTCGACAAGGCCGAATGGCCAGGCGCCCTGCAGAAAGCCATAGGCCGAACCGAGCGCGCAGGAAAAGGCGAAGCCCAGCACATACCAGGGGCTGCGCTGCTCAAAAGCGTAGCAGATCAGCATCAGGCTGACCGCGACGAGGCCGAAAAGGGTGAGGGCGTCCATCTTCACTTTCAGCGTTTTGAAGGCGTGCAGACGACGGCGTCATTGAGCACATAGCAGATCGACATGGCGCCGGTGCGCAGGTCGACGCGGAACACGCCGCCCTCATGCTCGTGCCGCGAGGCGATCAGCCCGTAGTCGCTGGGCGCCTGCGCCCCCGCGCCCTCGCCGGGGCCAAAGCACAAAGTATCGCCGACCGAGCCGCCATCCTTATATTGGCAGGCGCCGATTTCGCCGGTCGCCTTGTCGAGGCGATAGACGCGGTTGAGATCGGTCTGCGGCGCGGCGAGAAAGTCATAATTGGCGGCCAGAGCCGCGCCCGGAGCGAGCAGGCCAAGAGCAAGCGTCAAGCCGGCCTGACGCGTCAACTTCCGCGAATTCAGCTTCATCGCCATCCTGAAACTCCCGGTTCGAATCACCCGCCGATCTTACCGCGCCTAAGCGACAAATGAGAACCATCGCCCGCCCGGCGCCGGGAAATATTGGCGAAACAGGTGGAAACAATGATATAGCGACTCTTTACTTGCCCAAGGGAGGCCGCCCTGTCCGCTCCGCTCGCACCTTTGCTCTATGTTTTCGATCTGGATGGCACCCTGGCCGATACGGCGGGCGACCTGATCGGCACGCTGAATTTCGTTCTGGCGCAGGAAGGCCTGTCGCCGACTCCGCTCGAGGATGCGCATTCGCTGCTCGGCGCCGGCGCCCGCGCCTTGATCACGCGCGGACTGCAGACGCATGACATCCGCGTTTCCGATGCCAAACTCGAAGAAATGTTCCAGCTGTTTTTGAGTCATTACGAGACGCGCATCTGCGACGACAGCCGGCTTTATCCCGGCGTGGTCGAGGCGCTGGATACGCTGGAGCAACAGGGCGGGCGTCTGGCGGTCTGCACCAACAAGATCGAGCGTCCCGCCAAAATTCTGCTGGAAAAACTCGGTATCGCCGACCGTTTCGCCTTCATCTGCGGCCAGGATACGTTTGGCGTAGGCAAGCCGGATCCGAAGCCTTTGCTGTGCACCATCGAGGCCTCGAACGGCGACGTCGCCCGCGCGCTGATGATCGGCGATTCCAAGACCGATATCGCCACGGCCAAGGCCGCCAAAATCCCGGTCGTCGCCGTGGATTTTGGCTATACCGACCGCCCGGTGCAGGAATTTGATCCCGACCGCGTCATCTCGCATTTCGCCGAGCTGCCGGCAGCCGCCGCATCGCTGTTTTTGTCGGTTGACGCTGGGTGATATACTTGCATGAAGTTGTATATATTTCAATGGTTTGCTGAAAAAACGCCGGGCTGGCGAAAGTCAGTCCAGTCTAACTTGTTGCAATCAGCCTTGATTATTGACACCCTTCCGATCAGCAGAGGTTAACCGAATCAACCGGCTACCTCGATGCTGCCCCCTGCGGAGAGGCGTCTTCCATGATCGTCGGCGTACTGAACCAGAAGGGCGGGGTCGGCAAGACGACGATCGCTGTCAATCTCGCCGCCTGTTTCAGCCGGGCCGGGCGGCGCGTTCTGCTCGTCGACGCCGATCCGCAAGGCAGTTCGCTGGCCTGGTCCAGCGTGCGCGAGGCCGAGCCGGCCTTTGTCGTGGTCGGCATGGCCAAGCCGACCTTGCACCGCGAAATCCCGGCTTTGGCCAAGAATTACGATGTTGTCGTCATCGACGGCGCGCCGCGCGTCAATGAACTCGCCCGCGCCGCGATCATGGCCAGCGATCTGGTGCTGATTCCCGTCCAGCCCTCGCCCTATGACGTCTGGGCCGCCGCCGAGACGGTGCAACTGGTGCGCGATGCGCGCATCTACAAGGAAAGCCTGCGCGCGGCCTTCGTGATTAACCGCAAGATCGCCAATACCGCCATTGGCCGCGATTTCGCCACGGCGCTTGACCAGTTTCCCGACACGCCTGTGCTTGAGGCTGCTTTGGCGCAGAGGGTCATTTACGCCGAAAGCGCCGCGCGCGGTCTTTCGGTCGCCGAAGCCTCGCCGCGCAGCGAGGCGGCGCGCGAACTTGAACGGCTGGCCGAACTGATTTTCCCTAATCCCGAAAGGCAAGCCGCATGAGCCGCAAGACGATTCCCTTCACGATCCCGCCGAAACCCGTCGAGGCGCAAAGGCCTGTCGAGAAGCTCGCGGCCAAGGTCAAGGCGTCGAAGCCGGCCGCCGAGCTGGAGCAATGGGTCAATCAGACGGAAAAGCCGCCGGTTTCGCCGCTCGCCGCTCCGGTCCAGGCGGCGGATGATATTGTCATCACCCTGTCGGCCACGCCGAACTGGGCCGATTTCGTCAAGTTGGGCATGTTGCCCTACACGACATTCTGGGCCTGGACATTTGGCGCGGCGCAAAAGGGCTTTCGCGGCTTCAAGAGCTGAGCGGCGGCGCGTTTGGGCGGCAAATCGCGTGTGTTTTGGCCTTCGGAAGCCGGACGAGCGGCTTTGCGCCGTTTGCTCTGAGGTTGTTGACAGGGGCGGGCCAACGCGGCCGATGGCGATGGTTCTTGTTGCGACGATCGTTGTTTTCGAAGAATAGAACGGCTCGCATCCATGCCTGTCGTGGTTTGTTCGATGCAATTCAGGACTTGGACAGGCCTCCGCTGTTTACTTAGGTTTGGCGTTGAAAGCAAAAGCCGATAGGGCGCTATTCCCAATCCGCCGATGTTTTTGAACAATCCTGAAAACAGCGGGGAACCAAGTAATGGTCAGCGTGATCTTCGATCATCTTCAATTGCGAAGCCCAAACCCGGAAGCGACGGCGAGCTGGCTGGAACAAATGCTCGGCGGCGAAATCATCCGCAACGACGCAGGCGTCGGGGTGCGGCTCGGCGGCGCGAATGTGTTTATTGCGCAAGTGAAGGCAGGCGATGGCGTCGCCGCTCCGCCCGCGCCGCCCTATCAAGGGCTCGACCATTTTGGCCTCACGGTCAGAGACCTTGATGCTTTTGCGGCTGAATTGAAAAGCAAGGGCGTGGTTTTCGCCAAAGAGCCGACAACAGCGCGGCCCGGCGTGAAGACGTGTTTCATTCGCGGGCCGGAAGGCATCTGGATCGAGCTATTGCAGCGCGACTGAGGCTCGCCATCCGCGACGGGCCGATGAGGGGTCGGGCGGCGATGTTCTTGCAACGAAAAACTCCGGGCGCCGTGTGGCGCCCGGAGTTGCAGGAAGCGGTTAATCCATTTCGATGCGCTTCAACGGCCCGAGAAAGAAAGCGTAGGAGAGCGAGCCCATAACGCCGAGCGCGCCGATGAAGTTGAGCGCCCAGTAGAACGAGCCGGTTTCCTTCAGGATGTAGCCAATGATCAGCGGCGTCGTGATGCCGGCGAGATTGGCGGCAAGGCTGGTGATGCCGCTGGTCAGGCCGATATATTGGCGCGGCGCGACTTCGGAAACCACCGCCCAGGACATGGACGCGACGCCCTGCGCAAAGAAGGTGACGGTCAGAATGGCGATCACCGTGGCGTCCGATGTCACGAAATTCACCAGAACAATGGAGGCAGCCAGCAGCGTTCCGGCGATCAGCGGCGCTTTCCGCGCCTTTGACATGGACATGCCGCGCCGGATGAGCAGGTCAGAGAAAAAGCCGGCCAGCAGAATTCCGGCGGTGGCGCCAAGGAACGGCAGCGCCTGGAAAATGCCGACCTTGAGGACGGCCATCTTCCTCTCCTCGACGAGGAAGGTCATGAACCAGGTGATGAAGAAGACCAGCACGGAATTATTGCAAAATTTGCCGATGCAAATAGCTTGCACTTGCCGATAGCTCAACAGTTTGAAAAAGGCCCGCCAATCGAATTTGATGCGCTCCTTGTTGGAGGCAAGGCCGCCGCCGGCTTCGATATAGTCGATCTCGGCCTGATTGGCGCGCGAGCATTTGCGCGGGTCCTGATAGACGAACCACCAGCTCAGGCCAAGGATGACGCCGGCGATGCCGGTCGAATAGAAAATGGAACGCCAGCCGAAATCATTGGCGATCCAAAGCAGCAAGCCGGTGAACATCGGCGCGCCAATATATTGGCCGGTGATGTAAACGCTGGTGGCGAAGCCGCGTTCGCGCATCGGGAACCACATGGTCACCGCGCGCGCATTGGCTGGAAAAGCCGGTGCCTCCAGCACGCCAATCGCCATGCGCGAGGCGAAAAGCGTATTGAAACTATTGGCCATGCCCTGCGCCATGGTCGCCAGCGACCAGCCGACGAGCGCCATGGCGTAAGACAGGCGCGAGCCGAAGAGGTCGGCGATGTAACCGCCGGGGATCAGGGCGAAGGCGTAAGTCAGGCCGAAGGCGGCGAAAATCTGGCCCATCTGCGCCTTGTCCAGACCAAGGTCCTTGCTGATGAATGGCGCGGCGATGCCGAGATTGGTGCGGTCGACATAAGAAGTGATCGTCGCCAGCAATATGAAGAACAGCATGAAGTAGCGCATGCGTGTCGGGCGTTCAGCCGCGGTCGCGGCCAATGCTTCGCTGCGCGCAGTGGCGGCGACGGGCGCCGTGATTTCAGCGGCTTGCATTTTTGATCCTCCCAGATCTGATTATGCCCAACGCAAACCACACCCGTTGACCGGACCTTGACGGTTCGGCGTCGGACGTTTGATTTTGTTGAACTTGAAGTGGAAGGCAGAAGTCTTTTGGACCCTGCGCTCTGCTTCATCCCTGTCGCGTGGTCTTGCGCCACTGTTTTTTGGCAGCTTCGCCACCGTAATTCCGGATCGTAATCGTCGCTCTTTTCAGCGTCCAATTCATAGGCGGTATGGTTTGATGCCTAAATGGCATTGGCGCCCCGGCGGCTTCCGATGTTTGAAAGAGCCAAAGGGCGACGGATGGATTAAGAAGAGCGCCAAGGGCGAATGACATAAGACGTCATATTATATTAGGGGTGATGGACTGCTCATATTGGCCTTATGGTTAGGTGGAAATAGCAACCCATCTGGCGTCATGATCGAAAAAATGTCTTAAATCTGGTCAATATGCCGATTAATATGTTGTCTGAGGCGGGCAGGAAGGTCGTATCCCGTCTTGGGCTAGTTTGACAAAGTCAGGCGTGGCGTCGCTCAGAATATTAAGACGACTGATGACTTATGCCTTAGCCAGGGCGCCTGCGCCGGGGTCTTGAGGGCATCGCGCGGACGAAAGGCGAGGGGTAGGCCATGGCCGCGAAGGCCTTTATTTTTCCCATAGGTCCCAACACGCCCTCGATTTTGGCAGATAGAATGATCTTCTGACCGTCCGCTGGAAAGCCGGTTTGGTCGCATCCAAATAAAAGGAACGTCACCGCCATGCGTCGTCACCGCCGAGCCAAAATCGTCGCCACTGTCGGGCCCGCCAGTTCGTCTCCGGAGATGCTGAAAAAGCTTTTCCTTGCCGGCGTCGATACGTTCCGCCTCAACTTCAGCCATGGGACGCACGCCGATCATGCAAAGGTCCATGCGGCGATCCGCGCGCTGGAGGTCGATATTGGCAGCCCCATCGGCATTTTGCAGGATCTGCAAGGTCCGAAAATCCGGGTCGGCACGATCAAGGACGGCAAGATCACCGTCGCCGCCGGCGATAAAATCCGTTTCGCGCCGCAGGGAGCCGACGGCGACGCCATGTCGATTCCGCTGCTCCATCCCGAGATTTTCGCCGCCGTCCTGCCAGGGCACGACCTGCTGATCGACGATGGCCGCATTCGCGTCCGCGTCACCGGCGTCAGTGATCAGGCCATCGACGCCGAGGTGATTTACGGCGGCGTGATCTCCAATCGCAAGGGCGTCAATCTGCCCAACACCGTGCTCGACCTGTCGCCGCTGACGCCCAAGGACCGGGCCGATCTCGCCTTCGGTCTGGAGCTTGGCGTGGACTGGGTGGCGCTGTCCTTCGTGCAAAAGCCTTCCGACGTCATCGAGGCCAAGGCTTTGATCGGCGACAAGGCGGGTCTGGTCGCCAAGATCGAGAAGCCGTCGGCGCTCGATCATATCGACGATATTTTACGCATTTCGGACGCGATCATGGTGGCGCGCGGCGATCTCGGTGTGGAGATCCCGCATCAGGATGTTCCCGGCCGGCAGAAGGAACTGGTGCGCGCCGCGCGCCTGGCGGTGAAGCCGGTGATTGTCGCCACCCAGATGCTCGACTCGATGGTCTCCTCGCCGACGCCGACCCGCGCCGAAGCCTCGGACGTGGCGACGGCGATCTATGACGGCGCCGACGCGGTGATGCTGTCGGCGGAATCGGCGACGGGCGAATACCCGGTCGAGACGGTGCAGATGATGGACAGCATTATCCGCGCGACGGAAGGCCACAAGCTCTATCGCTCGATCGTCCACGCGACGCAGCCGGTGGCGGAACAGACGTCGCCGCACGCCGTGGCCGCCGCCGCCGCCGATCTGGCCGAAGCCATCGAGGCGCCGGTGATTGTCGCCTTCACCTCCTCCGGCACGACGGCGGCGCGCATCGCCCGCAAGCGTCCGGTGCTGCCGATTTTGGCGATCACGCCGAACATCGCGATCTCGCGCCGCCTCCGGCTGCTCTGGGGCGTGCATGGCTTTCACTCGCAGGCGGCGCTGGGCGAAGCTGCGCTAGGTTACGACGAAATGATCGCACACGCCGCCGCCACGGCGCGCAGCGAAGAATTCGCCGCGCCGGGAGAGTCGATCGTGGTCGTTTTCGGCATCCCCTTCGGCAAGACGGGAACGACAAATAATCTGCGCGTCGTTCAGGTGGGCCAAGACTGAGTTCGAGAGCGCGGGCGCCCGAGCCCGCGCGCTTCTCGTCGTCAGGCGAAGTCGTAAAGCCGAGCCGGATTATCCACCAGCATGCCCGCGCGAATGGCTTCGTCCGGAATCCAGGTGGCGAATTGATCGAGCATCTGGGCGTCGTTCGGCTTGCTGTGGTCTGGCAAGGCGGAATGCGGCCAGCCGCTGCCCCAGAGCAGGCGATCCGGCGCCGCTCGCACGAAAGCCTGAACCAGCTTGCCGGCGTCATCATAATTCGGCGGACCATCCCCGCTGACATGATAGGGGCCGGAGAGCTTTATCCAGGCCTTGCCTTCCGTCAGCAGCCGCGCGACCAGCGCAAAAACCGGATGCTGCGCGCCAGCTTGCGCGGGAATGCGGGCAAAGTGATCGAATACAACCGGACAATCGAGATTGGCCAGAATTTCGGCCATGGCCAGCGTCTGCTCGGGCGGCGCCTGATATTGGATGTGCCAGCCCAGATTTGCGAAACGTCGGGAGAGCGGCTTCATCATCTCGGGGGCGACAAGGCTGGCGGCGCCGAAGAAAAACCGGCCGCCACGGATGCCGTGGGCATGCAGCCTTTGCAACTCGGCGTCGGTGACATCGCCATTGACGATGGCTATGCCGCGCGCCGATGGTCCGATCTGCTTCATCGCATCGAGAACGCAGCTATTGTCGAACCCGTAATTGGTGGCCTGGGCGATGACATTGCGGCTGAGTCCGAGTCGGCGGCGTAGTTTCAGGTAATCAGCCGCAGTCGCGTCCGGAGGCGAGCTGGCCCCCGGCGCGACCATGAAACGGCTGTCGAAAATGTGATGCACACAGTCGGTGGCTCCCGCTGGCAGCGTCAGCCGAGGCTTTTCGGTCCCGCTCGACCATGGGACGATCTCCCGATCGGGAGATTGCGTGGTCGAGTCCGCCCGAGGGGCGGAAGAAAGGGAGCGCCGGGTCTGCATCGCATTTTGGTCCAGCTTAATTCGTCAGCCGCGACCGGCGAACGGCATTTTGGTGGCCATGATCGTCATGTCCAGGACATTGGCGTTGAGCGGCAACGACGCCATGAAGGCGACGGCGTTCGCGACATTCTGGACGTCGATGGTCGGTTCGATCGCCATCGAGCCGTCGGCTTGAATCACGCCCTTGGCCATCCGCGCGGTCATTTCCGTGGCGGCATTGCCAATATTGATCTGGCCACAGGCGATATCGAAATTACGTCCGTCGAGCGCAATCGACTTGGTCAGGCCGGTCACCGCATGTTTGGTTGAGGTGTAGGGCGCGGCGCCGGGTCGCGGCGTGGTAGCCG
>Ga0302273_1001180_pt1 | contig 11007 bp, 12 predicted proteins | sample III_Bog_N1_3_FD_198774 | JGI IMG/M metagenome (GOLD analysis project Ga0302273, IMG submission 198774) | Peat permafrost microbial communities from Stordalen Mire near Abisko, Sweden - III_Bog_N1_3 | ecosystem: Environmental > Terrestrial > Soil > Wetlands > Peat | place: Sweden: Abisko... | reverse complement strand
TGCGGCTGCTGTCGCTGCTCGCGACGACCGAGGGCGGCGAGGCCTGCGTCTGCGACCTCGTCGAGCCGCTGGGCCTGTCCCAGCCGACCGTGTCCCACCACCTCAAGGTGCTCGTCGACGCCGGGCTGGTCACCCGCGACAAGCGGGGGGTCTGGGCGTACTACGCGCTGGTCCCCGGCGCTCTGGACACCATCACCGCGCACCTGGGTTCGCATCTGACGGCGGGCGTTGCCGCGGCGTCGTGAGGCTCTCGTCGGGACCGCCGTCGCCGGTGACCGCGTCGCCGAGCCGGCGCGCCATGTCGACCTCGACGCCGATGGGGCCGATCACCGTGCTGCCGGTCGGGGCGAACCCGGCGCGCCGGTAGGCCCGCTGGGCCCGCACGTTGTCCCGGTGCACGTCGAGCACCAGCTCGGTGACGTCACGCTGCCGGCACCACTGCGCGGCGGCGTCGATCAGGGCGTCGATCAGGCCGGCGCCGCGGTGCTGCGGGCGCACGTACACGCCGACCAGCACGGCGCGGCGGTGCTCGATCAGGCGGCCGTGGTAGTCGTGCGAGCCGGCCGGCTGCACCAGCACCGTGACGGTCCCCACCAGGGCTTCGTCGTCGACGGCCACGAACTGCGCGACGTCGTCGCCCTCGGCGCTGCGGCGGACCCGGTCCTCCCAGAACTCGTCGGGGCGCCTCGCCGCGTCCTCGTACGACTCGAGGAAGGCGATGGACGCGGCCTCGTCCCGCAGGGCGTCGAGGCGCAGCCGGCGCGATGCCTGCCAGTCGTCGAGGTGGACGCGTCGGATCTCGGTACCCATGGCGGGACGCTATGTGCTCGGGCCCCGCGCGCGCCACGGGCTTTTCGGCGTGGTCTGTCCAGAGACGACCCGCGCGCGTAGCGTCGGCACCTCACCGCGGGCCACGGGGCGCAGCGCCGCACCGACGACGAGGGGACCGACCATGCTGCAGACGAGTGTCGCGTTCAGTGGGTTCTCCGTGGACGACGTCGCGCGCGCCCGCCCGTTCTACGAGCAGACGCTGGGCCTGACCGTCACCGAGGAGCACGGGATGCTGCACCTGCACACCGCCGGCGGGGTCCCGGTGCTGGTGTACCCGAAGGGTCCGGCCCACCAGCCGGCGACGTTCACGGTGCTCAACTTCCCGGTGCCGGACATCGAGGCGGCCGTCGACGAGCTCGTCGCTCGGGGCGTGACGTTCGAGCACTACCAGGGCACGGACGAGCGCGGCATCAACCGGCAGGGCGGGCCGCTCATCGCGTGGTTCACCGACCCGGCCGGCAACATCCTGTCGGTGATCGAGGAGCCGACCCCGGCGACGCCATGAGCTTCGCCGTCGCCGCGGAGTTCTACGACCGGTTCATGGGCCGGTTCTCGGGCCCGCTCGCGCCCGTGTTCGCCGACTTCGCCGACGTGCGGCACGGGCAGCGCGCACTCGACGTGGGCGCTGGGCCCGGCGCGCTCACGGGCGAGCTCGTCCGGCGCCTGGGAGCCGACCAGGTCGCCGCGGTGGACCCGTCCCCGCCCTTCGTCGCCGCGCTGGCGCAGCGCTTCCCCGGCGTGGCGGTCCACGCGGGGACGGCCGAGCACCTGCCCCACCCCGACGGCTCCTTCGAGCGGACGCTCGCGCAGCTGGTGGTGCACTTCATGACCGACCCGGTGGCGGGCGTCAGGCAGATGGCCCGGGTCACGGCGCCCGGTGGGGTGGTCGCGGCCTGCGTCTGGGACCACGCCGGCGAGGGCGGGCCGTTGGCCGCGTTCTACCAGGGGCTGGCGGCGGTGGCGCCGGACGTCGACGCCGAGCGCGGGCTGGTCGGGGTGCGCGAGGGAGACCTCACCGCCGTCTTCGACGCGGCGGGGTTGACCGCATCGGCCGCCGAGGGCCTGCACCTGCGCGTGCCCTTCGACTCCTTCGACGCGTGGTGGGAGCCGTTCACGCTCGGCGCCGGCCCGGCCGGTGCGCAGCTGGCGGCGCTCGACCCGGCCCGTCGGGACGAGGTGCGCGAGCACTGCCGGGCGATCCTGCCGGCGGGTCCGTTCACGGTCGATGCGATCGCCTGGGCGGTCCGCGCCGTCGTCTGACGCGCGACGGTGACGGCGCCGTCGGGCGCACGACGAGCGGACCGTCGGGTCCGGCCGGGTGTGTAGTGACACGGCCGAGTCGAATCTGACGTCATACCGAGACCGGGCTGCCCTCCTGTCGGGGAGAGCGTGGCTAGCGTGTTGCCCTGGAGCCGGCAGAGGCCGGCCGGGCCCCTCCGTGAGGCACTGACGATGTCGGATCACCGAGCGCAGAGCGCTGCCGCAGGCGCGACCCACGTGCCGCGGCCATCGACCGACGCGGCAGCGCCGACGTCGCCTCCTCCCAACCGGCGCCAACTCGTCGTGATCCTCGGGTGCGTGCTGCTCCTGCTCGGGGCCGGCGTGAGCCTGCCGGTGATCGGCCTGTGGCGATACGCGAATGCCGACCACCTCGGCATCCTCGACAATCCACCGGTCGCCGACAGGGCCGCCCAGGCGTGCGCGACGATGGCCCGCGAGGTGGCTGCGATCCCTCCGGCGGCTCCGGGGGACACCGCCGGACAGGTCACGGTCATCCGAGCGCAGAATCAGGCGCTCGAGCACGTGGTGACGTCAATGACGGACCTCGGCCCGGAGCTGCTCAGCGGTGATCACCCGGCGAACCAGTGGATCGCCGACTGGAAGACCCTGATCCAGCTCCGTGAGGACTATGCGGACGCACTGGCCGCCGGCAGCGACCCGACGTTCGAGGTCCCGACGGTCGATGGGTACCCGATCACGCACCGGATGAGCGAGTCGGGCGTCGAGTGCCCGATCCCGCCCGAGATCACCGCGCTCCCGTAGCGGCCGACCCGGGTCACCGCTGCGCAGGTCAGTGGACGAGCCAGGGTGACCCGACGAGCAGCACGACGGCCACGGCCGCGACGATGATCGCGGCGAGGAACGGGAACCGGCTGTGCCGGCTGCGCAGCGCGACGACGGTGCCGGCCGCGGCGACGCCTGTGGCGACGACGAGCCCTACCGCCCCGCCGGTGGTGATCGGGCCCGCGGGCGCGACCACCAGCAGCACGGTCGCCGCCAGCAGGGCGCCCGCCGAGCCGACCGCGGTGCCTGCCGCGCCCAGCCGGTGCGGCAGGCCGTGGATGCCCGTCGCGGCGTCGTCGAGGAGGTCGGGCAGCACGTTGGCGCCGTGGGCGCCGACGCCGATCAGCGCGCCGGCCGCGACCACCCACCAGGCCGCGGTCGGCCGCCCCGGCAGCGCCAGCGCCAGCGCCATCGGCAGCAGCCCGAAGGACAGCGCGTACGGCGCCCACGACCAGGCGGTCCGCTTCAGCCCCAGGTTGTACGACCAGGCGGACGCCACCGCGACCAGGTGCACGGCTCCCGCCGCCCAGCCCAGCAGCAGCGAGAGGACCACGCAGGCGACGGCCGCGCTCAGCGCGGCGGCGCGGACCGTGCCGACGGTGATCCGCCCGTCGGCGGCGGGCTTGTCGGACCGGCCGACCGTGGCGTCCCGGCCCGCGTCCACCCAGTCGTTGGACCAGCCCACCGAGAGCTGCCCGGTGAGCACCGCCGCGACGATCAGCACGCTGCGGGCGCCACCGCCCGACCCCACCGCCAGGACACCGGCCAGGGCCGAGACCGCGATCGTCGGGCCGGGATGGGACGCCAGCACCAGGTCGACGCCGGAGGGGCGACTGAACGGACCGACGGGCACGGCCTCACCGTACGCGCGGCGGTCCCCGGCGATGCGCCGCGCCGCTACCCTTGACGCGGGCGTTCGCAGCGGGGTGCCCGCGGACCTCGACCGGGGAGGTGAGCCCTGTGGACCCAGGCAGTACTCGGCGGGCTCGCCCTCGACCGGACCTGGCCGTCCACCGCCCCTGATAGTCGGGCGGGGCCTGATCCGGACCGGGCGCGCTCACCTCTGAGTCGGCCTCGTCGTCGGACCGGCTGCCGTGCGCAGCCTCCACGCCCCCTGGGCGGTGGTCTCGACGCGAGCCGCACGGTCCCACCGTCAGATGCCTGCCGCCGCACGTCCCGACCACGGACGTGACCGCGGCTGCCGCTCGTCCGGAGGTCGCCATGCCCTTCCCCGCCGTCCAGCCCGCCCCGCCCGGGCGCCCCGGCCTGCGTTCGCGGGCCCAGCGCAGCTCGCAGTCGCTGGCCCTGCGCCGGGAGGTCGCCGGCGCCCTGGTCTCCGTCGCCGGCCTGAAGGATCGCCCCGTCCGTGACGCCGAGGGCAACGAGGTGGGTCGGGTCCACGACGTCGTCGTGCACTGGGAGGCGGGGTACTCGCCGCTGACCGGTCTGATCGTCCGGGTCGGCGCCCGGCGCACCTGGCTGCACGCCGAGGACATCACCTCGATCGAGCAGCAGCAGGTCCTGCTCCGCTCCACCAGCTTCGACCTGCGGGACGTGGTGCGGCGCGAGGGGGAGCTGCAGCTGCTCGCCGACGTGATCGACCACCAGCTGGTGGACGTGCACGGCGTGCGCGTGGTCCGCGCCTCCGACCTCTACCTCACGCAGGTGTCCGGGGTGTGGCGGCTGGTGGGGGTGGACGTGTCGCTCGCCTCGTTGCTGCGGCGGGTGCTGCCGGGTGGCTGGGGTCGCCGGCCCAGCCCCAGCCAGGTGCTCGACTGGTCGAGCATCCAGCCGTTCGGGGTGCCGGGGGAGTCCGTGCAGCTGCGCCGGGGGCACGCCGAGCTGCGCCGGATGCGCTCGGCGGACCTGGCGGACCTGCTGGAGAGCCTCGGCCGGGCCGAGCGCCGCGAGCTGCTCGAGGGCCTCGAGCGCCAGACCGCGGCGGACGCCCTGGAGGAGATGAACCCCCGGGATCTGAACGACCTGCTCCGGGACGCGCCCGTGCAGCAGGCGGCGGACCTGGTCGCCGCGATGGAGTCCGACGAGGCGGTCGAGGCGCTGCGCGAGATGCCGGAGGAGGAGCGCTCCGACCTGCTCGACGCGATGGCGGCCGATCGCGGGGCGGAGCTGGAGGCGCTGCTGGAGTACGACGAGGAGACGGCCGGCGGGTTCATGACGTCCCGGCTGGTGCGACTGCACGCCAACCGGACGGTCGCGGACGCGATCCTCGCGGTGCGCGCGGATGCGAGCCGGGGCGAGACGCCGGTCGGCATCGTCGTGGTGGACGACGACGGCGCGCTGCTCGACGACATCTCGGTGGTCGAGCTGCTGGGGGTGGACCCCACGACGCCGCTCGGGCAGATCGTCGGACCGCCGTGGCCGGTGACCGTCGCGATCGGTGCCGACCTCGGCGACATCGTCGAGCGGATGACGGACAACCGGGGCTCGTCGGTGCTCGTCGTCGACGCCGAGAACAGGCCGGTCGGCCGGATCCTGGCAGACGACGTCGTCGACGCCCTCGTCCGGCAGGACGACCGGCGGTGGCCGTGGCAGCGGCGCGCGGGGAGCGGCTCGTGAGCGCCCAGACGGCACCGGTCGCCCCGGCGATCGAGGACGGCGAGCCGCGGCCGCCGCGTCGCCTGCGGATGCGTGCCGCCCTCGTCGCGCTCGGCGCCGTGGCGGGCCCCGGCCTGATCGCGGGCCTGTCCGACGACGACCCGGCCGGCATCACCACCTACTCGGTGCTCGGCACCAACTACGGGTACCGCCTGCTGTGGGTGCTGACCATCTCCACGATCGCCCTGATCCTGTTCCAGGACCTCGGCGCCCGGATCGGCGTGGTGACCGGCCAGGGGCTGGCAGGCCTGATCCGGCAGCGGTACGGCGCCCGCGCCGGCGTGCTGTCGATGGCGGCCCTGCTGCTCGCCAACGTCGGCACCACCACGGCCGAGTTCGCCGGCATCGCGGCCGGGTTCCAGATCTTCGGGGTGAGCCGGTACATCTCTGTGCCCGTCGCGGGCCTGGTGGTGTCCACGCTGGTGCTGCGCGGCGGCTTTCGCGGCGTGGAACGGGTGCTGCTCGCCCTGTCCGCGGTGTTCGTCGCGTACATCGCCGCCGGGGTGCTGGCCAAGCCGGACTGGAGCGCCGCGCTGCGGGGTGCGGTGACCCCGTCCATGCCGTCGAGCCGGGACGCGATCCTCATCGCCACCGCGACCCTCGGCACCACCCTCGCGCCGTGGGGGCTCGCGTTCATCCAGTCCTACGCCGTGGACAAGCGGCTGACCCCCCGCGAGCTCCCGCTGCTGCGCTGGGACGTCGTCATCGGCGCGGCGCTCACCGGGGTGATCGGCTTCTTCGTCGTGATCGCGACCGCCGCGACCCTGCACGCCCGGGGCCTGACCATCACCGACGCCTCGGACGCGGCCGTCGCGCTGGAGCCGCTCGCCGGCCGCCTCGCCTCCCAGCTGTTCGCTGTCGGTCTGATCGGCGCCGCGCTGCTGGCGGCCTCGATCCTGCCGCTGTCCACCGCCTACTCGGTGGCCGACATCGCCGGCCGGCCGGCCGCGCTCGACGACTCGCTGGCCGAGGCGCCGCTGTTCTACGGCACCTTCGCCTTCGTCACCGTCACCGGGGTGGCACTGGTGCTGCTCCCCGGCGTGTCGCTGGTCCTGGTGCTGGTGGGCACACAGGTGCTCAACGCCGTGCTGCTGCTGCCCCTGCTCGCCTACATGTCCGGCATCGCCCGGGACAAGCATCTGATGGGCGACTATGCGGCGCGCACGTGGGTGGTGCTCGCGTACTGGGGGGCGATCGCCCTGATCACCGTCTGCATCGTGGCGCTCGGAGTGCTGTCGCTGCCACGTTGAGCACCGCCCGCGGAGCGGCGAGCAGTCACCCGGCGTCGGCGAGGACCTCGCGCAGCCGTGCGGCGAACGCCTCGGGCTGGCCCCCGTGGCCGGACTCGGGGCCGAGGAACCCGCCGTGGTGACTGGGGAAGATCGCCAGCTCCTGGCCCAGCGCCGCGGCCAGCGCAGCCGATGCGCGCCACGTGAGCAGGCCCTGGCTCTCGACGCCCGCCGCGATCACCACCCTGGTCGACGTGGCGCGCAGCGCGTCGACGTCCGGCCGGTAGGCGGTGACGGGGGCGGACGCCCCGGACAGCAGCGGGTCGTCGCGCGCTCCGTCGTCGCCGGCCGGCAACCCGAAGGACGCCGGGTCGAGGGGCGGGTCGCCGAAGTCCGCGATGAACTCGCCCGGCCAGGAGGTCAGGGCGATGAACGTCGCCATGCCGGCGCCCCAGCCGCGCTGGTGGTACGCCTCCAGGATGCGGCGCTCGGCGGCGAAGGCCTGCTCCGCGTCGGGCAGCACGCTGAACAGGGGCGGCTCGTGCGCGACGAGGGTCCGCACCTGATCGGGATGCGCCGTGACCAGCGCGAGCGAGGTCACGGCGCCGCCGCTGCTGCCGAACACGTCGACCGGCCCGGCGCCGAGCGCGGCGATGAGCCGGGACAGGTCGCCCGCCTGCTGCTCCGGCCGGTTCATGGCGCCGTCGGTGCGGGTGCTGCGCCCCCGGCCCCGGGGGTCGTAGGTGACGACCGGCCGGTCCGGGAAGAACGTCGCGAGGGTGGCGAAGCCGGAGGCGTCCATCGGCTGCCCGACGAGCAGCAGGGGAGGGGTGCCGTCGGCGGCCGGCATCGGGCCGTGCACGTCGTAGACGAGCGTGGCGTCCGGAACCTCGAGGGAGTGGGTGACGGTCGTCGTCATTCCGCTGCTCGGCGGACGAGCGCGACCACCCGGCCGACGTTGACCGTCCAGCCCACGCCGAACACCTGCGGGTTGAACACGTGCTCGCTCTCCGGCGCCCAGAGCCGTTCCTTGAACCGGGCGAGGGTCGGCATGCGGTAGTCGTAGGGCACGAAGCCCGCGACGACGCCGTGCCACGTCCGCTCCTCCGCGGGCATCCGCAGCTCCTTCACCACGGCGGCGACGGCCAGTCCGATGGTCGCCAGCCGGACGAGGTCGATGCTGCCGCCCTGCCGCTTGTCGTGCTCGTCGTGCTTCATCTGTGGGCCTCCTGGCTCCCCGGACGGCCCGACGGGCCGCCCGGCCGGCGTCCCGAGTCGGGCGCAGGCCCATCCCAGCGGGCGCAGCGGGCGTGCGCAACCCCTGCGGGCGACTGGCCTCGCGCGTGCGTCGCGGCCCGCGCGCCGGTGCGCGGCTCAGCCCGTGACGCGCCGGGTCTCGTAGGCCCACAGGGCGATCTCGACCCGGTTCCTGGCGCCGAGCTTGCCCATCAGGCTGGCCAGATGGGTCTTGACGGTGCTGAGGCTGATGTAGAGCGCGCCGGCGATCTCCGCATTGGTCAGGCCCCGGGCCACGGCCAGCAGCACGTCCTCCTCGCGCGCGGTCAGCGGCTCGGTGGGCTGAGCTGGGGGCCGCGTCGGGCGGACGTCCGCGAAGGCGGCCAGCAGGCGCACGGTCACGCTCGGGGCGATGAGCGCCTCACCGCTCGCGGCAGCGTGGATCGCCTGGACCAGCAGCTCGGGCCCGGCGTCCTTGAGCAGGAAGCCGCGGGCGCCGGCCTTGAGCGCGCCGTGGACGTACTCGTCGAGGTCGAAGGTCGTGATCACGACGACCGCCAGGGGGTCGGCGACGTCCGGACCGGCGAGCGCCCGGGTGGCCTCGAGCCCGTTCAGGTGCGGCATCCGGATGTCGAGCAGGCAGACGTCGGGACGCAGCGCGCGCGCCAGCGCCACGGCCTCGCGGCCGTCGCGGGCCTCGGCGATCACCTCGATGTCGGGCTGGGCGTCGAGGATCATCCGCAGGCCGGCCCGGACGATGTCATGGTCGTCGGCGATGAGCACCCGGATGCTCATGGCGTCGGCCCCCGCCGTGGCAGCACCGCGTCGACCGCCCAGCCGCGGTCCGGGCCAGGGCCGGCGTGCAGCGCCCCGCCGAGGAGCGTCGCCCGTTCCGTCATGCCGACCAGGCCGTAGCCGTCGCGGGGTCGGCCGGTGGGGACCGGGTCGCCGTCGTCGCGGACGCTGACCCGCACGTGGTCCCGCTCGCCGGTCACCTGCACGACGATCCGGGTGGCGTGCCGGGCGTGCCGGGTCGCATTGGTGACGGACTCCTGGGCGATGCGGTAGCTCGCGGCTCCGACCGAGGGGGAGAGGTTGTCGAGGTCGCCGGACCGGTGCACCTCGACCAGGGGCGCCTCGCCCGCGGTCCGGGCGAGGCCGTCCACGTCGGCCACGCCACGCTGGGGAGCCAGCTCGGCCTCGTCGTGCGCGCGCAGCACCCCCACCATGGTCCGCAGCTCGGCGAGGGTGCGGGCGCCCTCGGCCTCGATGACCTCCAGGGCCTCGACGGCCGCGCCGGGTCGCGCCGGGGCGAGGACGCGTCCGGCCTGCGCGCGGACCACCATGGCCGAGACGTGGTGGGCGACCGTGTCGTGCAGCTCGCGGGCCAGCTGCTCGCGCTCGCGCAGCCTGACCTCGTCGAACGCGCGCAGCCGGGCGATCGCCCGCAACCGCACGGACGCACCGAGGATCGCGGGCAGCGCTAGCACGATCACTCCGAAGAGCGCCTCGTCGAGGGGCGCGCGGTCCATCGCGCTGCTCAGGGCGCCGCCGGTCAGCGCGATCACCGATCCGATCACCGCCGCCCGGCCGGATCCCCACCGGAACACGGCGTAGACCAGCACCAGGAAGTAGACCATCGAGATGAAGGCGACCGAACCGCCGCCGGCGTCGGCCAGGAAGACGACCAGGCCCACCACCGCGGAGACGCCGAACGCCAGGGCGAGCATCGGCAGCGGGTGTGTGCGCCGCCACAGGAGCGTGAACGCCAGGGCGACGGTCTGCACGGTGCCCAACGCCGCCCACGCGACGTCCCGGCGCAGCACGCCCTCCAGGACGGCCAGGGCGATGAACACCCCCACCAGCGCCCAGTCCCGCCACACGCGCACCGGCGGTTGCAGCGCGCGGGGGTCGACCCACAGCGACCGGACCGCGCTTCGCGCCACGTGACCAGCCTAGGGATCGCGGAGCGTCGCGCATCGGCCGGAAGGACGAGGGCTGGCCGGCCTGTCGGAGGAGACAACGTCGGCTCCGCAGCCGATGTGGGCGCCGGCCCGGGGCGACGACGCTGCAGGTGGCGCGAGATGCGCGCCGACGGCTCACTGATGAGGAGAAGGTCCGATGACGTCGACCAGCGTGCAGGGACCGGGACGCGTGGGTGTCCGGCTGCCGAGCGGGGGCAACCGGCCTGGGGCCGGCACCCGTACGCGGGAGCACCGGGCGGCCGCCGTTGCCGCCGGGATCCTGTACATCACCGGGACGGTGGCCGGCGTCGCCGGCATGACCGTCACCAACTCGGTGCGCGCGGCGGCCGACCCGTTGGCCGCGGCCGCCCAGCACCCCGGCGTCCTCGTGACGGGCGCGCTGCTCGTGCTCGTCATGGGCCTGTCACTCGCGCTCGTTCCGGTCGTCCTGTTCCCGGTGCTGCGCAAGGCCGACGAGGTGCTGGCCGTCGGGTACCTCGTCGTCCGGGGTGCGGTGGAGACCCTCTGCTACTGCGTGCTGGCGATCGGCCTGCTGCTGGCGCTGCCGGTGGGCGAGATCCTGGCGAGCGGGTCGGGCACGGCTTCGTCGGCCGGCGTGCGCGTGGGCAGCATCCTCATGGACGCCGAAGCCGCGAACGCGGTGCTCGCACTCGTCTTCCTCCTGGGTGCGGCCCTGTTCTACGTCCTGCTCTACCGGTCGCGCATCGTCCCGCGCTGGATCGCCGGGTGGGGGCTCGCCGCCATCCCGTTCTACCTGGCCGCCACCGTGCTCGCGATGTACTCGGTGATCGACGCGAACTCCTCGACGCAGACGATGCTGTTCATGCCGCTGGCCGTCCAGGAGATGGTGCTGGCGGGCTGGATGATCGGCCGCGGGTTCCGGCCGGCGGTGGGCGCGGCGACCTCCGGGCACGTGTCGGCGCGGGTCGAGTCGCCCCAGCCAGCCTCGGTCTGAGGGATGCTGGACGAACTCGTCGCTCGAAGGGAGCCACGGTGCGAGCGGTCGTCTGCACCCAGTACGGCCCACCCGAGGTGCTCAAGCTCGC